>OCVV011305976.1_pt1 | contig 16726 bp, 11 predicted proteins | sample 1539721 | NCBI WGS metagenome assembly OCVV01 (sample SAMN02144230, study PRJEB22623) | gut metagenome | biome: sheep rumen | host: Ovis aries | place: New Zealand | reverse complement strand
GCTTCACCTTTAGTAAACATTCCCCAGCCTGTAGACCAACTTGGTGCCATTGAAAGAATGTTTGGTTTTAGTGCTTTCCAAAATTCTGTAAAGGCAGGAGTGTTCTTTCCAAAGACAGAGACAGTCCATGCAACAAATCCCAAACCAGTAGATGATGTTCGGGGATCCATGAGAATAAGTTTGTTTTTGTAAATGCTTTTTGTTAAGTCAGAAAGAGATGTTGGCGCAGGTACAGAACTTTTTGTGTCATAGATAAGAGCAAAGTGGCTGTAGTCGTAAGGAGTCAGTTTCCAGTCTGAACCTAATGCTTCGTGTAAGCCGGGAATAAGACTTTCTGTGTTCTTGGGTTTGTATTCAGAAAGAATTCCTTCTTTGCGAGCCAAGTCTGCTATGTTGTTGTCTATGCCTATGATGACATCTGCTTGTGGTGATTTTTTTTCCAGCACTGCACGACTTACTGTTTCCATTGCACTTCCGCAATTGACAATGACTAAATCGTAACCAGTTTGTGCTTCAAATAACTGTTCAATTTGTTCTGAAGCTCCCCATTCTCCTGCAAAACTGTCGTAAGCGTATACGACAACTTGTTTGTTGCGTTCTTCAGAATCTTTTGTTCCAAATGCAAATGCGGGCATTGCTGCTGCACATGCAATCACGAGAGTACATACGGTAAGGGCTTTTTTATTCATAGCTTCCTCCGCCGGCATTATCCGGATCAGGTTGGGATTCCGTGCAGAATCCGTGCGGGTATAATCTCAGGCTCTTGTAGAACCACCCCGGTATGCGCTTCAGTATACTTTTTTAGCATAAATTGTCAACTGTACTTGTAAGAAGGTAAAAGACTTTGTATGCTTAGATTATGTTGTGTTCTGTGTGCCGTCACTGTGGATTGTGCCAAGGTGATGGTTTAGTCATTTCAGAAAAGCCTCTTATTACATCCAGTGATTTTTCTTTTTATACAGATTGTGTTTCTGAATCTTTTTCTGATCGTGATATTGGAATTGCTATTGATATAGGAACAACAACACTTGCTCTTTGTGCTGTTCAACTTTCAAACATAAGAGTGCTTGCTCGCTGTGGGCAAGAAAATGCTCAACGTGTTTACGGAAGTGATGTTGTAAGTCGAATTCATTTTGCTTTAAAAGAAGAAGCTCTTGCACTTTTGCATAAAATCATAACTGAACAGTTGTCTAGACTTTGCCAAAAACTGCTTAGAGATGTTTCTGCTTTGTTTTTAGCAGAACGAAAAGGTCCTGTTCAGGTTAAGCGCATGACTTTTACTGGAAACACTGCCATGCTTAGTATTTTATGCAACATGGATGTTTCTGGACTTGCAACATTTCCTTTTTCTCTTCCCCACGATTTTGGATTTGAATGTTCTGCAAAAAAAATTTTAACAGAATTGAGTAGTGACTTTGATGAATGTAGGGCATATATTCCGCCTGTACTGTCTGCTTTTGTAGGTGCAGATACCGTCTGTGCGGTGTTAAGTTGCGGACTTTTGAAAAAAGACAAATGTTCACTTCTGTGTGATGTAGGAACTAACTGTGAAATGGCCTTGTATGACCCTCCGAAAAACATTTTGTGGTCTACTTCTGCAGCGGCAGGTCCTGCTTTCGAAGCCTATGGAATTTCTTGCGGAATGCCTGCTTGTGAGGGAGCAATAGCCCGAGTATTGCCTTCTAAAGACAAAAGTGTTAACTGTGAAATTATTGGTGGTCTTCGTGCAAAGGGTTTGTGCGGAACAGGACTTTTGAGTGCAGTGTCAACATTTCTTACACAAGGGCGTATTGATTCAAGTGGACGAATTGTTAATGCAGAAGAAATCGTTTTGTGCGATGAAGTAAAACTTTTACAAAAAGACATTCGTGAACTGCAACTTGCCAAAGCAGCCCTTAGAACAGGTTTTGATTTTTTGTGTTTACAAGCGCAGGTAAATGCGAAAGAACTTGAAGAGTTGTTTGTAGCAGGTGGTTTTGGAACAAGTCTTAATGAACATGATGCTTGTGTTTTAAAAATGTTTCCTTCTGAATGTGAAAAAAAAGTTTGTCATGCAGGTAATGCTTCTCTTGCTGGAGCGGTTATGCTTTTAGTAAATGAATCTTACCGTAAAGAGTGTGAAGACATAAAAAGCATTTCTTCTGTAATAAATCTTGCTCAGCGACAAGATTTTAATGAACATTTTATGGCTTCACTTAATTTTTAATTTGAATTAAGTGGGGAATGACAATTACGTTCAGAAAAAGAAAGACCCCAAAAAGAGCTTAGAACAAGTCCTTTCAGGGTCTTTGTCTTTTACACTTGTGTTTGCTTAACGAGCATATTCTATTATGCGGGTTTCGCGAATCATAGTGATTTTTATTCTTCCCGGATAGCGTAAGTCTGTTTCAATTTGTTTTGCAATCTGCTTTGCCAAATCTTTAACTTCTGCATCGGGGATTTTGTCGTTGTTAACCAAAATGCGCAGTTCTCGTCCTGCTTGAATTGCGTATGCCTGTTCAACTCCCTGGAACTTTTTGGCGGTGTCTTCAAGGTTTTCAAGGCGTTTGACATAGTTGTCAACTGTTTCGCGACGAGCACCTGGACGAGCGGCACTAATGGCATCTGCAATCTGAACCAGAACAGCTTCGATTGTCTGGGGTTCACAGTCGTTATGGTGAGCAGCAATAGCGTTAACCACACGGGGGTCTTCTCCCATTTTGCGGGCCATTTCTGCACCCACTTCTGCGTGGTTTTGATCACTGTCGCTTTCTGCACCCTTTCCAATGTCGTGAAGAAGAGCGGCTCTTTTTGCAAGATCGCGGTTTGCACCCACTTCTGCGGCAAGCATACTGGCAAGTTCTGCAACTTCTTTTGAGTGAACCAAAACATTCTGTCCGTAACTGGTACGGAAGTACAGGCGTCCTAAAGCGCGTACACCGTCTTGGCTCATATTGTGAATTCCTACATCGAAGAGAACTTTTTCTCCTTCTTCGTAGATGCGTTGCTGAATTTCGCGGGTAACTTTTTGAACAATCTCTTCAATGCGTGCCGGATGAATACGTCCGTCAGTGATAAGTCGTTCCAGTGTTTCGCGGGCAATTTCCTTGCGTACGGGGTCAAAACAGCTTATAACAACTGCTTCTGGGGTATCGTCAATAATAATATCAACGCCTGTAAGTGTTTCCAGTGTGCGGATGTTGCGTCCTTCACGTCCAATAATGCGACCCTTCATTTCGTCGCTGGGCAAAGAGACGGTTGCAACGGTAATGTCGCTGGTAACTTCGGTTGCAAGGCGCTGAATGGTTGTAACCAGAATTTCCTGAGCCTTTTTTTCGGCAGTAACCTGAGCTTCCTGGTCAATTTTGTTCAACAAGGCTTGGGCATCGTGGCGAGCATCGTTTTCGAGGTTTTTGATGATGAGCGTCTTTGCTTCGTCCTGAGTAAGACCAGAGATGCGTTCCAGTTCTGAGCGGAGCGTCTGTTCTTTTTCTGAAAGAGTGGTCTCACGTTTTTGCATTTCTGCGACACGGAAGCCAAATTCTTTGTCTCGTTTGTCAAGTTCCTGACTGCGCTGGTCCAACAGCTCTTCTTTTTTGTTTACACGGCTTTCGTAACTCTGCAATTCCTTGCGGCGTTCACGATTTTCGCGTTCCTGCTGGTTTCGATCCTGAATGAGTTGTTCTTTCGCCTGCAGAAGCATTTCTTTTTTCTGAGCTTCTGCCTCTCTTATTGCATCCTGTCTGACCCGCTCGGCTTTTTGTTCCGCTGCGGAAAGTTGAAATCTGGCATAGAGCCAGCGAATAGTCCATCCAAGAACGATTCCTACAACAGGGAGCGCAATGTACAGAATAATCTGCGTCATAGTGTTCTCCTAAGTAGAATCATTCACCTAAAGAATAAAGCATAATACCCCGATTGTCAATGTCGTATTATAGAAAAAAACACTAAAATCAAAAAAAACTGCAAAATCTACAAAAAACCCTTGCCAAATTATGTTTTTGAAAGTAAACTTGTCTTAACGGTCTATGTGACCGAAAGGAGTACATCATGAAGAAACTTATGGCATTGGTTGCTGTTGCCCTCATCGGTATTGCAGGCGCTTTTGCATGGTCTGTTGGTGAAATCCAGGGTACCTGGCAGGACGCTAACTGGGACGCAAACTGGACTTTCTCTACCGCTACAGACGGTGAAGGACAGATCGTTCTGACTCGCGCAAGCACTGGTGAAACCATTTACACTTTCAACGCTGGCAATACTGCTAACTTTGAAACAAAGGCAACAACAGACGGTTTTGTTCTGTCTTTCTACTGCAAAGACACAGAACGCGCTTATCAGTTCACAAAGCCGCTTACACTCGATGCTAACCTCAAGATGTTCATCGATCCCGATTGGACAACAGAGGACTACAACGTAACCATCACTTATCAGACTGCAGCTGCAGGTTTGCTCTAATTTAACGGTTACGCAAGCTGGGGGCTACTCTTTTGGGGGTAGCCCTTTTTTTTTGAATTAACTTGTGTTATGCTTTTGTTATGTATTCTAAAAACGATGTTGCACCCCGTCCACCCATGGGCTGGAATTCATACGACTATTACAACACTACCGTTACCGAAGAAGCGGTAAAAGCAAATGCAGACTATATGGCTAGTCACTTAAAGCAGTACGGCTGGCAATATGTTGTTATAGACATTCAGTGGTCAGACCCTAACGCCGGAAGTCAAAATCCTAAAGTTCAGTACATACCCTTTAGCTGGATGTGTGTAGACGAGTATTCACGACAAATTCCTGCACCAAATCGATTTCCTTCAAGCGAGGGAGGTAAGGGTTTTGCTCCCCTCGCAGACTATGTGCACAACTTAGGGCTTAAATTTGGTATTCACATTATGCGTGGTATTCCCAGGCGTTGTGCCGCAAACCATACAAAAATTTTGGGAACAGACATAACTGCAGACCAAATAGCTAATCCCTTTAGCATTAGCAAGTGGAACGGAGATATGTACGGAGTTGACGCTTCTAAACCTGGCGCAAAAGCATATTACGATTCGCTGTTTCAACTGTATGCGTCTTGGGGAGTTGATTTTGTTAAAGTTGATGACATTTGCAATACCAACATGTATCCCGAAAATCCCTATTCCGCAGAAAAAGAAATAGAACTTATAGCTTCTGCCATAGAAACCTGTGGTCGACCTATGGTGCTTTCGTTAAGCCCAGGACCTGCTCCTATTCAAAAGGCATGGCATTTAGCCCAATACGCAAATATGTGGCGCATAACCGACGATCTGTGGGATGAGTGGCCTTTAGTTAAAGCAATGTTTGAACGTTGTGAAGTGTGGCAGCTCCATACCGCAAGAGGTTCGTGGCCTGACTGTGATATGCTGCCTCTTGCAAAACTGGGCAAAGGCTTTGGTTCTCAGTGGCAGTGTAGGCTTACCTTTGAAGAACAAAAGACAATGCTTACTTTGTGGTGTATGTTCCGCAGTCCCCTTATGATAGGCACCGATTTACCACAACTTGATCCAAAGACACTTTCGCTTTTGACAAACAAAGAAGTGCTTGCTGTTCAACAAAATGCACATGGAGCAAAACAAGTTTTACGAAATGAACATGACTGTGTGTGGGTTAGCTATGGACCAGGCTGTCCTGCTCATCCAGGATGTGTGTATGTTGCGCTTTTTAATCTTGATGATGAAAAACGTGATATCGCATTTTCTTTGGCATCGCTTTCTGTTTTGCAAGCGAATCGTATGTACGAGGTTCGTAATTTGTGGGAAAAAAAAGATTGTTTTCCTTTGGCAAAAGATGCACTGCTTAGCGTAAGCATACAAGCTCATGGCTGTATGCTTTTTCGCTTACAGTAATTGACTATTCTCTGTTACCCTGAAGGTAGGTGTACCAGTAGAGAATACCAGTAAATCCAGCACCGCCAACTAAGTTACCCAAAGTGACGGGAATCATGTTACCTACTAAAAAGCCAAACCAGGGCAGTTCAGCAAGAGGAGTTCCCCCCTGAACCATGGCAATAAAGCCTACGGGAATAAAGTACATGTTTGCTACACAGTGTTCGAATCCGCAGAGAACAAAGAGGAAGACTGGCAAGTAGAGTGCAATAATTTTTCCAGAAAGATCTGCACTTGCTGCCATAGAAATCCATACAGCAAGACAAACCATAAAGTTACACAGAATACCGCGAATAAAGGCGTCTCCAAAACCAAGGTTTACTTTTGTCCATGCAGTCTGAATAAAGGCTTGAGTCAGTTTTCCGCCATAAAGGGGAGCAGAACTTGCAGGGTTTGCAATACTAAAGGCAATCAAAAATGCAATAATAAGGCTTCCTACAAAGTTTCCTAGGTACACAATAATCCAGTTGCGTAACATACCGCTTATTTTTGCGCGTTTTTGCAGAACAGGCATAAGCATAAGGTTGTTGCCAGTAAACAGTTCAGCACCGCCTACTAAAACCAAAGAAAGACCAATGGGGAAAACCAGTGCGCTTACAACACGGGCTAGAGCTGCAGACTCAATTCCAAAAGAAGCTACGGTACTGCCAATTCCACCCATGGCAATAAACATTCCTGCCAAAACTGACAGAACAAATATTTTTCCCGAGGGAAGCTTTGCTTTCTGGGAACCAAGATCAACATACAAACGGGCTATTTCAGCAGGTGAATTCATGAAAAATATCCTCCAGTAAATTCTTGCCTTTTGAGCTATACATAGTTTACAAGAATTCTGAAATATAATAAAGTAGAAAAAGGGAAAAACACACAATTTTGAGGAGTTTTTTTATGACACTGAAAGAGAAGTATGAACGCAGCCTTCAAGATTCAGAGAACTTTATTTCCGAAGAGAAAGTTAATTACACACCGTCTTATACGAAAGGAAAGGTGCTTGCAAAGTTCTTTAATGAAGAACTCGATTACACTGACATGAATGTGCACTACAGTTACCCAGTTGAAAAATTTGGTAAGGCAGAAGAGTGGGATCTTAAAGTTCGCTTTCAGTTGCGAAAATCAGAAATTAACCGAAACTCTCCGCTTAATGCAGCTTTTGTTTTCCAGCACTTGTCTACACTTGCAGATTCTGAATGGGTTCGCGGTGAACCAACAGACAGTGATGCAAAAGAAATTATGCGCGGTATGCGTGACACTCTGCTTCCTATTCAGCCTGAACTGAACATTAAGTCTGTTATGGTAGAATGGGCACTGCATGTTCCTGACTGTACTGCTTTCTTTGTTAACTTCCTGTATCAGTATCCAGTAGAAGAAGAGCCCGAAAAAGAAGACACTTCTTCTGTCGCAATTACTGAAGATGTTCTGGAAGCACTCAGAAAAAAGAATTCCTAAAACGAAATTATTTCTTCAAAAGCGTGGATGGCAAAGGAATCGGTCATGCCAGAAATGTATTCTATAATGCACTTCTGATAGCTTTCCCAGTCGTCCACGTTAAACACTTCTTTTGTTTCATAACGCATCAGTTTCTTTTTGTCTCTTTCATTGCGCGGTGCATAGTTGGTGTAACGAATAAGCCAGTCTTCAAAAGTGGTGCTCAGTGTGGGGTAGTAGCGAAGGCAAGAAGATATGCGTCCGCTTTTTGCATAGGGTTGTGTTTTTATAAGAGTACGGTAAATGCAGCTCAACACTGATTGCGCATACTGCTGGAACTCAACCAAGCGCCAGTGATTGTAAATGTTACTAAAGCAAAATTTTTTTAGTTCTTTTATAAAAGAAAAATATGCATCGCTAAAACAAATTCCTTTTTCTGGAGAACTTTGTTCACACAAGTCGACAATCATGTCATTCATCAAAACCGTTGTGTTGATTGCTCTGCCACTTCGAATACGAGGACTAAAGCCTAATGTTTCTGCAACCAGTTGACGCAGTTCGCGGTAACTTCCCATGTCGAGAATGTGGTAAGCACGAGCATCTTCTATGTCACGCCCAATGAATGCAATTTTGTCGCTTACTTTTACAATGCAGCCTTCCCAGCTAAAGGGTTGCTGTGAACCTGGTTTTTTTATGTCGTACAAGTCCATAGCTTTGTCGCGGGGAACAATGCCCTGCTGATCTATTTCTCCACAGTGACAAATAAGTCCATCTCGTACTGCATAGGTAAGGTCGAGATTTTTATGTGTTCCGTTGGGGTCACTTAATGTTTCTATGTAATCTGCAAAAAAGAGACTGTTGCGTTCATGCCAGAATTTTTTCTGTGAAGATTTTTCTTTTCCTTGCATAAGCGCATTGAGTATGTCTTCGCCCGTGTGACCAAAAGGTGCGTGTCCTATGTCATGGCCAATTGCTATAGCTTGAGTTAGTTCTGTGTTAAGTCCTAAGTATTTTGCAATAGTAGCACTTACGCTTGCAACATGCAGTACATGTTCCATACGAGTACAGGTGTGGTCGTTGTGCGGGGCAAAAAAAACTTGTGTCTTATGCTTAAGGCGACTAAAGGCTTGTGAATGTAAAAGTCGAGTGTAGTCTCGTTCAAATTCAGAACGAATGCCATTGTTGCGTTGGTAGAGAGAGTTTTCTCGTTTAACACTCTGCTGCCACTTAGGATTATTTTCGTCCATGCGTACTGATGCAAATGTCTGTTCCATGCTTTTAGTGTACGGTAAATTTTTATAAACCGCAAGACAAAAAAAGGCATCTGTGCTATTGTGTCTACATGGATGAAGTGAAAAGTCAGCTTCGAAAAATAGTAAAAGAACGATTGAGTGCAATTCCTCAAGAAAAAAAACAAGAACTCTCTTATCTTGTATGCGAAAAAATTCTTTCTTCTGTTCAGTATAAAAATGCTCGTGCTATTCTTTCCTACATTCCTTTGGTGAATGAACTTGATGTTTCGTTAGTAAACAAGCGTGCTCTTGCAGACAAAAAAGTTTTAGCTTTTCCCAAGTGTGTTTGTCTTTCTGAAGAGCCGCTTCGTAACTCTTTAGATTTTTATGTGGTAGATGCAATGCGTCCGCTTTCAAGCCAAGTAGTGCAGGGCTTTTTGTGCAAAGAACCAGATGTTATGCGTCTTGAAAAATTTCAGCCTGCTTCTTTTAATAACGACATGCTTGTTTTAGTTCCGGGACTTGCTTTTTCTGCTGACGGTAAGCGCTTGGGTAGGGGCAAAGGTTATTACGATGGATTTTTAAATGAACTAAATGAACAAAAACTTCATGCGTATTTGCTGGGTGTTTGCTTTGGAGATCAAATCTTTGAAGACATTCCCTGCCAGAGTCACGACATGCGTCTTAATGCTATTGTTCAGAGTCCTTTGAGTAAGCAGTAAAGGGATGCTCTGGCAGTAAGGTTTTTGCATAAAAAAGTAATTGTTCTAAACTGAGTGTTTCTAAAAACAGATAGTCTTCCAAATACTGAGCTGCGTTTCCGTCTCGTATTCCTTCTTGAATTAACAAAGCGGTTCCTTCGTTTGTTCTTGTGTCAGAAAATGCGCTCACAATCCAGTCGCTTATTAACGAAAGCCCTTGTGGTTTTGACAAAAGCTCTAAAAGCTGTGTTCTTGCATTTTGGTAAGCTTGATCAAATAAAGCTGTGTGTAAAAGAGAGTCAATGCTTATGCTTGCGTAAGGAAGTTGAGCTCTTGCTGCTTGAGATTTTACTGTTTGTGACAGTTCTTCTTCCATAAGGTGTGAGAGTGTTTGAACCAGTGCATTTAAAACCTGTCGCTCAGAAGCAAGGTCTGGAGCACGAAAGAACATAATAACTGGATCTGAAAATTCTGTGGTGGGAACAAGAATAGGTGAATCTTCGCTTGCAAGTTCTGCGGGCATGTCGGTGGTAAAGGTGTGGTTTAACTGAGCATAACAGGTTCCTGAATTTTTTTCGGGATGAGGAATTGGCTGGTAGGGGCTTCTAACAGTTTGCTCTTTGAGAGAACCAAATGTTTTTTGTGCAAGACTTACTGCACTTTCAGAATCTATGTCTCCAGTCATAACAATTGAATAGAGCGCTGCATCTAAAAGTTGTGTGTATGCTAAAGCAACAAGATTGTACTGAGCGTTTTCCAAAATGCTTGTGTTAGTGTCATAGAGTTTTTCATATGGTGTTCCCCGGAATAAAAGAGAAAGAGCTTGTGTCTGTAGTTGATTTGTCGTGTTTTGCAAGTATTGGTTTACTTCTGCTTTTTGTTCGTAGACTAAGTTATCTGCCATAACAGGTGTTATTTCTCCAAACACAACCGCATTACATGTTGCAGTAAGACATGCTTCAAGATCTTCTTGATTACACTGAATGGTAATGTAAGAAAGGGTTTCTTCGGTCCACGCTTTAATGAGTGTCTGAGCAATGAAAGCATTTTTTAAGCGAAGTGCATTTATTTCTGCTTGAATGTTTGCGGCAAAAGCATTTACTAAAATGGTTCGTAAGTAGGGGGTACCGCTTAGTTTTCCGCCTTGAATAGCAAGAGAAACGGTAATTGTTTGCGAGTCAGGACTTGATTTTACCGTAAGTGGAATTCCGTTTGAAAGAGTTGTGCTATAAAGCTGCTCTTTGTTGATTGCATAAAAACGTTGGGCTTCTGTAATTGCCTCATCTGCAAAGTAGAGAGATGCAATTTTATTTTTTGCCTGTGTGCTTATTTTATCTTTGAGACCTTGAGAAAACTGCTTTAAAAAAGGACGCGTATACCAAGCTGCACTGTCATGTGTTACCAAAGTCCATCCTAATGAATCAAAAGATTTTTTTTGTGCTTCATAGGTTTTTGTGTTTACCAAAACAAAGACAAAGGGTTCTTCTGCATCAACTGCCGCTGCAAGTTCCGTATGAGAAAGAGAAAAAGAAGCTGTCTGCATGTCAAGAAAACGTTCGTAAAATCCGCCACTTCCATATTCAGCATTGTGTGACCAAAAATCACACAGTACTTGCATTGCTTGAACAGAGTTCCCCATGGTGCTTTTGTATGAAGCTTGTACTTGTGCCTGGGCTGCAACTAACTGTCTTCGCGTAAGATGAGCAGACTCTTTTGCAAGGGTAACAAAGCGTTCTGCCTGAACTGCACTCGAACAGTCTTTTTCTTTTTGTGATTCTTCTGTTTGAACAAAAGAGTATGGCTCTTCCATGAGTGCTTGTAAAATGAGCCTTGCATCTCCACCTCTTTGTGTACTTGAACAGGCAAGATATGCATCTGACCGTAATGCAATGAGCGGGTCTGAAAGAAGCCTTTGCGTGTATGTGGACGAAAGTGCATTGAAAGCAGCAGAAAGTGTGTCTGCTTGACTTGCACTTAATGTTACAAACTGAACAACAATTTGTGTTAATGCTTCAGAAAAAGAATCATCGGTTATAACAAATTTGCGTTTACTCTCTTTAGGAAGTTTTTTATCTGAGGGAAGAAAAACCGCCTGTGCTTTCCATGAAGCAAAATGTTGTTCTACCATTTTCACAATGTCGCTTGCTGTTCGTGGAGTGGTAACAAAAAGTGCTGCATTTCCTGGAACATAAAGACGGTCGCGTAACATAGTAACTTTTGTTCGTATTTCTTCTGCTGAATACTGAGCAAAGGCTGCAGGGTATGCACCAGAATCTTGTTTCCATGGTTGTTCAGAAAAAACCCGTGAATCAATTGCGCTGTTAATAAGACCTGTTGCTGTCTGTTCATAGGCAGAAAGTTCTTGGCTGTATGTTTGGTAAGAGTTTAAGATTTGTTCATCTGTGAAAGAAGAAAAAATACATTCTTCTGCAAGCAGTTCAAAGGCTTGGTCTGTTTTAGAAGCTGCGGCGGTTATAGTAAAGCTTGCGCTGTCTGCGTTACAAGAAGTATTTATGCGACTGTCTGCGTTTTCATCCACAAGACGAACATACAAGGGAGCAATGCCTGCATCATCTGCGGTTTGCGAAGAGTAGCCTGCTTTAACGGCAAGTTCAATAGTGGTAACTGCAACAGAGGAATCTTCTTTTATAAAAACAGTCAGTCCGTTGGAAAGCGTGTAGGTAGCAAAAGGTTCTGCACAAAAAACAGAAACCAGTGTGAAAAAGAAAAATGCCAGTAGAGAGGTAAGCTTTTTCATAAGCCTTAGTATAGCACTTATTGCATAAAGTGTCTGTAGCGCATATAATGGAATTATGGTAACGGTAAGTCTTTCAGCTGACTTTTCACATTTTCAACAAGCACCAGAAGAACTGTTGGCTCATAAGAGACATCTTACAGCAGAAGAAATTGCAGTTTTAGAAAAAAATCGCAACATTTCATCAGACCCCGAATGGAAGAATGTATATGTTTCAGACGGTGAGGGTTTGTTTGACCCAGAATGTATTGTTCAAAGTGAATTTGACGGTTGGGTTGTGTTAGGAAGTGTTAGAGCTGCAACGCTTAAATATCATGATCTTGAACTTAAAACAGGTATTTACCGTTCCATGTTAAGTCGCGTTTGTCTTGGCGATGACTGTGTGGTTAACAATGTAAGCTATTTGGTCAATTACCGCATTGGTAACCGCGTTATGCTTTTTAACATTCAGGAAATGTCTTGTACTTCTCACTCAAAGTTTGGTAATGGAGTTCTTAAACAAGGTGAAAGTGAAGATGTTCGTGTGTGGATTGGCGTAGGAAACGAAAACGGCAACCGTTCTGTTCTTCCCTTCGAAAGTATGATTCCCGCAGATGCGTATTTGTGGTCTCGTTACCGCGAAAATAAAGCACTTATGCAACGCTTTGTAGAATTAACTGAAAATGGAAACGACAAGTCTACTCCTACTTACGGAATTGTCTGCGATGATGCTGTTATAAAAAACTGCACGCTTATTAAAGATGCCAAAATAGGAAACGACGCTTACATCAAAGGTGCTTTCAAATTAAAGAATATCACCGTGCTTTCTTCTGCTGAAGAACCCAGTCAAATAGGTGAGGGTGTAGAACTGGTTAACGGCATTATGGGTTTTGGAAGTCATGTCTTTTACCAGGCAGTTGCAGTTCGTTTTGTAATAGGTCGTAACTGCCAGCTCAAATATGGTGCTCGTCTTTTAAACTCAGTGTTAGGAGACAATTCTACTGTTTCTTGTTGTGAGCTTTTAAACAATCTTATTTTTCCTTTTCATGAACAGCACCACAACTCTTCATTCCTTATTGCTGCAACTTTGCAAGGACAAAGTAACATTGCTTCGGCCGCAACTATTGGCAGTAACCACAATTCTCGTTCTCCAGACGGCGAGATGATTGCAGGTCGCGGTTTTTGGCCCGGTTTGTGTTGTGACTTTAAGTATGATTCTCGTTTTGCTTCTTTTGTGTTAGTGGCAAAAGGCAGTTATAAAAATGAACTGAACATTACCTATCCCTTTAGTCTTGTTGCCGCAAATCCAGACGGAAATGTTCACATTATTCCTGCTTACTGGTTTTTGTACAACATGTTTGCTATTGAACGAAACCGCTTTAAGTTTGCTGCTCGTGACAAGCGCGTGGTAAAAGTTCAGCACATAGAAACAGACCCTCTTGCTCCTGACACTATGCAAGAAGTTATTGCTTCTCTTGACCGCCTTATTCAACTTACATACCGTTGGCTTTTACTTGATAACGACACAATGCAAAAAATGACTGTTAGCAACACAGAAGCAGATGTTGTTCAGTCCTTTAGACAAAAGGCTTTTGCTGCTTCTTCTGAACAAGAAGGTTTGCGTATTGCTAAAGATTTTTTGCATCATGCTCAGTATACGCAGTTTATTCTTTCTGATGATCGCTGTCAGAAAAAATTAGGAGCACTTATTTACAAACCGCTGCAGGGTTACCGAGCTTACCGTCGCATTTTAAAATACTTTGCGGCAGATTGTCTTATAACCTGGTGTTCCTTCAACGGAAAAGAAAGTCTTGAAAACGAAGATCTTTCTCGTATAGAAACGATTCCACTGTATACAAAGTGGCTTAATGTGGGCGGACAAATTATAAGTGAAGAAAAAGTGCAAGAACTTTTTGAATTAGTTATTGCAAAATCAATCAACACTTGGAAAGAAGTTCATGCTTTCTATGATGAGTGTCAGAAAAATTACATTGACTACAAGGCTCGCTATGCACTCTTTGTTTTAGAGACACTGTACGAAAGACCCTTGCGCGATTTTACAACAGAAATTTTTGCAGACATTACTAACGATGTAGCTTATGTGGCAATGGAAATGCTTGAATCTTCTATTACGTCTCGCTCAAAAGATTATACCGATTTCTTTAGGTCTATTACCTTCCGCAACAAAGAAGAAGTGGAAGCTGTCTTGGGCAACATAGGTGACAATTCTTTCTTGCGTGAACTAAGAGAAGCCACTGACGACTTTAACACGAATTTGGAACGCTTGTTCAAAAAAGTTCGTTTCTGAAAACATTCTTAAATTCTAAAAATTCTTGATTTTTTAGTAGATAAATCCTGTATTATCTGTTATAATGCAAGATATGGAAGCACTAACTGTTTTGCCGGGCAATCCCTTTCCCTTAGGGGCAACGGTTTGCAAGGATGGCGTTAATTTCGCAGTGTTCAGCAGAAACGGAACAAAAGTTGTTCTTGACTTGTTCCGCACTTCAGAAGACAGTGAGCCGTATACACAGATTGAGCTTAATCCTCAACAGCACCGCACGGGCGATGTGTGGCATGCCTTTGTTCCAGGTTTAACTGCCGGAACGCTCTACCTGTATCAGGTTGACGGACCTTTTGAACCTTTTGAAGGTCACCGCTTTAACTTTAATCAATTTTTGACAGACCCTTATGCAAAGGCTCTTACGCCTGTTTCTCTGTTTAAAAATCTTCCCCCAACGTATAAAACTCCCGTAGACAAAATGGACATAGAATTGTTCCAAAACCGTTCACGGCTTTTTCCTAAGTGTGTAGTTATAGATGACGCTTTGTTCGATTGGGAAGGAGACAAACCCATAAATCGTCCGCTAAAAGATTCTGTCATTTATGAAGTGCATGTGAAAGGTTTTACTGCTGGGCGTGATGCAGGTGTTTCTGCTCCGGGAACATATCGTGGCTTTATAGAAAAAATTCCTTACTTAAAACATTTGGGCATTACTGCTGTAGAACTTATGCCCATTCACGAATTTGATGAATACGAAAACACAAATGTAAATCCTCGTACCGGTGAGCGCATGAAAAACTACTGGGGTTATAGCACTATGCAGTTTTTTGCTCCTAAGGCAAGTTATGCGCAAGACAAAACTCCCGGTGGCTGTGTAAATGAGTTTAAGCAGTTGGTAAAAGAATTACACAAGGCTGGCATCGAAGTTATTCTTGATGTAGTTTACAATCACACTGCAGAAGGAAACGAACACGGCATTGCATTCTCTATGCGCGGATTCGAAAACTCAGTCTACTACACGCTCGTTGAACAACACAAAGAGTATTACATGAATTATTCTGGCTGTGGAAATACCGTTAACTGTAATCATCCTGTTGTTCGTGATTTGATTATTGATTCTTTGCGTCATTGGGTTTTGGATTATCATGTTGATGGATTCCGCTTTGACCTTGCTCCCATTTTAGGCCGTAGCCAACAAGGACAAGTGTTAAAGTTCCCTCCGCTTACAAACCGCATCTCCGAAGACCCTGTGCTTCACAATACAAAAATTATTGCAGAACCTTGGGATGCAGGTGGAGCTTATGAATTGGGTTGGTTCCCTGTAGGTCGCTGGGCTGAATGGAACGATCGCTTCCGTGATGATATTCGGCGCTTCTGGCGTGGAGACGAACATGTTTCTACGGGAGCAGCAACTCGCATTTCTGGTTCAAGCGATTTATTTGCTCCTTCAGGAAAAAGACCTTGGCACAGTATTAACTATGTAACTTGCCATGACGGTTTTACCATGAATGATTTGGTAAGTTACAACGGCAAACACAATGATCAAAACGGTGAAGAAAACCGTGATGGTTCTGACAGTAACTGGAGTTACAACCACGGCTACGAAGGACCAACTGCAAATCCTCAGATTGAACGCATGCGTAACAGACAGATGCGCAATTTTATTCTTACACTGCTTGTTTCTCAAGGAACACCCATGCTTTTAGGTGGCGACGAATTCCGCAGAGGTCAGCAGGGTAACAACAACGCATACTGTCAAGATAATGAGTTAAGCTGGTTTGACTGGAGCAATGCTTCACTTAACGGTCAGCTTGTTGAATTTACTCGTCGTGCAATTTTACTCAGAAAAGAGCATGCAGTATTCCGAAGAGACTGTTTCTTTGGTTCTGGTACTAACTGTCAGACACCAGACATTCAGTGGTACTCGGCAACTGGTGCAAACCCTGACTGGGAAAATCTTTCGCGCTTTTTGGCATTTATGCTTGGCGGAGAAGGTTTAGACAACGACTTTTATGTCGCAGCTAATACCGACCGTCATGATGTTGTTGTCAACTTGCCAACGCTTCAAGCAGACAAGCAATGGTATCGTGTTGCAGACACATCAATAGATACAGACGAAGCAATTATGCTTCCCGGAAATGAAGAACAGCTTCGTGCTCAGTCACGATATGTTGTTCCCGCAAATTCAATGATAGTTTTAATCTCGAAATAAACCAAAAAGGAGTTACACATGGTTTTTGATGCAGAACAGTTCAAGGAAAATCTTACCGCTCGTCTTCGCAGACAGTATGGAAAAGACATTTCCCAGGCAAACAAGCATGATCTTTTTGATGCGGTTAGTGCAAGTGCACTCGAAATTATCATGCCCAATTGGATGGCAACTCGCAATGCCTATGAAGCACAGCAGAAAAAACAGCTCTACTACCTAAGTGCAGAATTCCTCATGGGACGTGCGTTAAGCAACAACCTTA
>OCVV012869285.1_pt1 | contig 16729 bp, 14 predicted proteins | sample 1539721 | NCBI WGS metagenome assembly OCVV01 (sample SAMN02144230, study PRJEB22623) | gut metagenome | biome: sheep rumen | host: Ovis aries | place: New Zealand | reverse complement strand
CATCATTCTAACAGCTTAAGCAACAAGACGGTGAAGAACCCATTTGGCTGATGGGTATCTCAACCATAAATACATTGTAGTAGAAAGGAGGCACCCATGCCGCTCTGGAATCCATGGCACGGCTGCACCAAATGCAGTTTCGGATGTCAAAACTGCTATGTGTACCGGCGTGATGCCGAATTTGGCAAGGACGCCTCCATCGTGAAGAAGACAGCCTCTTTCAACCTTCCTGTTAAAAAAGACCGGCATGGGAACTATAAGCTGAAGCCGGAGGATCCGTTTCCTGGAATCCCGGTATGCAAGAGTTCCTCTGCATTCCGGGCACGGCGGAGCAGGATCATTGCTCACAACATAAAAAACCGGTGCCTTCGTTGCTTCTCAACTCGTAGGCTGATACACTGAACATGGTTTTTAACCAGGGCTCAGAGTACACGACGTTGCGGGAGGGTGCTCTGGGCCTTCCTTTCTTTATACTGAATGACAGTATATCGGGCAACTGCGTGACAGACAAGTAGAGCAGCTGTGTGCTATATCAAGAGATCATCAACAAGAATACACTTGGCTGTGCGTAATAGAGCATACCGCAAACTGGCGGCTGGATCGGGTATCGATTAATTGATGCATACGTCGGACTTCGTGCTTGCACCGGTTAGAAACGTGCGCCGCCAGGCACACCACACTCAAAAAGGGAACTCTCCTTCCGGAAAGTCCCCTCCTCTTGTAATTAATTTAAATTATATTACTGGATAGTTACATGCTTCTTCGCATTGTTCATTGCCTCTTCACTCATCTCTTGACCAATTCCCGGAAGCTCTGGAACTTCATAGAATCCATCCTTGGGCTCATAGAAATACTTTCCTGCCTTCTTAAACTTGGTAAGAAGATTAGCATCATGTTCCTCATGAATAACGAAGTTCGGAATTACAGTCTCTACCTGCAGTGCTGCTGCTGTCGCAATAGGGCCGCCGCATACATGGATCTGTACACCAATATCATATACTTGAGCCATATCGCAGATCTTCTTTGTCTCAGTGATTCCGCCAGTATTGCAAAGATCAGGCTGAATAATAGAGAGTGTACGATCTTCAAAGAACTGACGGAACTGCCATCTGGTCGATGATCTCTCGCCTGTAGCGAGCGGAAGGTTGCAGTTAGCCTTAATAACCTTAAAGAGACTCGGATTATCAGGCATTGTAGGCTCTTCATAATACATGATACGATAGGGTTCCAATGCTTTGCCAAGCTCTGAAGCGGTATTTGCATCAAGGAGCGAATGAATCTCTACAATAATATCAAGATCATCTCCACCAGCCTCACGTGCCGCTGCAATCCTCTCTACTGACTTCTTTAAGTCATGATAACGATATGCTCCACGGATCTGATTGCCTTGAGTCGCAAAGAGTGCCGGGAGATCAGGATTGTCATCACTGCCAGCAAAGACAGGATCAATCTTGACTGCATCATACCCGTCCTTCATGGCATCCTTCACTACATTGTAATAATCCTCAGGCTTGGAAAGAAGATGCATACTATCATCTGCCTGGATCAGAGAGCGCCAACCAAACTGAAGCTGAGAAGCGTATGCGCGCAGTTTTTTGTTAGTTTTACCACCAAGAAGTTTGTAAACGGGAAGCCCCAGCTTCTTACCTTTAATATCCCAGCATGCGGTGTCAATTGCTGCCATGGCTGCAGAAATTACAATTCCTCCGTTCATGCCCCAGAATGTATGGCGGTGAAGATGTTCCCAAATCTTTTCTGTGTCAAAAGGATCATATCCTATGACCAGCTTAGCAAAATCCTGGCACTGTCCATATGCTGCTTCCCAGCAGTTACCATAGGCAAGACCGGCTTCGCCGAAACCACTTATGCCTTCATCTGTATTGACTTTGACAGTAATAAAGTCCCCTAAATAGCAATCAACACTTGTGATTTTCATGAATATTCCTCCTTTCACAAATGCAATTCAAATTATTTAATAGTTACACAAGTACCTGTAGCCATTGCCTCCTCGCTCATCTCCTGTCCAATGCCAGGAAGCTCGGGAACATGATAGAAGCCATTCTTATCAGGTGTATAAAAATATTTGCCTGCTTTCTTCCATGCGCTGGTCAGATTTGCATTATGTTCCTCATGAATAACGAAGTTAGGAATAGTAGCCTCGACCTGAAGTGCTGCTGCTGTTGCAATAGGGCCACCGCATACATGGATCTGAACACCAATATCATACACCTGTGCCATATCGCAGATTTTCTTCGTTTCTGTAATTCCGCCAGTATTTGCAAGATCCGGCTGAATTACATTTAATGTACGGTCCTCCATAAATTGACGGAACTGCCATCTGGTAGAGGACCTCTCACCTGTGGCAAGAGGAAGACCGCCCTTATCTTTAATATGCTTGAAAAGATTCGGATTGTCAGGCTTTGTCGGCTCCTCCATATACATAATTCTATAAGGCTTTAAGGCAGCAGCCAGTTCAGCGGATGTATTGGCGTCCAGAAGAGAATGAATCTCAACAATGATATCAAGATCGTCTCCTCCGGCTTCACGTGCAGCTGCAATTCTTTCTACAGATCTCTTCAGATCATGTTCCCTATAACTGCCACGAATCTGGTTGCCCTGAGTTGAAAAAATAGCCTTCTCATTTCCTCTTTCAAGAGGCGCGAATACAGGATCAATCTTTACTGCATCATATCCATCATTAATGGCATCCTTAACGGTATCATAATATTCCTGAGGATCGTACAGAAGTTGCAGTCTATCTTCTTTTTCAATGACCTTTCGCCATCCAAACTGAAGCTGAGATGCATAGGCCCGCAGTTTATCATTTGTCTTACCACCGAGCAACTTATATACCGGGAGACCTAATGCCTTTCCTTTAATATCCCAGCATGCAGTATCAATTGCTGCCATAGCCGAAGAAATTACAATCCCGCCATTCATTCCCCAAAATGTATGGCGATGAAGATGTTCCCATATTTTTTCCGTGTCAAACGGATCATACCCAAGAACAAGCTTTGCAAAATCCTGGCACTGGCCAAACGCTGCTTCTGCGCAATTGCCGTATGCAAGACCAGCTTCACCAAAACCAGAGATCCCCTCATCTGTGTTCACTTTAACTGTAATAAAAGGGGACAACGCACCACCGCTTTTGTAACAATCAACGCTTGTGATCTTCATGTTAATAACCTCCTTTTGAATTTGATACCCCATATCTAAATACACTAAGATGCTAGTGTATTATTCCTGATCTCCCATATTCTCTCCGGTTTCCGCCCAAAGAGAAGTGTGAATAGTAACATTAGCTGTCCTGCCTACAAAGAAGCCAATCAGTGCAAAGATCACGATCATTGCTACATTGATGACTGTTACTACTAGTGACATCGACAGTAGTGTCTTCCAGATGATAACTATGGAAAGAATCAAAGATATTATGCAAATAACATAATAAAGCCCATTCGGAATGTGGAACTTTGACTGCTTCCATGCTTGCGGATACAATTTGAGCAGTTTTATATATGCGATAAAATTAAGAATTGCAAAGCATCCGGTAAAAAGTTGGACCATATTCGTGATGACAGTTATAGAAAGTCCAGCAATAATCGGGATCATTCCCATGATATACATAAAAGTAAGAATCCATACGCGAGCATTATGGCTGTTCTTTTTACCAAAAGACGCCGGGAGCCAGCCATCATCACAAGACTGTCCAATTGTAATGGCATTGTATGCAAAAGAAGAATTAAGTGTGGAAAGCAACGCCATAATGGGACCAGCGATGATAAATGCATAATACAGAACCGGAGGGAAAATCTTCTGTGCTGCAAATACAAGTGTTGTAGAATTCCCATATTCCTTGACACTCATAACGCCAACTGCAGCCATTGCCACACCAACATAAAGTACAATCAAAGTAGGTACAGCAAGACAAAGAACGACCGGAATATCGTGTCTGGCATCAGCAGAATCGCGTCCGTATGCTGTCGTCATATAGTATCCCTGACAGGAATAAACGAACAAAAGTACTGCTGCGGTAAAGCCGCCTGAGATCTGTCCTTTTGTGAACGTAATTCCCCATCCATTAATCAGAAAATTAGGGTCCGAAAAATCGAAGATAGGAAGACGCATTTTGAAAATGCCGACAACAGCAAAGATAAAAAGTGCCGCGATCAGAAGCCATGTCATCAGTTTCTGGGCCTTTGCCATAATATCAATGCCCATGAGGTTGACAACAAAGAAAAATGTCAGGAGTACAGCTCCCGTAATAATTCTTGCTGCTGGTGTTCCTAGTGCCGGAATTACATCTCCGAGATAAGCAGCTGCAGATGCGCCAAACAGTGACAGGCTGAGGCACTGTGTCAAATACATGTAAGCAAAAACACCCGCGACACGGGGTCCTGCCATTCCACACAGCATAGAATAATTGCCTCCAGCCATTCTTACTACCGAAGATACAAATACATTCGGTAGAACAATTAAAAAGCCCATAATGATGGCGCAAAAATACGCCAACCAAGCAGAATAGCCTGTCATCTTAATTGCAGGCACAATCAGCGTGATAACACCTGCTCCGATAACCTGGCCAATTGCGAGTGCATACAGCTCGGGTTTCTTCAATGTACCCGGTTTTGGTTCTGGTTCTCTTATAACTTTGATCATGATGAAACCTCCATACTATTAAATAAATTGCTATCCCCTAATGGCCACATCGCCCCCAAATCAGAGATGCGCCATCTTTTTCTGTCTCAGGCTTCTACGACCTTGTAAAGAGTAGCTTTGTCAATTGCAGATCTCAGAAATTCATTGCCAATTCCTGGCAGATCAGGTACCTCGAAATATCCTTTAACCGGTTGACGATTAAACTTAGTTAATCCAACGCTTGTATCACTCCTATTGCAGACATGGTGCTCATGAATAATAAAATTCGGCAAAGTACATTCAAGCTGTAAAGCAACATCTGTCGTTAGCGGGCTTCCTGCAGCATGAACCTGGACCCCAACATCAAAAGCGTGTGCCATATCAGCAATTTTTTTAGTCTCAGTAATTCCTCCGCAATTGCCTACATCAGGCTGTGCCAATTGAAGCATGTTCTTCTTAAAATACTCCGCATACTGCCAGCGACTAAATAAACGCTCCCCGTTAGCGATTGGAACAGATGTATTCTTTGTGATATATTCCATCGTCTGCGGTGTAGGAGTATTAGGTTCCTCAAATGCTAAGATGTGATACTTTTCAGCTAATTTTCCGAGTTGAACTGCACCAAGTGCGTCTGGATAAGAATGGTTTTCCATAATGATGTCTACATCATCTCCAGCAGCCTCTCTGGCTGCCGCCATTCTTGATTCGACCATCTTGTATTGCTTCGGTGTCAAAAAGCCTGTTGTATCCAAAAACGAAAGAGGTTTTCCATCCTCATCGCGATCGAAGAAATCAATCTTAACTGCATCAAATCCTTCCGCTACTGCCAGCTTCACATTATGAACGTAGTCTTCAGGCTTAATTGCCCATAAGTTCTCAGACTCTCCTACCATGCCCCAGCCAAATTGAAGCTGTGAAGCATATGCTCTTAATTTGTTGCGCACCTTTCCACCAAGAAGCTGATAAACAGGTACGTTAAAATACTTTCCTTTTATGTCCCACAGTGCTACATCAATTGCTGCAATGCCGGAAAAAACAACAGGACCGCCATTCTGTCCCCAGAATGTCTTTTTGTACATCGTCTCCCAAATAAGCTCTGTCTGGAGAGGGTCCATACCAATAACTAGCTGTGCAAGGTCTACGATCATTCCGAATGCTGCATCTCCTCCGGTTCCATAGGCCATACCCGCTTCGCCATCTCCATACAGTCCTGTATCAGTGTAAACTCTGCAGCCAATCGGGCTATTCTGTTTGGAATTGGCTGTAGGAAGCCTAAATGCCTCTATCTTTGTAATCTTCATAAAGAACCTCCTATATCAAATGATTTTGTCATTTGTTCACCTGTTCGCTAAGTAATATATTAAGCATTGTGACGGCGAATTTCAATAGTTGAGAATATTATTTGTTCATTCTGTATATTATGTTTGGGTAATTTTACGTTAAAAAACGACCAAATTGATATAGTATGAAACTAGATCAATTTGGTCGTAAAGTTCGAATTTTACAGAGAAATTCTATTAATTTATTCTTTATAGTCAATATTAGGAATGACATTCAGCATCTCATAGATGATTTCCTCAACCTTTGATGAATCGCGTTTTTCAATAGCAAGATACATCTTCTCATGAGTATCATCTTTAGCGGTTGACAATCCGTCTCTAATACGACTGTGTATTCTTGCAGAAAGCAAATATTTTATATGTTCTCTTACAGCAACACTAACCATTCCATATACATCAGAATAGACTTTATTATGGCTCATTTTAATGATCTGGTAATGAAAATTCAGATCACTATATACAAGATCATCTAGCTTTTTAGTGTTATTGGGATCCGCGACATAGGTCTGATTACGCTGATCGTACATTTCCAGCCGTTCTTTGAGAACTTGCAATTCTTCGCTGGTTCCTTTTTGAACTGCTAGACGAAGGCTGTCCGCTTCGATGATACTACGGAATCGCTTGATATCTTCTTCTTTATCTTCTCCTGCATAAAGCGCACCAATTTCATGCATATATGGTTTAAGGGAGAAATGTTTTACATATGTTCCATCACCGACTCGCGTTTCTACAACGCCCAATGTATTTAGCTTTTGAAGAGCCATTCGAACACTTAAGCGGTTTACCCCATACATTTCTGCGAAACTGCCCTCTGAGGGTAACTTCTCACCCTCAACCCATTTCTGATCGATAATCCCCTGTTTAATGCTATTACATACCTGATCCACAACTGATATTTTCTTGATTTTAAAATCTTTATTGGTATCTACTTCCATTTTCTCGTGCCCCGCATCATAAAAATGTATTTATCTGGAATAATTCGCTATTATGCGTCGATTAACTCAATTTTAATTATAATATTTTCGTCAAGTACATGAAAAAGCGTGTCGTCCAACGCGGCACAGCCACACATCATTAATGCAGATGACTCTTGATTTCCCATATAGCATATGAATTATGGAAAATAAAAACGGGGTTGCCTTGCAATATACCGGCCAAATCCTATCTTATTGTTGAGATAACCGATTTTGCTAATGCTTCCTGTGTTGGTTCGTTTCCTATTCCAGGAAGATCTGGGATTTCAAAATATCCATTCACAGGCTGATAATTATGTATACAGGAATTTGTCACTTCTTCTATAGTATTGGCTGTATGGTGCTCATGAATGATGAAATTAGGAATCGTCGCCTCAAATTGAAGAGCCGCTGCTACGCTGATCGGTGAGTTACATGTATGTGTCTGTACGGTTACGCCAAATGACTGTGCCATGTCACATATCTTTCGTCCTTCTGTGAATCCGCCGCAATTGCCAAGATCCGGTTGAATCACCGAAAGTGCCCCTGTCTGAAGTAAAGGGAGAAATCCATCTCTCCTGTAAGTTCTCTCTCCTGTTGCCAGGGGGATCGATGTCCCCGCAGCGATCCTCTTATATTCCATAGGATTCAAAGGTGTAGCTGGCTCTTCCAGAAACATGACATTATACGGCTCAGCTATCTTTGCGATTTGAAGCGCGGTATTAGCCGTAGTTCCGTTATGATTTTCTATGATGATGTCTACATTTGTCCCCACCTCATCGCGACATACCGCCAGCTTATGATCAATTTCATTCAATGTCTGCAAAGACAAATGATTCTGAAGTTCATCTCTTGTGGCTGTTGATCCATCTAGTTTCTTACTGATTAGATCTACCTTTATTGCATCATATCCGTCCTCTACGGCGTCCTTACAGGCATGCCGAATGAACTCAAGACTTCCCGGCGTATGGAAAAATTCCGGATTCTTCCATCCAAACTGAAGCTGGCTGGCATATGCACGGAGTTTCTTTCTATGTTTGCCTCCTAGCAACACATAACATGGAACGTTGAAATATTTTCCCTTTATATCCCACAAAGCAATATCAATTGCGCTGATTGCAGCCATAACAACCCCGCCATTACCTTGTGCCCAAAAACTACTGGCAAGTTTTTCGTAAATAACATCTGTTTCGAGCGGATTCATTCCAATAATATTTTTAGCAAGTATCCTGATGATATCTCCCGCTCCGATCGAATAATCCATGATGGAAACACCTGCTTCACCATAACCATAAATTCCTTCATCTGTATTTACCCGGCATAGTACCGGAGTCTGTGCACTGAAATTAACTCTTCTTAATTGAATGATATCTACTGATACTATTTTCATGATCTCCTCCAATAACCCATTTTCTATAGTATATCAAGTTCCCGCTAAACATTACGTAAAATTGTATATAAATATCAGATATTTGTATCTTTTTATGAAGCCATAATTTTCTATGCACATATTATTGTTAACACGCCATAGTAAACAAAAGCAAATAGTATAAACAGCATAATAATCGGAATAGTTTTGCGAATCATTGCTCCAAGGGTGACCTTGAAATCTTCTGAGCAAACCAGAAGGCAAATGTGAAGTGGGGTCAGTTGCATTGATGCATAACTCATGCACATGCATAAAACAAAAATAGGAAGCGCAGACTGTCCCTCTCTCAATGAAGCAATCACAGTTGGGATCATCAGCACCCTAATTGCCTGGGATCCCGATACCATCGCACCAACAAAGAAAATCAATGCAAAAATAACAAACTCTGGAATTGGCAACCTCTCAAAATATCCTGGAAGATCGCCAATCACCCCTGTAGCAGCCAAAATTTCTTTAAAAATCATTGTGACCCATGTCGACACAAGCAGGTTACCGTCTAGCGCCTTGATTAGAAGTGTCCCGATCTCCCTCAATTGAAAATGTCTTATAAAGATATTTAGAATGATAGCAACTAAAACTGCCAACTCTACCTTCATATTAAAAATAAGAATCAATAAGACAATAAGCAAAATTGTCCAAATGCTTTTCACTAATAGAGCGAACCATTCTGTTCGGGTTCTGCCTGATTCGCTTTGTGTTTCCTGCGGAATTCTTCTTAAATAAACCAGATAACCGCAAAGAAACAGAATCAGAACGATGGGAATCATAGCAGTAACAAACATTCCCGGTGTCACCAACCCTTGTGTCAAACTAATGGAAATAAAGATATCAGTATATGTAGGAAGAAAACTCTCCGAAATGTGTCTGAAGTAAGATGTAATACTTGCCTGTTCCGCCTTGTTCAGATGATCTCCCGCACTCTTACGTACAATCGGTCCACACATCAAAACGGTTCCCGGCCCTGGAAGCAGGCCAAGCAAAAAGGGTGCTAGAGACGCGTTTACTCGGCTATTATGAAAAAGACCATTTAATGCTTTTTCTGTCCCATCAAAATCCCTGCGCATCCGAAGCATTTCTGTCAGAAACATGATTGTGTAGAAAACCAGTACTACTTCTATCGTGGACCATTCTGTAGCTCCTCTCCAGATAGCTCCTGCCGCCACCTTAAAGGGAAGTTGGTACAAAATGACCGCTGCAGCAGATGCTGATATTAGTGCAAGAGCCAAAGGTTTGTGAAGCGACATCACCGCAATGATAATCCCGAATACCAGAATTAAGTTGATCAAGTCCATGGCATACCACCCTCTGTTCATGGAAAATTCCTATCCGCTTCAGATCCGTAAAATATCGATCCCATAAGAAAATCTGGCTGTCTGGAATTCTCCTAAAAAAGAAATGCTGCCCCAAGGAACTTTTCCTCGGGACAGCACCATTAATCTTTATACTTAACTGAATGACGTTGTAACTTTCATCCTGGTTTCAAAGCTGCACCGTAGCAGTCCTCACATTAATATTAAACTTATTCTCAATCACTCAACTGTACACTTCTCAACAGCTGTTTCCAGTGCAAAATCAGTGAACTCACAGCCAAGGCCTGGACCATCCGGAACCTTGAATTTGCCATTCACAGGCTGCCAGTCAACTGTGCAAAGTTTTCTCTGATAGTCATCCAAATTACGGCAGTGATGCTCATGGATAATAAAATTAGGAATAACGCATTCCAGGCTGAGTGCAACTGTTGTAGAAAGAGGAGATGCACATACATGGCACTGTACACTCACATCATACACATATGCCATATCACAAATTTTCTTTCCTTCAGTCAAACCGCCGCAGTTTCCAAGATCAGGCTGAATAACACGAACTGACATATCTTCAAAGAGGGGAGCATACTGCCATCTGCTATAAACTCGTTCTCCGTGAGAGATAGGAATATTCACATGCTCAGAGATGAATTTCGCCGTCTTGGGGTTAGGTGTATTGGGCTCTTCAAAATAATAAATATTATATGGCTCCACCGCCTGAGCAAGCTGGACAGCGCTGTTTGCATCCGGAAAGCTGTGATTTTCCATGATGATATCGACGTTCGGTCCTACTGCTTCACGACATGCTGCTACTCTGTCGACAACAGTCTGTAAAATCTTAGGACTCAGGAGTTTTGTCTGAACCTCCCCTGCCATTGGAATGCTACCATCAGGAGTGCCTGCACTGCTCCATACTGTGCCATCTTCATCCCAATCAAAGAAATCAAGCTTAACTGCATCATACCCTTGAGCAACTGCAATCTTGCAATTCTCTGCATATTCCTCAGGCTTGCAACATTTTTGGCATGAATCCTTGCCCCAACCATAGGTCAGCTGGGAGGCATAGGTGCGCAGATTATCTCTTCTCTTGCCACCTAAAAGTTCGTGAATCGGAGCATTATAATATTTGCCCTTGATATCCCAAAGGGCAATATCAATAGCAGAAATACCTGCAAAGACAACCGGACCTCCATTCTGTCCCCAAAATGTAGATTTATAAAGCATATCCCAGATCACTTCATTCTGCAGCGGATCTCTCCCGATGATAAGCTTGGCCAAATCTTTGATCATACCAAACGCAGCGGGCGCAGCTACACCATAGCAAAGAGCTGCCTCCCCATCTCCATAGATGCCTTCATCGGTGTAAATCCTGCACAGTACCGGGCGCCACCCAGGACTCTCAGGATTTTGTTGCTGATACACGTTTACCTTCGTAATTTTCATGTTAGCCTCCTGTCATTGCCTGTTTTCAGAAACATTTCTATCGCGCAGCATTAGGTCATAACGGTCTTGTGCCTAGCGATCTGTTCGCTATGTAATATTGTAACAATTTGACGGTAGAATTCAACTGAATTTAGGCATATTCTCCAGTTTAAATAATGTAAATCCAATCTTTTTGTACATATTCACATTATAACAATGTCCAAGGATTAATATTATGCATGCGACCAAAAGTCGCTTGTCAGAGATCTCGTGTTATACTGATCACAGAACCAGAACCATCTCCGCAAACAGTGGAGAATCCATCAAAAAGGGGCTATCATTATTTTCAGCCGGAAGAAGTGTTATGAAGAAGTACTCAACATTGCGGTTCATGTCCATCATCCTGTCTGCTTCTCTTCTGACAGGAATTCCTGCTGCCACAGTTTTTGCTGCTTCAGCAGCGCCGACTGAGACGGCTGTTGTGTCCACAGCACCGGCAGCGCAGGAGAACAAATCCGATACTGAATTGTATCTGGACGAGTATTTTCATATTCCTGCGGTAACTTCAGGCGATGCCGCCGGCTTCAATAATGATCTGAAGGTAATCCTTGGATCCACGGATGCTCCTCAGGTAGAGGGCGCGCTGACATGGAAGTCTGTTCTTCCGGTCCTCGCAAAGGCCGCCGACTTCAACGAATTCGCGCTCACATATCCTTCTTCGAAAATTGATGCAAGACTGACCAAATACGGGATCAGCAAAGTCACTGATGCCGATTTTGGCAGGTACCTGGCTGCTGATCTTGATGCCGGGCTCATTACACCTAAGCAGGGTAAAAATGCTGCCAATGGCAAGGCACTTACAAAAGAAGACGTGGAATCGATCCTGATGGCCATTGTCAATGCTACAGGTCAGGGAAGAAATTATCTGGGAAAGGCGAGCGACGCAGATATTTATGAAAAGCTGGATGATGCATGGAATTCCTTCCAGCTCTACAACGACGAAGACCTCACGGATATCGGTGCCCAACTGGTCAAGAACAAAACGATTACGGGCTTCAACCTCAAAGACAAGAATTATGATGCGCGATTTCTTTCCAGCAGGACGCTGACTTACAGCCATGACAATATTGCGCATGCGCGCCAGCTCATCGCACTGCTCCGCAGTGAAAATATCGATGCAAAGGTTGCACTGGAGCCCAAGGTTTCAAGCTATGAGTACCTGCTCGACTGGGGTCCCGTTCCGGATCCCACGCCTACTTACGAGGTCAGAAAACTTTCCGACAACCTTTATGTCGTATTCTCCATCGAGTACGATCTGCAGCTCGAGTTCGACAATGATGCGCAGATGAAGGCTTTTAATGGCGTTGTGCTCACTTATGCGAAGAAGACATCCAGCAATTCCGATGCCAAGGGTATGATCAAGGGATCCTGGTGGCAGCCCTGCTACAACACCACGAACGCAACTATGGATCCGGCATATTACTCAAAGATCGTCGATATGAATATCACCGATGGTCAGTACACGCTCAAGTCCTTCGTAACAGAAGATAATGCAGCAAAGGTCCAGCAAGCCGCTGCCAGGCTCATTAAGGGCGACGCCATTAAGATCAATCCGATTGAGCGTTATGTGAATAATGCGTTCTACAACTACCTGACGGGTGCGGATTATGAATGATGAGCTGAAAGATGAGACGGTCTGCTGCAGATGCCTGATCGGAATCGAATAACAGTAACGAACTGAAAATTACGGCCAGTGATTTCTGCTGTAGACTTTCAACAGCCAGATTGTACTTATACATCAGCTCTATCTTTCAGACAGGTATAAAAAAAGCGGGCCCCGTCATGAGAATGACGATGTCCGCTTTATTTTTAGGGGGAGTGGCCTGCAGGTTCGTCCCACAGGCCGGGTTATGAAAAAGTTTTTAGCATTATTGTTGGTTCATTCTCCGGTTGGCGTTCCTTTGAACAATTATGATGATACCGGCGATCTGTGACGGAATTGTGGAGGAAAGCAGACCTTTCTGTGAAAACGATCTAACCGTTTTATAAAAAAGCCCTCACCCCTTCACCGGATGGATGTACGGTTATCAATACGGTTACCAATTTCGTCTCCTCTTCCGGTCCCGAATTCCATTTTAGGAAGCACATCCTATGCCGAATTTCATTTATTGTTCTTGATCAGAATTTCACGTTCATTCCAAGATTCCTTTAGGATCGCTTAAGAAAATACTTCCCGATCTTCTTCCTCGCCCCACTAAGCGTATGATGCACTGCCTGGTGATTCACGCCTTCCAGATCCGCGATCTGTTGCTCGGTCATGCCTTTCTCGTAATAGAGCGAAATCCTCCTTCTCTGAATGACTGACAATGTCGCAATAGCAGCACGCAGGAATTGCAATTGCTCTTTATGGAGTTTCTCCTCTTCTTCCTCATCCAGTGCTGTAATGATCACATCGGACAGATCTGCATCGATGATCATCTACAGAATCCTCCTGCCCTTATACTCTTCCGTCTCGTCGGATACGATGGCATATCTGAATCTGCCGAGCACCTCGGTATACTGATAGCGCAGATCAATCACTTTGTAGTTCTCATTCTGTTCCTTGTACATTCTCCGTCCCTCCGAATCTGAAAATTCAAAGATCGAAAGTGACGTCGATACATCACTTCGATCTGCAGTATCAGTGCTGATGCGCCGGCTACCGCGTTCGGCAAACCCGCATTCGTGGTTTTTGCCTCAGCGAGGTATGAGTTCCAGATTCGGAGAGCACGGTGCTCTGATCCAATGAAAATAAGCCCTCTTGCTCACGGGATCCTCCCCAGTGAGAAAAGGGCATGCGAAAAGGCTAAAAACTCGCTTTTAAAACAAATGACGAAGCATTATCACGTAGCAATCAATATGAGGGAAAAATGGTAAATTATTCCCGATCAACGTCGCGCTATGCGACCGCTGTCAACGTGCTCGTTACCAGTGATCGCCGCAGTGCTTCCACCCCAAAGTGGAATTAACTCTTGCAATTGATACTGCGTTGAAGTTTGTAAATTTACGTAAATTTTCTTTTGACTTTGAATTACAAAAAGAATAAACTCCATGTAAGTGCAAAGAGGCACATGGCAGAAATTGTCATGCGTCTCTTTTTGTTTACTTCAGGATTAGTGGCAAAGATGTCACATACGGCTGCAGAGAGCTGTTGATTGACGAATTATGGTCACTCTTCCTCACAGTCGAAATGAACAGCTGCCACGAATCTAATGTTTTCGACAGAGAGGAGAGTTTTATGAAGAAAGAGATCGTTGATAGGGAATATTCGACAGTCCGTGTTCCTGACTCTGAAAAAAAGAGTTTCTGGGAGCTTTTGGTGGTCTGGATCGGTTATGTCTTTGTTGTAACCGGAATGCAGGTAGGCGGAACAATGGGCGGATCCATGGATTTAAAACACTTCTCATCGCTCTTGCTATTGGAAGTGTTATTCTTTTTATTCTCGGTTCATTCATGGGACTTATAGCAATCCGGACAAGACTGACATTCGGAATGTTATGCAAATATGCTTTTGGAAAAATTGGTGCTTCTATCATCTCTTTAATGGTTGTATTCACACTTGTCGGCTGGTTTACTGTAGATGCCTACATGATTGGGCAGGCTACAAATGCTCTTTTTCCGATAATCCCTATCATGCCAGTAGCGGTAATTGCCGGAATTGCGATGACTGTTACTGCTTTATTTGGAATGAAGTGGATGTCGAAGCTCAGTGACATCGCTGTTCCGCTTGTCCTAATTTTTGGAATCGCTTCAATTATTTTAAGCGTAAAGGGTGTTGGTGGCATGGCGGGCTTATTTGCTATCTCTCCTAAAAAACCAATAACACTTAATGCGGGCATTTCCCTGGCTCTTGGCTCTTTCGTATGTGGTGCAGTCGCCTTCACTCCAGATGTGTTCCGTTTTGCCAAAAGTGCAAAACATGTAATTGGAATAACTGCAGTAGCAATGCTTATTGCTAATCCGCTGATGGTAATACTTGGAGCGGTTGGAAGTCTCGCAACTGGAAACCCCGATATCACATTTGTACTTGCGGCGCAGGGTCTTTTGGCTCCAGCATTTATTTGTATGGTTCTTAATATCTGGTCAACAGCACAAGGCGATGCCTATTCTGGTTCACTTTGTCTCTCGAGTATGGTGAAGTGCAAAAGATCATATCTCGTTATTGGCTTTGGTATCGTAGGAACTATCGGAGCTGTCATAGGATTCTATAATCATTTTGCTACTTTCATAGGTTTCCTTGCATCAACATTCCCGGCATTAGGCGGCGTCTTTATTGCTGACTTTCTTGTGAAATACAGAAAGGGTTATCCTGAGCTTGAGTCTGGAAGCATTCGTGCTTTCAGTATTAATGGATTTGTAGCGTGGGGGATTGGCATTGCAGCGACACATCTTCCCTTCGTAATCGCATCCATTAACAGCATTCTCATTGCATTTGCGGTGCGGGCTCTTTCGGCCATCATTGCTGAAAGAATGTATTCTCTGTCCAGCAAATCTGTGAAGGGAGTTGCCTGATGAGCAGAAGATATTGGGAGTGGTCATCCCCTTTTCAAATTAATCCCAATGAATGTGCCTTCCTGATTGTTGATATGCAGAAGGGGTTTGTAGATAAAGGGGCATGTTTGGAAGTGCCTATGGCACGCAAGACAGTACCAGTCATTGCTGAATTTGCAAATTTCTGTAGAGAGAAAGGGATTCCGGTTCTTTACTCCAGATTTGTTTTTTCAAAGGACTATACTTATCGTTTCTACTGGAACATGAGAGAGGAACGTGGTCTTCTTAATCCAGATGGTTCCAATAAATTCAGCCTTGAAAGTAACGAATCAGAAATCACTGATGCATTAAAGCCGTGTAAAGGAGATATTGTCTTTGATAAATGTGGCTATTCCTGTTTCCCAAGAAGCATTCTTTCAGAAGAATTAAAAAAGAGAAATGTAAAAACGCTTATCATTGCCGGTACTGTAATTAACTGGTGTGTAGATAGTACCGTAAGGGATGCATATCACCGAGATTACAACGTAGTATTAATGGCAGATGGCGTAAGCGGATATGATCAGGCTGGTATAACCGGAGAAAAATGGTGTGAAATTGAGCTTGATCACATTGCTGAGGCATTTGCGCGCGTCGCAAAAATGAGAAATATAGAAGAAGAAATATCGTTACACAGTTAAGAAGCATGCTATTTTGTATTCTTTATGTTGAAGATGGTAAATAGAAGTGCAAATTCGGTCAAACGACGAGCGTATTCCACTAGATGTTGCGTGTATTTTTCAGACGAACGGCGCAATTTTCTGTCTAAATGGTTTAAACTCCTATTGTTTTGGCAGCGTGTGATGTATGGTATGCCCGTTGTGGGTTCGCATATATGCCTTAATGCATGGTAACCATTATTGGATTGCGCTCGAGGCAGGGCATCTTGGTTCGACTAATGCATTGAAGTAAATATGCTATACTGAATAAAGACTGTTGTGACGGCTGTTTTACCCCGATCGAGATAGGCTTGGTTTAACCCCCTCTGAAGGGGGTGCGGACGGAATCTTGGACCGCCATTAGACGTCTAGCATAAGCATCTTGCGATACTGAAGTGGGCTTAGCCCTCCTAGTGAAAGC
>OCVV011325416.1_pt1 | contig 16729 bp, 22 predicted proteins | sample 1539721 | NCBI WGS metagenome assembly OCVV01 (sample SAMN02144230, study PRJEB22623) | gut metagenome | biome: sheep rumen | host: Ovis aries | place: New Zealand | reverse complement strand
CCCACACCGGTTCCCGCAAGTATAAGGCCAAGTGTCAGTGAAGCGACGCACTCGAGCCTTTCGTGCCCGTAAGGATGCTCTTCATCTTCCATCTGCTGAGAGAGCCTGACTCCGATATAGGCGATAAACGTGGCAAATACATCGGAAAGGGAATGAACCGCATCAGATACCATTGCTCCGGATCTTCCAAGTATACCTGCAATTAGTTTAAAACCCGCAAGAAAAATATTTCCGAGTATTCCGACAATTGATAATTTTTTTATGACTTTCTTTTCGCTCATAGAACTTTCATACCACCGTCTCAAAATAATTTCAATGTAAAATACGTTTTTTCGAAAATATGTTTGCATAGCAGAACAAATGTGCTATACTAAATGCAAACAAATGTTTGAAAGGAGTCTACATGCGGGATTTCAACAAGCTTACACCCAAGCAGGAGCAGATACTTGAATATCTTAAGGAGACCATACTTGCAAAGGGATATCCGCCAACTGTCAGAGAGATAGGCGAAAAGGTTTCGCTTAAGTCCACATCCTCTGTTTTCTCGCATCTTGAAGCACTTGAGCGCAAGGGATATATAAAAAGAGACCCTTCCAAGCCGAGAGCTATTGAAATATGTGACGATTCATTCCAAATGGTGAGAACCGAGATGACCAGCGTTCCGGTATATGGTAATGTTGCAGCCGGTCAGCCACTTCTTGCCAATGACAATATCATCGAATACTTCCCTCTTCCGGCTTCCGAGCTTGCCAAGGGCCAGACCTTTATGCTGAACGTTAAGGGCGATTCGATGATCAATGCCGGTATCTTCAGCGGAGATCGGATCATCGTACGTCAGCAGAATACTGCGGAAAACGGTGAAATGGTCGTTGCCCTGATTGATGATTCCGCAACAGTCAAGACATATTATAAAGAGAAAGACCACATCAGACTTCAGCCCGAAAATGATACCATGGATCCGATAATCGTTGAGGACTGTCAGATACTTGGTAAGGTGTATGGCGTGATCAGGATATTCAGATAAGCAGTTTCCAAAACAGCCAAATCCAGGACTCAAGCAATATAAAGGATCGGTGCATTAGTACCGATCCTTTGATCTATCCTAAAACTTTAGGAACAACATTTATAAGATGCGAAAAATCATCGATATACGGGACATCCGCATCGATACTGCCGAAGCCGTAACGGGCATGAATGAACTTATATCCCGCCCTGATCGTAGCATCGTAATCGCTTTGGATATCTCCGACATAGCAGGCATCCGTAAGCAGGTTACGCATGGCAAGAAGCTTTATGTTTTCATCCTTTTGAAGCAGATTATTTCCGTAGCATTCAATATCTTCTATCAATGCTCCGGCTTTTCCGTATGGAATGCTGTAATGTTCAAGAAAAGCTTCTATATATCCTGACTGACAATTACTGACTATGTAACTGTGAAATCCCATTTTTCTGAGTTCTTCAAGAGTTTCGATCACGCGGTCATAAAGGATTCCGCCCTTTTCCCTGAGATATTTAATTTCATATTCTTCACAAGCGCTGCGAAGAACGTCACGCTCATGACCTTTTTCGGTAAATGTAAAAAGTGTATCTGCGATCACATCCATGGGCTTACCCATAACTTTTCGAAGATCATCGCGGGTGATGGTTTTATCCTTATATCCGTATTCATGCAGAATATAAGTCCATGAAGCGGCAACATTTACGGAAGAATCCCAAATCGTGCCGTCCATATCAAAAATAATACCTTTTTTATCCATAATTCCCCGTAGCTGTCCTTTTAATGAGATTTCAATAACAAAAAAAATTCAGAAAAGGGAACCGCCTAAGGCAGTTCCCGAAAAAGTCAGATGAGAATTTTTTCCGCATCGCTCCATATGCGCTCAAGATCATAAAGCTCGCGTGAATCCTTATCAAAAATATGTAAAACGATATCGCCGTAATCGATAAGGATCCAGTTTGCGGTATCATATCCTTCGATCCCTTTATGAAATATATGCTCCCTTGCAAAAGCCTCTTCAACGCCGTCGGAAAGAGCCTGTATCTGTGATCTGTTGGATCCGGAACAGATGATAAAGCTGTCTGTGATATCGGAAACCTTTTCAAGATCAAGTACAGAAATATCAAGTGCCTTCTTATCCTCAAGAACCGAGACTGCTGTTTTTATTTTCTTAAGTAACGAATCTGTCAAATCCCTGCTCCTTTTCTAAGCTCCATATCAGGTTTGATCTGGTTTTTATAATATTCATAAGCCGCGACCGAAGATGGTGCGGGCGGATATCCCTTTGCCCGGACATAATCCCGAACCGATTCCATGATCCATAAAAGAGTCTGGTCAATATCCTTAAAAGCCGCTTTGCGGACACCTTCCATTATGGACAGTTCCTTTCTGTTCGGCTCGATAAAATCAGCAACGTAGACGATCTTTTCAAGAAGGGACATTCCGGGACGCCCGACGGTATGGAATCTTATGGAATTAAGAATATCTTCGTCATCGATCCCGTATTTGTCACGGGCTATGATGGCTCCGCATTTTGAATGGAGAAGAGAATGATTATCCAGTTCTTCCTGAAGAGGAGCTGCGCCGTCTTTTTCCATTATGCGGATCTTCTCATCATCAGGAATGCACTTGGCACAATCATGAAGCAGGCCGGCTATCTGTGCCTTTTTAACATCACATCCGTGTACAAAGGCAAGACACGCTGACGTATACTCCACTCCCAAAGAATGTTCAAATCTTGAAGCATCAAGATCCTTTTCAAGTTTTTTTCGAAGCGAAATGATTTCCTTGCTCATTTATCACTCACCGGAAGATGCTTTTTTTGTTGCCTTCGGAAGAACGATCTTCGGGTTTTCCTTATTAGGCTTATAGAGAACTATCTTGCGTCCGATAACCTGTACAACGGTGGAACGTGTTCTTCCTGCAATGATCTCTGCAAGAGACCTTGCATCGTCCTCACAATTTTTCAGAACGGAGATCTTGAGAAGCTCGTTCTTGGCAAAAAACTCATCAAGAGCCGTAATGGTCTCGGGAGTAACGGAAGCTTTGCCGAGATTAAAAGCAGCGTCAAGATCCATCGCAAGTCCTTTTAAATATGCTCTCTGTTTACTTGTAAGTTCCATTTTATCTCTCCAACGATATGTATCAATACATATGCAGCAAATGCTGTGAAGCCTCAAAGCCGGCGCATGTCTGATTTTGTTACATGATACCAAAGCAACAATTATTTGTAGTATTCAAATGAATGACCGTAAAGTCTGACAGTATCCCCGTCCTTGATGCCAAGCTCTTCCAACTGGTCAAGCATTCCGTTATCCTTGAGGAAATTCTGGAAGAATGCAAATCCCTTTTCGGAATCAAGATTGGTATATCCGAGCATCTTCTCAATCCTGGGACCTTCAATGACATACTCATCTTCTTCGTCATCATAATAAACGGTATAAGGATCATCGGTGATCTTAAGGCTGATCTGGGGATCATATTCCTGCTCATAGGTGATGACCTTATCGGGAAGTGTCATAAGCAGATCGGATGCTTCCTTCAAAAGCTCCTTTACACCTTCACCCGTTGCGGCGGATATAGTCATGACCCTGATGCCCTTAGGTTCAAATTCATCCTTAAGAGCCTTAAGATTTTCATCCGCTTCTTCATATGACGAAAACAGATCGGACTTATTGGCTGCGATTATCTGGGGCTTTTTTATAAGCTCCGGATCATACTTTTCAAGCTCATTATTGATCAGCTTAACATCCTCTAAAGGATTTCTTCCCTCAGTACCTGCGGCATCAACCACATGTATCAGAACCTTGGTCCTCTCAACATGTCTCAGGAATTCATGGCCGAGTCCGAGTCCGTCGCTGGCACCTTCAATAAGTCCGGGGATATCGCTTATGACAAATCCATATCCTCCCAAATTAACGACACCGAGATTGGGACGTATGGTGGTGAACTGATAACCTGCTATCTTGGGCTTTGCATTTGTACATGCAGCAAGAAGCGATGATTTTCCGGCATTGGGAAAACCAACAAGGCCTACATCAGCAACAACCTTAAGCTCCAAAATAACCTCAAGCTCAAGTGCTGCCTGACCCGGCTGGGCATATTTGGGAGCCTGCATGGTGGATGTGGCATAATGCTGGTTTCCGCAACCGCCTTTGCCGCCTTTAAGTATCGTATATTCCCTGCAGTCACCGGACATGTCGATTATGACCTTGCCGGACTGAGCCTCTCTTACAACGGTACCCTCGGGAACTTTGATGATGATATCCTCACCGTCTTTGCCGCGGCAATTCTTTTTTCCGCCGTTTTCGCCATTGCCTGCCTTATATTTTCTTACATTTCTGAAGTCAATGAGTGTATTGAGGCCATCATCAACCTTGAGTATGACGTCACCGCCCTTGCCGCCGTCTCCGCCGTCAGGACCGCCGTTGGTAACGTATTTTTCTCTTCTGAAAGAGACATGGCCGTCTCCACCCTTGCCGCTGATAAGAAATACGCGGGCTTTATCACAATACATACATTCACCTCAGGAAAATAATAAAAAGATAATTCCAAAAAGATCCAAAATGCTCCGGATATCGAAAAATAAATAAGGACTCTGACTAATCGCCAGAGTCCTGAAAATTACTGCTCTTTAGGATATACAGAAGCCTGAGTTCTGTCCTTACCTTTTCTCTCAAACTTGAGAACGCCGTCAACCAGCGCATAAAGAGTATCATCTCCGCCGATACCTACATTATTACCGGGGTGGATCTTGGTTCCGCGCTGTCTGTAGAGAATATTTCCGGCCTTAACGAACTGTCCGTCAGCACGCTTTGCACCAAGTCTCTTGGCTTCGGAATCTCTGCCGTTCTTGGTAGAACCGACACCCTTTTTATGAGCAAAGAACTGAAGATTCATTCTAAGCATTGTCCTTAACCTCCTTGAATTGTATCTGCAAAAACTTTTCTCCGTACTCTTCCGAGAGCTTTCTTACCGAATCTTCAAAAGACTCCATAAGACATCTTGCACCCTCACCGGGGCTGTCCAGAATAATGCATCGCATAAATCCGGTGCTCTCGTCTTCCTTTACGTCAAGTTTTTGCCCGGCTGCCTTTGCCAATCCGTTGATGGTATGGATGGAAAGAGCCGAAATAGCTGAACATAAAATATCGGGCTTACCCTTTCGGGCGAAACCTGCGTGTCCCATGCATGTGAAGCCTTTATATGCTCCTTCAGGGGACTTTTCGATCACGATAGTAGTCATGATCAGCCTTCGATGGAATCAATCTTAACAGCTGTGAAAGGCTGTCTGTGTCCGTTCTTCTTGTGATATCCGGACTTTCTCTTATAACGGTAAACAATGACCTTCTTGGCACGATCCTGCTTTACAACAGTACCGGTAACCTTAGCAGAAGCAACATCCTTACCTGCCTTAAGAGAACCATCGCTGATGGCAATGACATTGTCGAATGTAACCTTGTCGCCCTCTGCGGCATCAAGCTTCTCGACTCTGATCTCATCTCCCTCGGAAACCTTATACTGCTTTCCTCCGGTTGCGATAATTGCGTACATAAATAGGCACCTCCTTTTCATGAACCATCATGAAGTATGCGAAATGGTCCTTTTAAACGCTGATGCGGCGTTGTTACACTTATTTGCAACAAACTTAAAGCCTATTCAAGCGGCATACTCAATAAATATAATAGGAAGTGCCTTGAAAGTCAATATATTTTTTTGTAATAATCAATGAATCATGATTTCGATTCAAAGTCTTCAACGAACTGCTTTATGAGTTTGACAGATCCGTCTATGCCAAGTACCGATGAATTGATGCACAGATCATAGCTTTCAGCTCTGCCCCATTTTTTGTTCGTATAATAATTGTAATAGCTGGCTCTCTGCTTATCCTTCTTGATCAGATTATCTCTGGCCTTGCTCTCATCCATGCCGTACTGTTCCATGATCTTTCGAACTCTGAAATCTTCATCCGCATAAATGAAAAGATTCAGAACATTATCACGGCCCTCAAGAGCATAATCTGCACATCTGCCGACTATAACACACGGACCCTCTTCAGCGATCTTCTTGATCGTATCAAACTGGGCAAGAAAAACCTTTTGTGACATGGGCATATCAACAAAGGACGAGGAATTATATCCGAAACTGTAAGTGTCGATGACGAGATTATAAAGAAATGAATTGGTAGGCCTCTCATCATGGTTCATAAGGATCTCTTCGCAAAATCCGCTTTCTTTAGCAGCCCTTGCAATAAGCTCCTTATCGTAATACTTGATATCATACGCCTGAGCAAGCTTTTCGCCAATCTCTCTTCCGCCGGATCCGAATTGCCTTCCGATAGTAATAACAGTTTTCATACAGATCACCGCCCTTTCATGCAGAGATTTATCTGAAAATATTATAAAACCGTTTTCTGTAATATTCAATAAATTATCTGAAAATAATGCGAATTATATACACATATTGAAAAAATCGGTCAGGAAGATTTTTGATCCGAAAACTGTTTAAAAGAATTTATCTGAGCACTTCAAGAATATGGGAAAAATACTCCGGAAGCGGTGCTACGGTTTCAATATACTCACCCGTGGAAGGATGCTTAAATCCAAGTACCTGGGCATGAAGAGTCTGACCTTCAAGATTAAACCGCTTATTTAGCGGAGAAGAAGCTTTTCCGTAGATCTCATCGCCAAGAATGGGATGCCCAACGGATGCCATGTGAACACGGATCTGATGAGTTCTACCCGTCTCGAGCCTGCATTCTATATAAGTATAATCTTTAAATCTTTGAATGACCTTATAATGGGTCACTGCTCTTTTTCCGCTGCTTACGATTCCCATCTTTTTTCTGTCGGAAGGTATCCTGCCGATCGGAGCATCTATAGTGCCTTCATCATCACCTAATACGCCGAGGCATATGGCTTTATATACCCTGTTGATGGAATGCTCTTTAAACTGCCCGGAAAGGCTTATATGAGCAGCATCATTCTTACATGCTATAACAGAGCCGGTTGTGTCCATATCGATCCTGTGGACGATCCCGGGTCTCATCACGCCATTGATACCGCTCAGAGAGTCTCCGCAATGATACATGAGGGCATTGACCAATGTGCCGGTATAATGGCCGGCGGCGGGATGAACAACCATTCCTTTGGGTTTATTGACTACGATAACGTCATCATCCTCATAAAGTATATCAAGCGGAATGTTTTCAGCCGGAATATCGGGACTTTCGGCTTCCGGCAGTTCAAGCTCAAGAACATCATCTTCCTTTACCTTAAGCGAACCCTTAGCCTGCTTTCCGTTAACGGTAAGGCCGCCTCCCGCTATGACCTTTTGGAGATAGGATCTTGAAACGCCTTCAAGCAAAGAAGGGAGAAGTCTGTCGACTCTCTCCCCTGTCATTTCTTCTTCACATATAAAGGAAAAATGCTTCATTCAAGCGTTCCCGTATCCTTTAAAACAATCGATAAGTTCTGTTTTGGCGGTTGATGAGATAAGTTTTTCTTTGGCGCTTAATGAGGTTTCATAAATTCAAGATCCTTCTCCTTATATTTAAAAAGGATCAAAAATATAAAGATAAACGCACCGCAGGTTACAAATATATCAGCAACATTAAATACCGGAAAATCAATTGCCTTAAAATATATAAAATCTATAACGTAAGAAAATCTTATTCTGTCGATACCATTACCTATTCCGCCTGCTATGATCATGGCAAGAGAGATGTTCAGGGGAATGTATTTGGTATCCTCAGGGCATTTGAACATAATGTATATGCACAGCACGATTATAACGACCGAGATACAGAGTATAAGGAGCTTTTGCCCTGCAAGCATTCCCCAGCTGGATCCGGTATTGACTATAAAATAAAACTCAAGCACCTTATCGATCAATACATATGCACTGCCTCCCGCAAGCTTTGAAACGGCAATGCTTTTTGTCCACTGATCGAGGATCACGGCAATGATACATATGGCAGAACTGATCACAGCCATCTTTTTTTTGTCTATGGTATTAACACGATCTTTGATTTTTATGTTTTCGGAATCTGATGACAACTTAATTAATCTCCCTCTGCAAAATTCAGTTCATCCAAAGCAGCGGACATCTCTTCATCCGTAACTTCCTCATTGATAAAAGCCTTTCCGATCTTTTTTAATAAAATGAATCTGACATGACCGGAAGACATCTTCTTATCATTTTTGGTAAGTTCGATGATCCTTGCTGTATCTGCAAGATCCATGGAGATCGGCAGCCCGAAAAGAACGAACATATCTCTTATCTCATAAAATTCCTCTTTTGAAAGGAATTCTTTTTTCCAGGATATGAATGCAGCTGCTACGCATCCCAAAGCAACGCATTCCCCGTGCAGGAACTTAAAATCATAGAACTTTTCGATCGCATGTCCGAGGGTATGGCCAAGATTCAACAGAGCTCTGTCCTTCTTTTCAAAAGGATCCTTTTCAACGATCTGTCTCTTGATGTCATCGCATCTGTAGACCATTTCGGAAAGGGTATCAAGATCCATATCCCTGATCTCATATGAATTATCTACAAGCCATACATAAAAGGTCTCATCCTTTAATAGTGCGGACTTCATAACCTCTGCAAAGCCGGATGCAAACTGTCTTCCGGGAAGCGAGGATAAAGTCGACAAATTGGTATATACAAGTGAGGGCATTTTAAAAGCACCGATCATATTTTTGAAGCCTTCAAAATCCACTCCGGTCTTGCCGCCTATGGAAGAATCAGCCTGTGCTAAAAGGGTCGTCGGGATCTGGATAAAGTCAACTCCCCTGAGAAATGTAGCGGCAGCATATCCTGTCATATCACCTATAACGCCGCCTCCGAGAGCTACGAGTACAGTTTTTCTGTCAAATCTGTTCTCGATGAGAAATCTGTAGATTTCTTTGATCTCATCAAGATTCTTATGATCCTCTCCTGCAGTAACTACATACTTCAGCACCTCGGAAGATACTGAAGAAAGCTTGGATAAAACCTCTTCACCGTACAAGGGATCTACATTGGAATCTGTAATGATGCACATTCTGGGCTTATCGGGATACAGGGATCCGATCTCACCGGGAAGTGCTTCAAAAGACTTTTTATATACAATGTCATATGAACTCTTGGGCCCCGTTTTAACGGTAAGACGGGACATATCAAGCTGTAATTCTTCCTTCATCTTAAACCTCTAATCTCAATATCGCAGAACGTTTAGATAATACCATAATGTAAGGATTATCACAAATCCGAATACATATAGAGGAAAAAAGATAAATTATTAGGATAAATTCATGGTATAAAGAGCAAAAAAATCCGGCGAACTTAAATTTTTTTAAATTTTTTGTGATGAACAAATTAGAAATATGTGAAATATAAAAAATGCGGTCATAAGATATCTCTTATGACCGCGGATAAATATGATCATCTATCAGAAAAGTCCGTTTCCGTCAGAATTCTGATTCATCAGATCGCCTGAAAGAGTAACGCTTTCGGGGGTGATGACATATACATAATCGGAAACCTTCTCCATACGGCATCCGAGTGCATAGCAGGCACCGCAAAGAAAATCATAAATGCTCTGTGCTATGGAAGAATCAAGTCCCTGAAGATTAAGAACAACGCTGTTCATTGACTTAAGATCATCAACAACCTCTGCAGCATCATTGAGCTCCTTGGGAAATCTCATGCTGACACCGGCATTATAACTTGCACTCATATTTTTCCTCCGTGTATCCTGAGTCTTGAACATGCCCTTTGTAGTTTTTCTGGGCTTTTCGATTTCTTCATCCTCGGACGATCCGTAACCTGCGGATGAAACAGCATCATCATCGTCAAAGCCGTAGTCATCGTTTTCTTCGTCCTTATTGTCCAGCTTCATAAAATTCATGAACTTGTCAACAGCGCTACCCATTTTTTTCCTCTCATTCATTTTACTAAATGGTAATCTCTCGCACCGAAGATGGCGGTACCGACACGAACAAAAGTTGAGCCTTCACCGACTGCCGTTTCGTAATCTCCGCTCATTCCCATCGAAAGAAAATCCATATAAACATTATCAGTTTTTTGCTTTTTTATGTCAATGGATAATTGCTTCATATTGTGAAAAAATACGCGATTTTCTTCGGGATCTTCACATATCGGAGCACTGGTCATAAGGCCTTTTATCCTGACACCGGGGACAGAGGAGATCTCGCTTACCGCTTCTGCAACTTCATCAGGCTTAAATCCGAATTTGCTTTCTTCATTTGCGATATTTACTTCAAGAAGTATATCACTGACTATACCGAGTTTTTCGGACTGTTTACCGATCTCCCTGGCAAGCTTTACCGAATCAACACTGTGAATAAGATAAGTCCTGCCTACAATGTATTTGACCTTGTTTGTCTGAAGATGACCTATCATATGCCATCTTATATCTTCCGGAAGTTTCGGGATCTTTTCGGTAAGCTCCTGAACGTAGTTTTCTCCAAAATCCCTGCATCCTGCTTCATAAGCTTCCATTATGGCTTCCGCAGGTTTTGTCTTACTCACGGCAATAAGCGTACAATCCTCCGGATCCCTGCCGCTCTTTTCACAAAGATACTTTACCTCGGATCTGATCTTTAGGTAATTTTCGGAAACAGAACTCATACCAAACCTCTATTCATTGATAAACTGATCATCGGAGACCGTATCCGCCTTAAGAGCGATATAATCATAAACCCTCAGTCCGTATGTGGAATTGGGCTTTACGATAGCGTATTCGTCGTTTTGAGCAAGGATCGTGATCTCTTTGAAATCGGCATAACCCTTATTGATATTATAAACTCCGGTCAAGGTTCCGCGTTCCTTTACGACGAACACTTCCTGACTGTTTTCAAGATGAAGGACATCTCCGGCCGTTATGATGGTTTCGTCCACGTAATAAACATGAAGCTTATCATCATGGGCATATACGGAGATTTCTTTTCTCATGGTCACAGCCTGACCGGTCTCATCATATCCGGTGATCATAATGTAATAAATGTCATTTACCGTATCATGGATCACAAAATTATCATTTATAAGATAGAATTCCTTCTGGATTATCGAACTGTTGGGAACCTTAAGCCCGCGTTCATCTCCCAGAACAAGCTCAACATCAAGGAATCTTTCCCCCGAAAATGCAGACATGGAATTATTAAAATCAAGTCTGCAAAATACATCATTTCCGTTTCTGATTATGGAAACAGCTCCCCAGGATTCATATTGATTCCTGAGAAAACGGGTAAGAATATATCCCTCGTTAAGATAACTTTCCGCATCTGATTCTTTAATGGGAAAAACAATGCACCAGTCTTCGCTTTCCGAAAGCTTATATACGGGATCTCCCGCAGCCCTGAGCTCATTGGCTGTTATATTATTCTTCACATAATCTCTTTCATCGAACATATCCATGGTGACGGCCATGGGATCAACATTTTCATATCCGTCAGTCCAGTATGAAACTATACCTGCATTTGCGCTGGTACAATATTTTACGGCAGTGGACAGACCGCCTTCATCCTGAGCCGCACGCAGAGACTCAAGGAAATTCGAATTGGCAAGCTTTAATACGGAATTCTGAAGAGAATACTTGAATGAATAGACCTCATTATAGGTAAGAGGATCATAGGAATGAGCAAAATCAACGATCTCATTTTTAAAATCATCAAGCTCTTTATCGGAAAGCGTATTTTCAAGAAGGGACTGTGATTCAAGGAATTCATTAAGTCTGCCTGTTTCATCAACGGTGTAGACTATGTCTCCCACCGCAACCTTCTGGCCTTCTCTTGCAAGAAAATTAACATATCCCGAATAAGGGCTCTCCACTACATGTTCATCCCTGATGGCCATGGCCCTGTAAATGTTCTGTGTGGAAAGGGAACCTTCAACGACTTCATATCTGACGATCGGGTCGGAACTGAAGTAGATGAATGTGACGATTATCACATAAATGAGTATGAGAAAAAAGAGTACCGCACCAATACCGAAATTATGACTTTTGGTGAACCTTCTGATATTGTCGGAATTGTTATTGCTCATAAAAATCAACATATTAAATGCCCCGGATGAGGATCAAACTCTCCGGGGTATTATGATCAAATGGTATTAAAGGAAATTGATCGCAATCTTCTCGTTTGCCTGGAGCTCTGCAGGGAACTTGCTTCTCTCAAGAGATACGGAAAGGACCATATCAACCGAATATTTAGCAGACAGTGCAGCAAGCTTTTCAACATTATCGGTTATATTGCAATCTTCCTGTGCTGAGATCTTGCAGTATGAATCGAAATACATCTGCTGGATATCATGATTCTGGGAAATGATTCCTGCTACGAAACCATAAAACTGATCAGGACTTGTGATATCATAATCGCTCACATTGATAAGTCTGATCTTATTGTTAAGTTCAAACATATGAGCAGTATTCTTATCAAGATAAACGATATTACCTGAAACGGTCTTTACATCGGCATTTACCTTGTCCAAAAGTTCCTTAGTCTTACCCTTGCCCTTCTGACCAACAATCAATGAAACCACTACGCTTTTCCTCCGATGTTATTATTTGCGTCCGGACCGGTTCGGAAAACATTTTCAACTGGCCTGTCCGCTATATTGATTATAGTGTAAAAACCTAAAACTTACAAGGCTTTTATGCCACCAGACATGTTATTTTTGGCACGGATCAATTGTTCAGTATAAGTGACATGACCGTCTGCTGGTGGGAATAAAGTGTGTCCGTATCGGGTGTGCCCATTACACATGAAATATAAGGATTACCCGAAATGTCCCTGCATAAAACAATAAGGCAATGACCTGCTCCGCCGGTAGTTCCGGTCTTGCCTCCGATAACGGTTATGCCGGAGGGCGGATCAACATCCTTATCGGTCCTTATGAACAGATCTGTGGATCTTACGGTTCTTTCAACGCTTTCCCCGTTAGCATCATAATAAACGGTGGAATACTCGGGGCTGGAAACTATCTCGGTGAATTTGTCATATTTGATGCATTCGCTGAGGATCAGGTAAAGATCGTAAGCAGTCGTCATATGATCATCCGCATCCAGGCCGTGAGGATTGGAAAAATGGGTATTTGTGGCACCGATCTCCATTGCCTTTTCATTCATCATATCGCAAAAAGCACTGAGACTGCCGGCTATATGAACCGCAATGGCATTTGATATATCATTTGCCGAGAACATCAGCATAAAGTGAAGGGCCTGATCCATGGTCATGACATCGCCGACCTTGCCGGGAAGCACCTGCTCATCATATCTGAAGCCGGTAACCTCTTCACCGAGAACGATCTTTTCATCCATGGAACAATTCTCAAGCGCGATAAGAGCTGTCATAAGCTTGGTGGTTGATGCGGGATGGATCTGACGATGAGCATTTACCGCAGCAAGAGCATTTCTGTTGTTTACATCAACAAGAAGTATGGCCTCGATATTGTTGGCAAGCTCCAGTCCGGGAACAGGGATATCCTCATTTACCACGCAAAAATCTCTTGCGAAGGAATCCGCCTTAAGCTCAGAAGTAAAACCTCTTCCTGCAACCTCGGAAGCAAGAACGGATGACGAATAAGCAGATGAGAAGCTGTTTCCGCATCCGCAGGTCAGCATTAAGACTGCTGTCAAAAGGCATACGATCTTAATTTTATAAATTCCGTTAAAACGGATCATTTATACATCTCTCTCCATTCAAGATCCCCTCTGTCAAGGGATTTGATAAGAAGCTCTGCGCTGGCCAGATTGGTGGCAAGCGGAATGTTGTGAAGGTCGCAATCCCTGAATACATTCTCGACATTCGGTTCATGTACCGTAACATTAATGGGATCACGCAGGAAAATTACCAGATCTATAAGATTCTGTTCGATCTGTGCAGCAAGCTGCTGTTCTCCGCCCAAATGACCTGCGAGAAATTTATGGATCGACAGATTGGTGACTTCTTCGATAAGTCTTCCGGTGGTACCTGTAGCATACAGATCGTGCTTTGACAATATACCTCTGTACGCTACACAGAAATTCTGCATAAGCTTCTTTTTTGAATCATGTGCTATAAGTGCAATGTTCATTCCCCTAATACGGCCCCTTTCAATTATTTTTCCGAATATGTTTATACTGATCGTTTCGGATCATTTATAAACTGCTCCTATGGTGAAATCATCAAGCGGATTGACCGAATGCTTCACCTGAAGCCTTACATTCAGGACTACCCCAAGTCCCAGATACAGAGTCACCAGAGATGTCAGACCATAACTCACAAAAGGCAGCGGTATACCGGTGTTAGGCAGAAGAAACGTCGCAACCCCAATGTTCATGAATCCCTGTACGCCTATAAATACACCCATACCTGCGCAGATTATGGCACCTGCGGTATCTGATGCTCTGATACCAATCGACAGACATCCTAATGATATGAGAAACAGCAGCAAAATAGTTACCGCAGCTCCCCTGAAACCGAACTCTTCGCCTATTACGGCAAAAATAAAGTCGGTCTCCGCTTCCGAAATGAAATTACTGTTCTTGACGGAAGTAATCTCGTTATTCTTATACCCTTTTCCTTCAAGCATGCCCGATCCGATGGCTGTAATGGAATTGTTCTGCTGATAAGCTATATCGGGATAATCCTCGGGATAAAGAAAACCATAGATCCTCTTGAGCTGATATTCCTCAAGGACTTCGTTATCCGGATTAAGGACATAACTTATGAACACGACACCGAGAGGTATCGTTATCAGCAGCGTGATCAGTATTATCCTCTTCTTGATTCCGCCGGCAAACATCATCGCGGCAAAGATAAAAATGAGAACGATACTGGTAGAAAGATCCGGCTGCTTGTATACAAGGAAAAAAGGAACAATGAACAGCCCCATACATACCAAAAGAAGATGAAAACTGCCTATTTTGTCCTTGTATTTCATAATAAACGAGGCAAAAAATAAAATCAACAGCAACTTGGCAAGTTCCGAGGGCTGGAACCTTATGGAGCCTATCCTGAACCATCTTTGCGCATTGTTTGTGGTCTCACCGCCGAAGATAACGAAAAACAGTACAACAACGGTAAATGCATATATAGGGATCCAGAACTTCAGGATGAAATGATAATCGATCAAAGATGCGGCTACCATAAATACGGATCCGACGATTATACCGGCGATCTGTTTCTTAACATTATCAGCGCCGGCCTCTCCCATTGCGGAGCTGATGGCAAATACGCCAATAACGGAAAGGGCCAGGGTAAAAACTATTAACTTGAAATCGTAATCTTTAAGCCTGTAATTTTTTAGATTCATATATCTTCTCCATAATAACCCTGTTCAAAGGGTTTATGGTGATGATCCCGTCACATATCCTGGCAACCTTTGGAGAACTCTTTAATACAGCAGACCATATCGGTTTGGATTCGGGCTCATAGGAAAGGTCATTTATCATAAGTCCCTGCGCTTCAAGCTCTATCGCACATATAAAAGCCGAATCGTCTCCATGGCATCCCGCATGAGCTTTTCCGTACAATCCGCCGAGTATGATGATATTTCCTTCGCTGACTATGACGCTACCCGGATTCACATCACCGAATACGATGATGCTGTCTTCAACCTCGATGACCTGCCTGTTCATAACGGAGCCATGAAGTATCCTGCATTTTTCATCATCATCGAGTCTGCTTTCAAGGATCTCTCCAACCTTTTTTATATGCTCAAGATCATCCTCATTTTTTCCGACAATACAGGATATGCTGACATCACAGCTTGCATTTATGGCATCGACTATCAGTTCCTCCTCAATATCGGACAGTCTTCTGCCGTCCATATCAAGGATTATGCTGCCTCCGCCCAGAAATTTTCTGGATTCGTAGAATTTATCCCTTATACATCCGAGAAGCTCTTTAAATTCCATATCCGGATCAAGGATAAGCTTGATGGCACCGTTATAGCTTTTTAATATAACTCCCTGGTTCATGGACGGCTCCGTTTTAATCTCTTGTTTCTATCGTCTGGTAAGAGGACTGGTCAACCTCAGGCTCGACACCGTAATAAACCTGCAGGCATTCGTGTGCAAGCTGGGCTGCATAATCGGAATAAAAACCGAAAGGAATACGAACGCTAAGCGCAACCTCAGCCTGTCCTACGGCGGGAGCAAAGGCGATATAAAGCGCATGGTCAGGCTTTGATCTTGACTGCTGCGCGGTACCGGTCTTGCCGGCAACGCTTACCGGAATATCCGAAAAATAGGGCTTTGCCTCTACACCGTCTATCATACCGTTTATGATGGCATTCCACTGATAATCCTCCATCGTTACGGTATTATATATAACAGGCTCATACTCCCAGACCGTTCTTCCGTATGAATCCTCTATATGATCAAGAAGCGTCAGATCGTAAGTGGTTCCCCCGTTTGCTATTGACGATACGTATCTTGCAAGCTGGGAAGTTGTAAATGCATTGGTTCCCTGCCCGATATATGAACGAACGGAGTCAAGGTCGGATACATCGGGCTCATATTCCGAGATCTCGATACCGGATTTTTGGGTCAGTCCGTACATATCCGCATATCTGTACAGATAATCAAGACCTGCCTTATCGTCGTATATACCGCCGAGTGTCGCAAATCTGTATCCCACATGGAAAAAATAAAGGTTACATGAATCCCTTATGGCCGTCCTGACCGTCTCATTTCCATGTACGGCTGTACATTTCGGAGGCGGCTCGATCTCATTAAAAATACCT
>OCVV011276941.1_pt1 | contig 16737 bp, 26 predicted proteins | sample 1539721 | NCBI WGS metagenome assembly OCVV01 (sample SAMN02144230, study PRJEB22623) | gut metagenome | biome: sheep rumen | host: Ovis aries | place: New Zealand | reverse complement strand
AAGCCGCGAGACGTATACATATAACAAGACTTACAATGTATATATATAAAGTATATATAAATAAACGCGTTTCAACGTTGAACTGGCGCAATCTACGGATAGTCGTAGCTGGTATCAACCTTGGGACGCTTATTTTATTATGTATATATAAAAAGTCCGTTACAGCTCCAACGGATTAAACGTAGCTGGTTTAACGTATATATATAAGGATGGCTTTTAAATTCAACCTGGCGCAGCTTACATAGGGTAGAGCTGGCAACGCAGCTTTCAACATATATATATAAATAGGGAGCGGAGGATAACCGAACGGATAACCTTGGGTCGTAGCTTTAAAATGTATACAATAAATGTATACGATATACGTATACGTTGCCCTTGAAAATGGATGCGGACGTAGGTGGAGGGGCTGAGGTAGTTCCGTAGGGGATATCTGAGATAGATTGGATTGGCTATATGAATTGGGTAAAATTGGGTGCCACAGCACACGACAAAAGTCAAATTTTTAATTAAAAATGTTAATTTTTTATCGAAAAACGTTAAAAACGTACAAAATTTCCAAATTTTTCCTCTCTTTCCAGAAATTTCCCTTACATACAATAAAAGAGAAGAGAGCTTTCGCTCTCTTCTCCCTCAACTACGCCAGGATATAACCCTTGACAGTTCCCTTGCCCTTGACCTTGATGTCCTGAGAAGTCGCACGACCCTCAGCAACAGCCTTGCGGCACAGAGCAGAAGCCTTCTGCACGGAAATCTCCATAGCAGCCGCGATATCGGTCGCGGTCAGAGCTTCCTCACCGAGAATCTCATTGACAATCTTGTCAACCAGAGGAGCGTTCTCCAGCGCTCTCTTGGAAGGAGTGTTCTTGCGCTTCTCGTTAGCGGCATCCATCTTCTCCAGCTCCGCAACAGCGAAATCGGAAACCTCTTCAACGTTCAGAGCAACAACAGCGTTCAGGAATTCTCTCTTAGTCATGGTGACCAACCTTTCTCTCACATACGGCCGTGAGCGCCAATTACATTTGAGAGGTTTTTTCTCTCTTCATCTTATATATATATTATAGCAAGATTTTCGGAATTTTTCAAGTTTTCACTTCTTAATTCCCTCGGGGCGGAGAACGCAGCTCCTTTTCCCTCTTCATCTTACATATATATTATAGCAAAAAATTTGAGTTTTTGCAAATTTACTATTTATTTCCAGAAAATTTGACAAATTTTTGTCAAGTTTTTACTAAAAATTAAATGAAAATTGGAAGAAATTACCTTATTTTTAAAATTTTTCCTGGTTGCAGCTCCCAAAATAGGAAAAAATTACCAGAAAATTTGCAGCTCCAACGCAGCTCCTGGAAAAATTTGGAAAATTTTTGAATCGCAGCTCCCAAAATTTGGATTAATTTAAAATTTGACGCAGCTCCTGGAAATTTCTTCCAATCGCAGCTCCCACGGAACTGGAAATTTCTGGAAGTCCCTCCAATAACTGGAAGCCAAGGAAATTTCTGGTAATTCTGGAAAATATTTCCAAATTTGGAAAAAATTTCTTTTAAAAAAATACTTGACAAAATGCTTGACAGGCGCTATACTTATATTGTAGAATGGGAGTGTTTTTATTAAGAGCGGGGAAATTATCTGACAATTCAGAAAATTAATCCGTTGTCGATTGTTAAAAATTTAACAATGGATATGGGTAAATTGTCAGAAAATTCAGACACAATGGGGATCCGCTGCGATTGTTAAATTTTTAACAAATGGTGGTAGAAGAAAGTGCTTCATGCGAAGCACTCCTTTCTCATCGGCTTATGCTGAGCCATGCACTTGGAAAAGATTTCCTTTTCAATCAACACGTCCGCGAGTCCCGTGTGGTCCTCGGAAAAATCTTCCTGTCCGCTGATGTACCTATAAAGGATTTCGGCGGTTGCTCTCGGCTTGCCATACTTGGTGACATATCCGTTGGCGGTTGCCCACTTGATGTACGTTTTCTGTTTGCAGATGGTGTCCTGTGCCATCTTCATGGTGTCCCAAAGGGGTACGCCATAGGGGAGAAAGTAGCGGAAGGCGGACTTGGTGAGATACCTTTGCGTCCGTGTCGTTGCCCTATAATCGAACCGCATATTGTGGGCGATGATTGCCTTGACGTTGTACTTCTCACAAAGGTTGCGGACTGTCAACTTGGCTCTGATGTAGGGGACAACTACTCTGGACTGATTGCTGATTTCTTCCTCATACTTGGGGATTTTGTCAGCATAGTAGGCGGTCTGCATTAAGTCGCGCATGCCGTAGAACGTCTCATAAATGACGTAGGAAAAAGTCTCGTAGACGTTGCCGTACTTGTCATGGATTGCGCCGCCGATATCGTAGACAATCGGGTCATCGAATCCGTTGGCGGTCTCGGTGTCGATGGTCAGATAATAGGAACGGCGATGGTCAATTTTAGTAGTCATGGTTTTCCTTTCTTTGGGCGTTGCCCTTCTCTTTAACTCTATATTGATTATACACCATGACCGCAAAACCTGTCAAGACTTTTTTGCAATTTGGGAAAACTTTTTTCTTATGTAGAGGGCGCCCGTCCGACTTTGTTAATTTTTTAACAAGCGGAATAGGACGAATTGTCAGACAATTTCGACAATTTGCCCTCTTGCAAGTTTACATAATGTTTATGTTGGTAAACTTGGAAAATGTAAAAAAATGGAGACCCTTTCGGGTCTCCCTCGGCCTACTCGGCCTTGGCCTTGGCGATTTTCTTCGCCTTGGCTTCGGCCTTGGCCTTGGCCTTTTCGGCTCTTTCCGCCACTTTCAGGCGGTAGGCTTCGGCTTCGCCGTAACCGTCGTACGGCTCGCCGTCACGCCCACCCTTGGGGACGGACACGGTGAGGACGATAAAGTCCTCGTTGCCCTCACAACCAACCGCAGGAAAAGCGATTTTGTTGGAGGCGGTGAGCATGGCTTCTTCGCCACGCTCTTCCAGAAGCTGGAAGAGGGCTTCCACCCACTGGTTACGGAGTAAATCCTGTTCAGACTTGCGAGATACTGCCATTTGGTTTCCTTTCTTTGCCGTTGGCAACCGCTTGATTTACCTTACATCTTTATTATACGGATTTTGGGGTATTTGTCAACCCTTTTTAGAAAAATATTTTTTTCTTTTTTTTGAAAAAAGTATTGACAAACTACTTGCGCCATGGTATTATAATATTGTAGAATGGGAGTGGAACTACTAATAGGGTAAGTTTTCTGACAATTTAAGTTAGCATATGCTAACTCGGCAATAGGTAAAGTTTTCTGACAATTTGGATTGTTAATTTTTTAACAAGCCACGATGAAATTGTCAGACAATTCTGAAAACTGCGCCTTGTCGATTGTTAAAAAATTAACAATCGAACGGCGAAATTGTCAGACAATTTAGACAATTTATGAACTTCCAAAAACTGGGACGGCCTATGCGACCGCCCCGAGAACTTCCATAATTTTACTTTCGTCGTATGCTACGCCTTTCCAATTTTTTCTATTTGGTTCTTCGTCGTCGAAAAGGATTCCGTTTCCATATTCTACCACTTCCGACTTCGGCGTTCCGTATGGTACGATTTTAATATCATCGAACTTGACGGAATGGAGATGGGTTTTTAACCACTTGATTTTTTCGGTGGTAACGGCACTGTCAAAATCTGGATTGGAATTTTTTGCTAACCATGACACAATACCGATTTTATACCCCATCTTCTGCAAACGGTTTAACCGCCTTGCAAGTACGTTCATGTTGACGAGTGGGCGCGCCTGTGCATAAGGGCGAGGATTGGAATTGGTTAAATCTTCCAACCAATTCTCTACGCCGTAGAAGTTGGCGATTGTGCCGTCCATATCGAAGTAAATTGCTTTAGCCATTTTTGGTCTCCTTTCTTTATCTAAATACATATTAGCACATAATGAAGAGGGTGTCAACACTTTTTAAAAAGTTTTTTTAACTTTTTTGAAAAGTTTTCTGAAAACTCTACCTATTGGGATTGTTAATTTTTTAACAAACTTTTGCGGAAGATTGTTAAAAAATTAACAAATGAAGAGGGCGAATTGTCAGAAAATTCTGAAAATTCAAAAGGGGCGAATTGTCAGAATTTTCAGAATTTTCTGACAATTTACGGCGAAAAAAAGAGGTCGGCACGCCGACCCCTTTTCGGTTTAGAGGGAGTAACCCTTCTGAGTACCCTTGCCCTTAATCTTCACATCGCAAACCTTAGTGTCCATCTGACGGAGAAGGGCGGACGCCTTCTGTACGGAGATTTCGACCTTGGCGGCGATTTCGCTTGCCGTCTGCGGAGTATCGGTCAGAATCTCGGCAATCTTCGCCTTGATAGGCTCGTTTTCAAGTGCCTTCTTCGAAGGACGCTCGGCACGCTTGGCATTGCGGGCATCCAACTTTTCAACTGCACCCTTGGCGAACTCGACCATTTCCTCGGTGATTTCTCCGTTGATGACGGCGTTGTAGAACTCTCTGTAAGTCATTGTGTAACCTTTCTTCTACTTGAGGGAGTAGACCCCTTACTTTTACCTTACACCCTTATTATAAGGGATTTGTTTTGATTTGTCAAGTACTTTTTAAGATTTTTTTAATTTTTTTAATGTGCTTGGCGTTTCGTTTATCTCTCTTGACATTTTTATTGTATCACCCTTTGGTGATTTTGTCAAGGGGTTTTGAAAAAAACTTTCAAAGATTTTAGAAAAGAGTTTTTTCGCATTTTGAAGAGAAATTGTTTCCAACTTTCCTTGTTTCCCTTTCTCTCCCCTTGACAATTACATCTTACCACCTTTTAAGTGGTTTGTCAAGAGAAAATCTGAACTTTTTCCGGATTACTTTACACCGACTATAACCCTCAAGGAGTGGCTCAACTCTCTGCGCCGTCCCCATCTTCTCTTGACAATTATATATTACCAAAAATTCGTGAAAAAGTCAACCTTTTTTATAAAAAAATAAAATAAATTTTTTTAATTTTCCTATTGACATTGTTTTTCTTTTGTGATATAATGAAGAGGGACGCACTCGGCCCGGGTGAATTGTCAGACAATTCTGACAATTCACCCTTATGCGATTGTTAAATTTTTAACAATCGACCCGAAAAAAAGAGTGGATAAATATCCACTCTTATGCATAAAGTAACTTTCTCATTTTCTTGTGTTGTCTGAAACACTCTGCCATGATTGCGACCTCGATGGAAACATCTTCCAAACCCGTATGCGATTCGATAAAATCGGTATCGCCTGTCATGTATCGGTAAACTGTTTCGGCTTTCCGTTGCGGTCTTGGTCTTACGTGGCGTGTCATAAAATTATTTTCTCGGCAAAAGCGATTATATTCTTTTTGCTTACAAATTGTATCGCTTGCCATTTTCATTGAATCCCATAACTCGATACCGTACGGATAAAAGTATTTGTATTTGCCGTTGGTGGTATACTCTTCGGTGTTATTGGTTGCAATCCTGTCAAACCTTGCATTATAGGCGACTATCGCCTTGATGTTGTAGTCCTTGCAATCCTTGCGGAAAATCCGCCCGATGGTCGCCCATTTTGCAATTTTGCGCTTGCCGTCTTTGATATCGCTTTCATACTGCGGTAACTTGTTTTTGTAGTACGCCGTTGCCATCAAGTCTTTACGCAAGCAATACGTTTCATAGACCACGAACGACCGCTTTTCGAGAATATTGCCCTTGCGGTCGTGGACAGCCCATCCGATATCATAGACTAACTGCTCGTTATTTGTGATATCGCCGCTTGTTTCGGTGTCCACCGTGATGAAATAATTCTTTCTTCTGTCAATCTTTACCATTGGATTCCTTTCTGCCCTTTGGCTTTCTCTTTACCTTACACTCTTATTATAAGCCTTGCCTTTTAATTTGTCAACCCCTTTTCAAAAAAAATTTTTTTAATTTTTCCCTTGACAAACCCCTTGCGCCATGTTATACTCATATTGTAGAATGGGAGTGGGCGCGGTGTATAGGGGGAATTGTCTGACAATTCCAATTTTTACCAATGAAGAGGGATTGTTAATTTTTTAACAATTCATAATGTGAAATTGTCTGACAATTAGCATATGCTAACTTGAAGAGGAAAGAAAAAGAGGAATTAATCCTCTTCTTCTTCCATTTCTTCGATTTTTTCCATTTCTTCATCAGAGAAGTACTCAAATTCACAACACCACTTTCCAATATCTTCCCTATAGAAGATTGTCACCGTTTTAACATCTGCGTCCTCGTTTGTAAGAGCATGGACCGCCTCAATGCGCGCCTCATTCTGACTTTCACAAATAATCATTGATAACTCCTTTCGGTTTTCTTTTATCTTACAATTAGATTATAAACTTATTTTGTTAATTTGTCAACCTTTTATTTGAAAAAATATTTATTCATTTTACCGTATAAATATACATCTTCGGTTTAATTATCTGACAACTTGAGTTAGCATATGCTAACTCCTATAGGGGAAGTTTTCTGACAATTCTGACAACTTCCGATGAAGAGGATAAAAAAATAGTCCCTTTCGGGACTACTTTCTATTTAATTTCAATGGTTGTACCGCAATTGTAAACCTCGTACTCTCCATTTGTCATATCTGTTACTATAGATAAGATTTTTACATAGTCTTTAAAGTAGACGATTGCCGTTCCATTAACTTCTTCAAGATACTTTATTTTTTCTTCGCACTCTTTTGCCAATTTAGGATTTTCTCTTTCTATCCATTCTCTATCTTCTTCAAACCATTCTTTTAATCCATCAATACCAATAATTTCAATTTTCATTTTGAACTCCTTTCGGTTCATATCTTTACCTTACAACCTTATTATACAAAAGAAAAAAGGGTTTGTCAACCCTTTCTCCAAAACTTTTTATACCAATCCATTTAGTAACTTGATGGCGATTAGTCCGAGAGTGATACCAGTACACGCCCAATCCTTTACTTTATCTGCGGCGGGTCGATGGAGTACATAACACCGAGCAACCGAGATTCCATTTGCTGCCAGATAGACCACCTGTCCGATTAAGAAATCAATTCCTACGGTACACTGTCCTACGATTAACAAGGCAAGGACTACATACTGAAAATTGATAAATACCTTTTCAAACCTCGTTGCCGTTGCTTCTGTCACTTCATTCTTGTTCTTTTCCATTGTCTTTCCTTTCTTTGGGTTTTACCCTTTCTTTATCTTACAAGTCAATTATAAGGGATAAAACGCTATTTGTCAACCCCTAAATTAAAAAAACTTTTTTAATTTTCCTATTGACAACGGCGCGCAAGTGTGATATGATTAAATGGGAGACTCTTTTAATAGGGGAAAGTTTTCTGACAATTCAGTTAGCCTATGCTAACCATGAAGAGGGAAAGTTTTCTGACAATTCAGTTAGTCTTTGCTAACTGAAGAGGATAAAAAAGAGGACTTTCGTCCTCTTCATTTTACAACTGCACGCTGACCTCTCTTACAATCACGTTGTATCCTTTTCTTTCATACTTGTCAACAAGTTTATAGGTGAAGTCGAAGTTTTCACAATAGCGGATAATCTGCGCCTTTCCCTTTTTCTTGCAAACGATTTTGTAAACTTTTACCTTTTCCATTTTTCTCTTCCTTTCGGTTTTGTTTTTCTTTTACCTTACAATCTTATTATATACGGCGCGCCGCCAAATGTCAACCCCTTTTAGAAAAAAATCTTTGTTAAATTTTTAACAATCTCCATAGGACAAATTGTCAGAAAATTCAGACAATTTCCAATGAAGAGGAAGGCGTCCTTTCGGACGCCCACCTGTTAGGAAAAGAGAAGAACAAAAAGGTTATAACTCCATTCAGTACCGCCATTCAGATTGTGGGCGCAAATGTCAATCCACGATACCAAACCCCACAAAATGACGATGAAACTTACACCTGTAAAAATGTCTCCGATTAACTTTCTCATTTGATTTTCCTTTCTTACATCTGAATCCAAACCTTTTTGATAGTTACATTATAACCCTTGCGGTCGTACTTGTCAAGCAGTTTGTACGCATAAAACGGTTTTTCGCTATAGCGGATAACTTCCGCCTTGCCCTTTTTCTTGGCTACGATTTTGAATACTTGAATCTTTTCCATTTTTGACTCCTTTCTTCTTCTCTTTACAATTATATATTAACAGAAAAACGACTTTTTGTCAAGTATTTATTTTAATTTTTTTTACTTCCAATATATGGAAATTGGATAAGGGAGAATTGTCAGACAATTTAGACAATTGCCTGACACTTCGTTTACTTCTGCAAGTATTCCATGATGATGAAACACGCCTTTGCCGCGGTGAGCCAACCCCTCACATCGTCAAGGCCGAACCCCATGATTTCAAGCAACCCATCGGGACCGCCGTAACTGTAACTGTGACTGATGACGTCGCCCGCGATTTCGCCATTCTCGTCATAGACGATAATCTGCGGAGTACCATACCAAGGCTGAACTTCAACCTTAAAATTGATGTTTCTGCGAGTGAGCATAACTTCGAGTGCTTCGATATGAGTCATTTTCTTCTCCTTTCGGTTGTACTTTCAACTTACAATTAGATTATAAGCGATTGAAGAGGAATTGTCAACCCCTTTTAGAAAAAAAGTTTTTTTAATTTTCCCATTGACACACTTTTCTTTTTATGATATAATGAAACGGGACGCCATTTTATCGGTTGAATTGTCTGACAATTTAAGTTAGCATAGACTAACCGATGAAGAGGGTAAATTGTCAGACAATTCAGAAAATTTACGGCGGCCCGCCGACTAAAAAGGCGTTCCTTTCAGAACGCCTTTCTTTTTTACTTTTCTTTCTTCTTTTTCTTTTCCTCTTTCTTCTTTGCCTTTTCTGCCTTTTCCTTTTCTTTCATCTGATACTCTTCACGGACGGCATACCCATCATACTCTTCACCATCTCGTCCACCAGTAGGAACGGATACGGCAACCTTTACCCAATATTCGTTTCCCTCTTCACTTACTACGGGGAAGTTTAGGGTATTCGATTTTTCATTACCTACATCTTCACCGATACCATCGAGAAAATCATAGAACTTCTTGACCCATTCGTTGCGGACGGTTTCCATTTCTTTCTTGTTTGCCATAGTTTTTGCCTTTCTCCTTTTAAGGGACTTCTCTTTAACTTCTAACTTATTCTACCACGGGCGCAACTCCCTGTCAACCCCTTTTTGAAAAATTTTTTTACGGAATTTTGTTAAAAAATTAACAATGGGTAAGGGAGAATTGTCAGAAAATTCGGAAAATTTTCTTAGGGTGAATTTTCTGAAAATTTTCCAAGAATAAAATTCGGAAAATTTTCTTTTTCAATTTTTTCTATATATATTATAACATATTTTTTTAAGAATGTCAAGTTTACCAAATTTTTCCAATGAAGAGGGAATAAAAAAGGGTTGTGTTTGCAACCCTTTTTACTCTTTTAATCGCAATCAAGAATGGTAAGTTTATTTCCTATATTATATTTTTTAATATAAGTTTTGTTTCCCGTGTTTTCATTAATTTCAGCAAGGTCTTCCTTGACAGCAGATTCATTTGTGCTTACACATACGGCGGTTGCATAGTCAGCAATAAGATATCCTACATAAACTATCATTTCTTTTCCTTTCCGTCCTACGGACTTTCTTTTCTTTATCTTACAACCTTATTATAAACTAAAAAAGAGGTTTTGTCAACCTCTTTTTAAAAATTTTTGTACATTTGCGGGATAGTGTGTTACAACGTTATTATCGTTTACATATAGATAACAATGGAAAGAGATTACTTCACTATAGACGCCCGCAATTTCAATTTTAAAGTACTCAAGATAATTTTGCGCTGTCTTTTTATACTCATGAATTTCTCTTAATTCATCGACGGTCACATACTGTCCTTCCCAATATCCTTTCGGAAAACCTCTTTCATCAACTGCTTGGGTACTAAGTTTGTATTTCATTTCTCTTTCTCCTTTCTTTATCTTAATAATATCACAACGGAATTATTTTGTCAACCATTTTTTAAAATAAAATAAAAAAAAATTTTTTTTAAAACCCTCTTGACAACCCCTTTAATTTTATGATACAATAAAATGGGAGACTCTTCCTATAGGGAGAATTATCTGAAAATTCTGAAAATTTACCTATAATAAAAAAGAGGACTATTCGTCCTCTTCCTCTGCCATGAATTCGCAATCGACTTTTGCGGTTTCAAGTGTGCAACGACCATTGTCGAAATATGGACACATCCAATCATTTACGGGACATTCGAGATTAATCATTTTTCTTCCTCCTTTCGAACTTTTGTTTTTTTTGGGAACTTCTTCCCTCTTTCTAATTATATTATACCAAAACTTGAAACTTTTGTCAAGATTTATTTTAAAAAGTTTTTAGGAAAAGTTTCCATATTTTTCCAATTGGATAAGGGAAAGTTTTCAGAAAATTATAAAAAAAGAATAACCCTTTCGGGTTATTCCTTAATAAATCCTTCTTCAGTAACTGTCGGAACATATTTCCTTCCAAGCCATGCAATGTCAGTAATATCCATTTCCTCAAACTCTTTTAGGATTTCTTCGTCCGTCGGATATCCATCTTCTTCGTCTCCCCACATTTTGCGAAGTGCGTCCAAATCGATATCTACTGTATACGTTCTGTAAAACTTTGCCATAATTTTTTCCTTTCCGTCTTTCGACTTCTCTTTTTATCTTACAAGCATATAATAACATGAACTTGTCAATTTGTCAACCCTTTTTCCAAAAAAATAATTGTTAAATTTTTAACAAACTTCGGGCGAATTTTCAGAAAATTTCTCTCAATGAAGAGGCTTGATGAAGAGGCTTCGAAGCTCTCAAAATTTCCAACGGCTGTCCGAAGCTCCCAAATAAAATCGGGAGCCTGGCTCCCTGGCTCCTTGCCAGCTCAGCTCAGCTCCCAATTTTTTCCTGGAAAAAATTTCCAGCACGGCTGGCCGCAATCTGCGGCTCGGCTCCGCTCGGTAGGCTCCCGTCCTCCACTAACAGTATATCACGGCCGCGGGTACGGTGTCAACCCCTTTTGAGATATTCGGAATTTTCAGAATATTCTGAAAATTCGATAGGTACGGTCGTCTGAATTTTCTGAAAATTCAGATAACTATTTTTGGGATTGTATTTAATTTATCTGAATTTTCTGACAATTTCGTCGGGTTAATTTTCAAAATATTCTGACAATTTCGTCGGTGAAGTTTTCAGAATTGTCTGAATTTTCTGAAAATTTTACGGGTCAAACTGTTTGAATTTTCTGAAAATTAACCCATTGCCCTTGTTAATTTTTTAACAATCCAATAGGGTAAATTGTCAGACAATTCAAAAAAAAAGAGAGGGTCACCCCTCTCTCTTTTCTTTCGCTTTTCTTTCTCTTTCCTCTCTCTTTTTTCTTAACTCTTTCAGTTCTCTTTCTGCTACTTTCTTATAGTCAACATCTTCATATAATCCCATCTTGAAAATTAACATTTTTTACCTCTCTTCCTCGTCCTCTTCGAACGTGTCAAACTCTCCAAACTCTTCAAAGTATTCTTCGAACATTCTATCCTCTATGGTTGCGGTGTATTCCATCGGTTCCAGTTCACACATTAACATTGTCTCATTCTCCTCTCTTTATCTGTTGTTTTAACCGTTGGGAGCGGTCGCCCGCTCCCGCTTGTCTTCTTGCTTACTCCATTTCGTCGCCCAGTACTCTACCATAGAAGTACATTTCAATTGCATCGTTGATTGCCACGAGCAGGTACTTACCATCGGGCAGACTCGCGATTGTATCCCAGTAGGGATTCTTCACGTTCGGCATTGCTAACGCTTCATCAGGCGTAGCATTTCTTAATTTTGTCAGTTCTTCAATTTCCCAGTTCCAAAACTTATTCAGTGCTTTCTGTACTTCTTTGCTCTGTTCATTCCACTTTCTCATTGTATTGTCCTCTCTTTTCTCTCTCTGTTTTAACCGTTGGGAGCGGTTGCCCGCTCCCGCTTTTCTTCTTTGCTATCTCTGTGCCATCTCTTTCAGATACTTGTTATGTGCTTCAGTCCATTCCCAAGCCATGGCGAGCGCTTCACCAAGGTCGTCCACGCCCTCAATGTAACCGAGTTCGTAGAATCCAGCGGTATTCTCTTCCATCTCGCCCACGATGTAGGCGAGACCGTTACCGACGACAATAGTCCTGTAGCCGTCGGCGCTCTCAATGACTTGAATGATATCCGAATCAGTATACTCTAACCATTTCTCTAAATCGTAGGTGGTAAAAACTTCCATGCAGATGTAGGGGTTTTTCATTTTTTTTCGTCCTCTCTTTCTCTTTGGTTTAACCTGTGGGGAGTAGGTAACTACTCCCCGCTTTTTTCTCTCTCGCTACATTCCCAAACTCTTAAGAGTGGTAAATGTTGCCCTATGGCTTTTTACCTGATAAGGTACGCCATCGAGCCATATATCAGGGGCGTCCGTGTATGGTACATTATCCCATTCCCAGACCTGCCCATATTTTTCAAACACGAGCGCCTCGGCGCCGTTGCCGTTGTTTCGTTTTGCGCCGTCTTTTGCGGTTAACTCTTCGGCTTTTCTCGCCATGGCGTTATGCTCACCAACGGGGACAATTTGCCACGCCTTGCGCCGTAGCGTTTTAACGGCGTAGGCGGTTACGTTCAAGCGGATTTTATCGCCGTCCATGTAGGCGAATTCTTTGACAGTATTCCAATCAACGAAAAAAGCGAATGTCTGTCTCCACTGCTCGGCTACTACGATATAATTATGAGTAAAAGCGTTTTCGTCATAGGCTTTTAAAGCCTTTGCCAGCTTGTCATTTTTTTCCATTTTGTTTTCTCCTTCCTATTTTTCCCAGCTTATCCCACTTGTGCCGTAGCTCGACCGCATGGCGGCGGCGTCATGGCCTCACGATTGCGCAAGTAGTCCCCTTGTGTTGACGCATTGTGGCGCATAGGCGAGACAAGGGACGCCCTCATGTTATGCACTTATCAAGGTACAAGTCGGATGGAGTGGGCGACCCTTGCGACCGCCTTGCCATCTCTAACTGTCTAAAGATTATCACACTTGCAATCCCCGTTCAATAGGTACAAGCAAAAAAAACATGGCGGGGGTACTTATTTTTTACCCCTCTCGCCGTAGGAACAGGTACCCTCTACAACATATAGTGTAGTTTTTACAAAAAAGTGCCATCCTATACTATATATAGCCCCCGTGGTATATGGGATTTTGGTTGCCCTATGCTAACTGAAACGGCATACCCTGGAACATAAGACCCACGAGCCACGAAATCAAAAATCAAAATTTCTCCTCCAATCCCTCTACAAAATCGCTCTCGAAAATTTGACTTCGCTCCCATTTTCGTGTATAATATAAGTGTAGGGAGGAAATGGACATATGAACAGATTAAAATTGGACTTCTCTTTAGAGACGGCCGAGGAGCGAAAGAACTTTATTGATACGTATATCGTCCAGTTCCCCGACCTTACTAATAGTGAAGCCGAAACGATTGCAAACTACCTTTTATGGGGGAAGACAGAAGAAGGCGTTGCTCTCGGCGCAGACACCGACTTGAATACGAAATGGACAAAGGCCAACGAGACCGATTCGCTTGAGTCGATTTTAGAGAATCCGGCGCTCGCTAACGTTCAGCTTAAGACGCTTAACGAAGCTACACTTATTAAAAAACCAAGAGTTGTATTTGATAGGGAAGAGACCCGTAAAAGTGCGCCACCGTATCTCTTACGGGTTTTTGAAGACCTCTGGCGCACAATTGATGAGATTGACCTTACAATCAATTTTTATGAAATTAAGGTTGGAAAGAGAGATAAACCGCCGAGAAACGAACTTCTAAAACGATTTTCTGACGAAGACTGCGCGCGGTTGAAAGAACGAGCCGAAACGCTAAACCAATATACTTATTTGAAGAAACGTCATGAACTTGTGGAATTGAGAAAAGAACAATTCACACTTCAAGACTCGTATAAAACAACCTTCAATCTCCACCAATCAATTTTCAATTTCTACGAACGTAGCTTAAGTTTCGATTGTGAGATTGAGGTTTTACCACTCGGACTCATAACGGCGCCAATTGGAAGCTTAATTTTTCAGCCAAATTTTGACCCTCGCGCCCTCAACGATCAACAACTTCGTAAGATCAGTGAGTTAATTTGGAAGAAGAAAGACGTCAATCAACGCAAACAATTTGATTTTCGTGAACTCGAACCCGTTTACCAACTTTATCTCTTTAAAGAAGACTTTATTGATCAAATTGATAAGAACTATGCGGCTCACTCGATTGAGTCGAACCTCGAAGACCTTTTAAAAACCCTCGACTTTTACGAATCAATTGCGGATTTAACCGACGCTCAAATTGAGATTCTTCGGTTTAAAGAACAACACAAGAAAAACTCTGATATAGCCGACTACATTAATAAAAAATATGGAAAGAACTACACCGCTAATTATATAAGTACAATCTTTAGACAAAAAGTTGTAACAAAAATTAACGAAGCCGCAAAACTCCACCAAGACACAATTGAAAATTGTTTCTTCCCCGAGAATTTCAAAGCCTGTACCGATTGCGGTCGGATTTTACTTTTAGATGGAAGAAATTGGGTTAAAAAAGCCAGAAGTAGAGATGGGTTTCAAAATAGATGTAAGAGATGTGAAAGGGAACTAAGGAAGGCAAAGAAGAATGGATAGAAGAAAAATTAAAGAGAAATGCGCGGAGTTAATGTTACGGTTAGAACCGCAAGAATTTATTGGGATTTGTAAAATTTTAGGGGTTAAGCTTTTAGAGCAAGACACTATAGAGAAAAGTGAGGAATCTGGAGAAGTTGTACTTAGTGTGCGCCCGGCCGAAAATTTAATCCAAGATGCTATTGATAAGATTGGGGAGCTTAATAAAGTGCAGTCGCGCAATTTATATAGGTTACTTAAAGCTGCGACTAAGGAGAAGTAAATGCCTTTACAACCAAAGTTTGATATAGATGTAGAAGATAAGAAATGCGAACACTGCGGCCGGTTGAGAGATTCTTTTGATTTTCTACAAACTAAATCATTCCTATTTCCTTCGGGATATATTAATATCTGTACGGAATGTTTGGGTGAGAAATTAGAGGAAGCAGATTACTCTTGGGAAATGATGGATAGGATTTGTCAATATCTTGATATTCCTTTTGAACCGACAAAGTACGAAGAGTTACGAAGTACGAATACGGCAGCCGGCCTTCTGAAAGCTTATAATCAAATTTACTTTAACAGTGAATATGAGAATATAGATTGGGGCGCTTATAATCAAGCCTATAGAGAGCTTGAAGAACGTGGCGCCCTTGTTGACGTTGTGCCAGTTCTCGGAGACGAAGAACGTAGGAAACTCCAGGAGAAATGGGGTATGAACTACGATGAGGAAGCTTTGAGATATTTGGAGAACTTGTACGATGGTCTTCTGTTGACTCAAAATATCAATGGTGCCCTCCAGGGCGACCAAGCTTTGAAGATTTGTAAAATTTCGTATGAGATTGATAGTAGAATTAGAGCAGGTGAAGACTTTGATAAACTACTTGCATCGTATGATAAACTTGTAAAGACTGGAGAGTTTACTCCGAAGAACGTCAAAAATGCAAGTGATTTTGAGTCAATGGGAGAACTATGCCGCTGGTTAGAAAAGAAAGGATTTGTTAATCAGTTCTACGATGGAGAGACGAGAGACGTTGTAGACGAAACAATTAAAAATATACAAAGTTGGAATCAACGCTTATATACGAATGAAAGTGGAATTGGTGATGAAATTACCCAACGTATACAATCTTTGAAGACTGCGGCCGAGCTAGAAAATTATTATGACCTCGAACAGAATGTTGACTATGATGAATATGAAAATGAAGGGTTCGAGGAACTTTATAAAGATGATGAATTTACTGCTGATGTAGGCGATGGGGGAGTATAATGCAGGAAACTAGAAAAAAGGTTATCCTAAGTTCACGCCAGGAACTATTATCAGAAGATTTCATTGAACATGCCGAAAGGGATGGAATAGAATTAGAGAAAGGAGCGGTTATTACTACTGAATATCTGGAGAGACATAGGACTGAGTTAGAACAATGGGTTCAACTCTTTACCGCCTATCCAGATTACTACTTAGATATAATACGTCCAGCAGATTCGGAGTTTAGTTTATTTTTTTATCAACGTTTTACTCTCCGAGTTCTAATGCGTTTTAAGGACGTTTTTATTACTGCGCCGCGTGCGTTCAGTAAATCTTTTATAACAATACTTGCTTTCTTTTTACAATGTATCTTTATTCCTGGGAGAAAAGTATTTATTTGCGCCAATACAAAACAACAAGCGGCGCAAATTACAAAAGAAAAGATTTATGAAATTTATGAGCATTGGCCTTTGCTGAAAAAGGAGATAGTCGGCCATGAGCTTAAAGACTATCCTGGTAACTTTGGTAAAGACTATGTGTCGTTGCGGTTTAGGAATGGTTCACAACTTGACGTTGTGCTGGCCGGTGATGCGGCCCGTGGTGGCCGTAGACATGGCGGCATGATTGATGAGATTCGAGATGGAGAGGAAGAGGCTATTAACTCCGTTGTTATTCCTCTTGTAAACGTATCTCGTCGTTTACCAAACAATACGGTGAATGAGAAAGAGCCGAATCAACAAATTATTGCCACAACTAGCGCGGGGTCAAAAACCTCATTCTCTTACGAGAGATTAATTGATACTTTTGAAAATGCTATTATTGATCCAG
>OCVV012824641.1_pt1 | contig 16750 bp, 16 predicted proteins | sample 1539721 | NCBI WGS metagenome assembly OCVV01 (sample SAMN02144230, study PRJEB22623) | gut metagenome | biome: sheep rumen | host: Ovis aries | place: New Zealand | reverse complement strand
GCAAATTTGGCGCACTGCGAACAAAGACGGGGACATTTGACGAAAAATATTATTATTCAGTATTGCGTAATGTCCCCTTTTGTTCTAGAAAAATACTGCAAAACCTTGAAAAAGCCTGCTTTTTATGCTATCATTAAAATATTGAGTTATGTTAACAAAGGGAAATTAAATGGAAAGATTTTTTATAGATAGAATAAAACTAAATAAAGAAAATATCGATAATACTAAATATCCATTTAACATAAAATGTTTGTGTGACTTTGATGAATTAAAAATAAGTAGCCCTGTTACTTTTTTTTATGGAGAAAATGGAGTCGGAAAGTCTACGCTTGTTGAAGCGATTGCTATTGCCTTGGGACTAAATCCTGAAGGTGGAAGCAATAATATGCAATTTTCGAATTATGATGATTATTCTGAATTATATAAACATTTAGTAATCAGTAAATTTGGCGTTCCTAAAACAAAGTTTTTTCTAAGAGCAGAGTCTTTTTTTAATGTTGCGACGGATATTAGTAACAATAGTGATTTAGTTGATACTACTTATGGAGGAGAGGATTTACATTCTTGTTCACATGGTGAATCTTTTTTAAAATTAGTTGAACACAGATTTTGGAATAAGGGATTATATATTCTTGATGAACCGGAGGCCGCTCTTTCTCCACAAAGGCAAATGACTTTACTATGTTATATACACGATCTGGTTCAAAATGGGTCACAGTTTTTAATTGCGACTCATTCACCAATATTATTATCATACAAATATGGTAAGATTATTGATATGAACAATAGATTACAAGAAATTAACTACGAAGAAACGGAAGTTTATAAAATATATAAAGATTTTTTAAATAATCCATATGGGATGCAACAAATACTATTTGATGAATAGATAAATTAGAAGCAATATTTTGAAAGGATGTTGGTTATGGCAAATTTTTTAAAGGCTTTAAACCGTACTAGAAAGCCTAGCGAAAGATTTAATAATTGGAAAGAATTAAGAGCTGCACAATCTTCTCCTGAACTTGGGTATTACGATTGGAAAAATATGAAGAGAGATATGCAAAACTTTTTTAAGTACGTTAGAAAGATGATGGATGATAATCCTGAATTGACTAATGAAGAAATATGTAAGAGTATTAATGATTTTCTAAATGATACAAAAGTTAGAATTTGTTCGTCTAGTGGAGTACGAAGTAATGGAATAAGGCTAGATTTAATGGGGTATTTTAAAGCTGATAAATCTAGATTAATGAGGGCTTATGATGATTGTATTTTAAGAGAAAGAAGACGGTGAAAAATTATCTGATGAAACTGGCATTGTGTATAGTTCAAATTTTGAAGAAGCTCAAAGACAGTTAGTAGAGGAAATAATTTCAACATATAGAGCTACCAAAAAAAATTCTAGCCCAGAAATTAAGGAAGTACTAACATATTATGCTAATGTTCCGTCAAAAGAGAAAAAAAGAATTTTAGCTAAAGCAGATGAAGAATCTAAGAAATTAATACTAAATTATCAAAAATTTTTTGTTTTTGATGAAAGAAAAGGAATAGAGGAATATTTTGATGATATTTATAAAGATCGTTATGAAATACAAAGGGATGAATATGTTGAATCAATAATACACAAAATGTTAGCTTTAGACCAAATGGGAGCATTTGATAAATATTTAAGTCAGTATAATGAACAAATGAGAAAAAACAAAATTCCAGAAATGCAGATGACTAAGGAAGAAGTGGTAGATTGTTATGGTGAATTAGATGAGTCTGTATTAAGACAATATAATTTAGTTCAACTTGCTAGTATGAACGCATTTTGGGTAAATAGATTGTCAAAAGAAATAGATGGCTTTAATACAGCGTTTTTTGCAACTAAAACCTTAAATTTATGGGATAGAATTAGAAATGCACCTTTACAAAGAAGTGTTGAAATAGGAGAGCATACTGAAACAGTTACAGTTCCAAAAGAAGAGTTTGATTACGATTCAGAAGATTGTTCACTGGATATACCTTTAAATCAAAAACTACTTGAAGTTTTAGCAGAAAAAATAGTTTTTCTAAAGTCAAGATATAGATATATTATGGGCATGGCTAAAAAAGATATTGATTCTAGAATTGAAGTCAAAAAGGAAAAAATAAAGAGTTTAATAGATGATGGGGAAGAGTACATTAGTACCATACGTGAGATGAATGCAGATGATATATTTGCTAGTGAAGCAAAAGATATTCAAGCAGATTATAAAGCATATTTTTCGAGAATCAATGGAGGAGTTTTAAAAGATGCTTCAAATGATTATATGGATGATATGCTCACTCTTTCTAATGGTGAAAATGTAAGAGAAGAACTTTATGTTCTCAAAGATTATATGTTAAACGTACAATTATTTTCACTTTTTAATGATCAAAGGCAACTAAAAAATTGGGGAGTATATTTAGATAAAAATGAGACATTAAAGGATAAGAGAATGATGATTATCGCAATGGATATTCAAGGATTAAACATGCCTATAAGACTCCATGTTCCTATAAGTAAAGTGCAAGAATTTATGAAGTCAAATGGATATGGAGATTACTTTCCAATTTATCAAGGCTCTACTGACTTTCAAAGAGGAAACTTACACCATGATAATATAGGTACACCATTGTTGCTTCCAACTACTACACAGTATTCAGATAAAGTTAAAGAAGCACTAGACAATGCTGAAGGCGGAAGTAAAAAATTTTTCTTCTTGAAACATTTAGAGTCACTAATTGATGGTAATATTCCAGAACATTTAAAGGATATTGAAATAGAAACTAAAAAGATTTCTATACAGTCTAAAAAAGGGAAAAGACCAAGAAGAGAAATGGTTACTAAAGAAAAAAGAAGATTCAAAGAACGTTTTTATAATTTTAAAGATGGTAAAATTTACGTTAAGAATCCTTATCCATCGAAGGATGGATCTAATGATTTTATTGAAGATAAAGATTATTGGTCAAGGTAAAAATGGATAAAGAAGATTTTGATAGATTAATTGAAAAATATAGAAAAAGTGAAAAATATGAAATTATAGATGAATTATTAGAAAAGCAAATTGTATATTTCTATTCACAATTATTGAAAGAAAAGGGTGTTAAGTTTACATATAGAAATAGATATTGGATGCTAAATGAAGTAATGGATAATTTATCAGGAAATCATATTGCAAATTTTAAAAGATTTTATGAATTAGGTTTAGAAGAATTAACAGATAAAGCACTGTTTGAAGAATTAGAAATCATATACACAAATATGTATGAAGAAATAGATTAAGAAGATGTATCATAATAGTTAACATAATATAGACAAACGTTTTTGATTGTGATATAATACCCTTGTTATAGCTTTAGTTTAAATCCAAATAGTGGAGGAATATCAAAATGAGCAAAAAGGTAACTGAAGAAATAATGATATGGGTATGTCGGATAGTTTTCATTGTAGCACTCAGTTTTTTTATCATTAATTTACTGAAAATGATTGCGGATGAGGAAAACTATAATGTTGGGTGTGCTACGTATATTGAAGCTGCAGCTACAGCAGATAGTGTCAGTTCCGCAAAAGAAAATCTTTCGATAGCACTTTCCTATGCCGAAGAACACAATCTTACATCTGGAGGAGATGATAATAGCATTGGCGTCTGGTATGGGAACCTCAAAAAAGTTTATTTGGAATTGGAACATCTTCCAGAGGAATTAACAGAAGTGGAAAGGTTGTATGTTCTAAGGTGGATACGATCTTCAATTAACGAAATAGGTATTATGCCATATGGCTGGGATCCAAAATATAATTTTCATCCTAAATATCTGATATTTTGTGCAATTGCGATAGTATTTATGTTTATATCAGGGGTGAACAGTGTTCGATATCCAGAATATGTTGTGTATTTATAATTGTAGATTGCATTCAACAGATGCCTCTCCATGGTAATGGAGAGGCATCTGCCATTTTGAAAGTGAATAATTGCTTGGGCAATTCATATTGATTTTAGAGTAAAATAATTATACAATTTAAAAAAATAAAGGAGAAGGTAATGACAAAGAAAAAAAGTATTAATTTAAATATTAATAAGTATCCGATTAGTAATGAATTTGGAATCTATAAATTGTATAGAATTCCATTTGACGAAAGGCTTTTTAAAAATGCGGATAAGCTTATGTCAATATTACCGAAAACAATAAAAGAAAATAATAAAATTGGTTTTAAAGTTAAAACTGTGAAGTCATATGATAATGAAAAAATTAATATATATATTTTTGAGCCTAAAGGTATTAAAACAGAAAAAACATTATTATACATTCATGGCGGGGGCTTTGTGTATAGAGGTTCAAAAAATCATTATGATTTCTGTAGGAAATTAGCGGAAGAAGGTCTTTGTAAAGTAGTTTATGTTGATTATAGGCTAGCGTATAAGTATAAATATCCAGTGCCAGTTGAAGATTCGTATGCAGCCTATGAATATACTTTAAAGAATAAGAAAAAGAACGAAAAAATATTGATAGGTGGAGATTCTGCCGGTGGATGTTTGGCGATTGATGTTATCAGAAAAGCAAAGGAATTAGGACATCATATTCCAGATTTTTTATTTTTATTTTATCCGGTGTTAGATAAAAGAATGAATACTGAATCTATGAAGAAATATGATGATACACCAATTTGGAATTCTGTACTAAATAAGAAAATGTGGGATTTATATTTGAAGGAAAATGACGATTATATTTCACCGGGAGAAATGAAGGATGTTTCATTTATGCCTCCAACATATATAGAAACTGCAGAGTTTGATTGCCTTCATGATGAAGCAATTGAATTTGCCCAAAAGTTAAAAAAAGAAAAAATAAGTGTTATCGTAAATGAGACCCATAAAACAATGCATGGTTATGATATGAAAAATGGTAAAATAACTAAAAAAATTATAAATGATAGAATGGAGTTAATTAGAAAAATATAATGAGTGAAAAATTGAAGAAAAATTCTTGGAGAAAATTAGATAATTCTGCTAAAATATTTCCTCTATCTGCAAGTAAGAAGTATAGTACAGTATTCAGATATTCAGCAGTATTGAAAGAAAATATTGATAAGCAAATACTAGAAAAAGCAGTAGAAAAAGCACTTGTTAGATATAAAGCATTTAAAGTAAAGATGAAGAGTGGTTTTTTCTGGTTTTATTTTGAAGAAAACACTAAAAAGCCAGTTGTTAAAGAGGAATTATATTATCCTTGTAAGAGAATAGACCCATTGTCTAATAATGATTATCTTTTCAGTGTTACATATTTTGAAAGAAAAATAAATATTGAAATATTTCATTCTTTGACTGATGGGAGCGGTGGCCTGATATTCTTTAGAGAGATTATCTATAATTATCTTGAAATGACTCATAAAGAATTATTAAATATGGAAGAAAGAAAGACAAGAAGAGTTGAATTTGATACAGAAGATAGTTATATGGCCAATTTTGAAAAGAAAGCTAAGGATAATGGTAGTGGCAAAAGAGCATATATTTTAAAGGGAAAAGAATTAAAGTTTAATCAAGTTAGTGTTAATCACTTGATGATAAATAATGATGATTTGAAAAATGAATGCATGAAATATAATGTGTCAACAACACAGTATTTAACTAGCGTATTAATTTGGTCAGTGCTTAATGCAAATGTTTTTAAATATGAAAAAAAACGTAAAAATAAAAAACCGATAAAAGTATGTATTCCTGTAAATTTAAAAAAGTATTTTAAATCAAAAACAATATCTAATTTCTTTTCATTCATAAGCATTGATGCTGAAATGAAAACATGTGATTCATTTGAGAAAATTACTAAGTTTGTGAAAAATGAATTTGAGCGAAAGCTTACAGAAGAAGAAATATTAAAAACTATGTCAGGAACAGTAAGAATAGGAAACAATATTTTTATAAGTTTCATTCCACTTTTCTTAAAAATAATAATAATTAGGAGCATATATAGAGAAATTCAAAAATACTTTTCAATTACATATTCTAATGTTGGAAAAGTTGGTATTATAAAGAAATATCAAGATTATATTGAAAGCTTTATGGTACTGATTGCTCCTGAACATATTGAAAAAATTAAATGTTCAAGTTGTACATATATGGACAAAGTTATTTTTACATTTACATCAGTTTTAAATGACAATAGTATTGAAAAATTCTTTTATGATTTTTTAAAAGAACAAAACGTTAAAGTTGAAGTTGAGTCAAATCAAGTTCTAAATTCAATTGAAGATGGAGAGAAAAATGTTATATCCGCAAAAAATAAGTAGTAAAAAAATAGACAAGATTGCAAGTCTCTTAAGAAATGGTGTTATTGCATTATCAATAATACTATTGATTATAAATTATATGACAACGCCCAGTATTTATTGGAGCCATTTGTGTATAGCAGGCTTTATTTATATTTATTTTACGGTACGTTATTCTATTACTAGGACGAGGAATATCGCAGGATACGTAATGATTCAAACATTATTCTTAGCAATTATTATGTTTTTTGTAGATTATCGAATAGGTTATAACGGCTGGTCGATTAATATTTCTATACCAATATTGATTATCATTTCAAATATAGCTATGTTAATATTGACTATAATCAACTATAAAGATTACGGAAAATATGCGATTAGTCAATTGATAATAGTACTACTTAGCTTATCCATGATAATATTTATATATAAAGGATTTGCTAAAGTAAGTCCTTTAATAAATATTTCGATTTTTATTTCAATTTTTAACTTTGTGGTAAGTGTAGTTTTATGTCATAGAGATTTTAAAGAAGAGATAATTAGAAAACTTAATATTTAATTTATATTAGTAAAAGAGGAAAAAATGGAAAAAAAGTATTTAAGATATTTAAGTAATTATGTAGCCGGTCTTGTAAATATGGCATCATCGTGTAGTAAAACTATGGGACCGTCATATGTTGATGCAGATTGCTTTAGCAGAGAAAATTTTGAAGATGAATTTGCAAATCTTTACAATGTAAATAAAGATGAAATAAAACTAACAGAAATTAATAAAAGTTTTAGAGATGTCCTTTCTGATTTATTTGGTACAGATACCTACGGACTAATAGATGGACTTGAACATTGGATACACATGCAAGCTGGTGATTCAATAAAACTGTATAGAATTAGTGAAGAATGTAGACTTCCAAAATTATTAAGCGGTGATAATGGAGGATGTGGTGCTTTTTTCTTTATGGAGGACATTTTCTTTTTTGAATTTGAAAAAATGGTAATTTGTTTCATGATAGGAAATGATGAATAGAGGATTTTAATTATATGATATCTTAAAGATTTGAAGAGGAGTAATTTAAGATTATACAAGGCATTTTGATTATTCGAAATGCTATTTTTTATTTTATAGGAAAGTGCTTCGCACTTCCCTATAAAATAAAGCCTTCGGCAATTTTGCACACAAATTTGCTACGTAAATTTGTGTGCAAAATTGCTACGTAAATTTGGCGCACTGCGAACAAAGACGGGGACATTTGACGAAAAATATTATTATTCAGTATTGCGTAATGTCCCCTTTTGTTCTTTCATTTTTTTGCGAACAGGTGTTTACAAAATAAAATCATGGTGATATAATTCAAATGTATTTGGAAGACTATTTTATGAAATGAGAGGAGGTATAATGGAAAATAAATATGACAAAATTTATATAGCAATTGATTTAAAAAGCTTTTATGCCTCCGTAGAATGTAGGGAAAGAGGTCTAGATCCGCTAACTACTCATTTAGTTGTAGCAGACAGCAGTAGGACTGAAAAGACAATTTGCTTAGCAGTGAGTCCATCTCTTAAGGCATATGGAATATCAGGTAGAGCGAGACTATATGAAGTGGTTCAAAAGGTTGGCGAAATCAATGCTAAAAGAAAAATTGAAAGTCCAAGTCATAGATTTACATGTTCTTCATATGATGATGTTGCACTTAAGAAAAACAAAGATTTAGAGCTTACATATATAACTGCTCCACCGAGAATGGGTTATTATATGAAATATAGCAACAAAATATATAACATATATCTAAAATGGTTTTCAAAAGAAGATATATATGTTTATTCTATTGATGAGGTATTTATTGATATTACTCATTATCTAAAAACATATAAAATGACTCCAAGAGAACTTGTTACTAAGGTAGTTCAAAATGTACTTGATGAAACAGGTATTACAGCAACAGCTGGCATCGGGACAAATTTATACTTGGCAAAGGTAGCTATGGACATTGTTGCTAAACATACCGAGGCTGATAAAAATGGAGTAAGGATAGCTGGGCTTGATGAACTTGCATATAGAAAATTTTTATGGGGACATAGACCACTTACAGATTTTTGGAGAATAGGAAAAGGTATATCTCAAAAACTTGAAAAACATGGTATTTTTACAATGGGCGATATTGCAAGAGCCTCAATTAATGATGAAGAAATTTTATACAAATTATTTGGAATAAATGCCGAATTAATCATAGATCATAGTTGGGGATACGAGCCATGCACTATGGAAAGCATCAAATCATACAAGCCTATTACAAATAGTATTAGTTCCGGTCAAGTTTTGCATTGTCCATACACATACGAAAAAGCAAGACTAATCGTTAAAGAAATGACAGAACTACTTACATTAGATTTAGTCCAAAAAAATCTTGTTACGAGTAAGTTAGTGCTTACTGTTGGATATGATGTAGATAATCTAAAAAATACTGAAATAAGTAGACAATATTTTGGAGATGTTACTTTAGATTTTTATGGTAGAAAAGTGCCTAAACACGCCCATGGTACTATAAATATAGATCACAAGACTTCTTCTACTAAAATTATTTTACAAGCAATGTTAGATTTATATGACGAAATTATAAATAAAAAATTACTTATTAGGAGAATATATGTTACAGCAGAGGACGTGGTTAATGAAGAAGATTATAGAAATATTAAGTCATATGAACAAATGAATTTATTTATAGATTATTCAGAAGTGGAAAGGCAAAGAAAAAAAGAAGCTATAGAAAAGTCACTTCAAAAAGCGGTTATAAATATCAAGTCAAAATATGGTAAAAATGCTATACTAAAAGGCATGAATTTTATGGAAGGTGGCACTACTATATCAAGAAATGGTCAAATTGGAGGTCATAAAGGCTAATGAAATACGATAGGCAATACGATGATATTATAAATATGGAGCATCATGTCTCAAAGGTACATCCACAAATGTCATTATATGCAAGGTCTGCACAATTTGCACCTTTTGCGGCACTTACAGGGTATGAGGATTCCATTAAAGAAACTGGTAGGGAAGTTTCTCCAAAAATAGAAATAGATGAAGAACTTAAAAACATATTAGATAGCAAGCTTCAGTTTCTCATGGAAAAAGTAAAAGATAAACCAAAGGCTACATTTACATATTTTGTAATGGACTTAAAAAAAGATGGAGGAGCATATATTACCAAGGAAGGCATAGTAAATAAAATTGACATCTATAGCCAAGTAATCCATCTTGCTGACAATACAGAAATCCCTATTACAGATATTATAGACATTTCAGGAGATTTTTTGAAAAAAGGTTCTATATGGAATTAAAAACTGACCAGCCAGTATAATGACATTTTAATTTTAATTTTGTATAATGGTACAGGTTAATAAAAGAAGATAATAAGAGAGGTTTTATATGGGCGAAAAAAATAGAAAAAAGATTATAAATGGCCATTTTGAAGCAACAGAGTTTAACAATATTAAAGAAATTATTGAAAACTCAGTCAAGGAATATGGAGACAAAAACGCATTTATCATAAAAAACAAAAATAAAGAAAAAATAGGCATAACATATAGAGAAATGTATGATGATATTAACGCTTTTGCAACATCATTATATAATATAGGAATGCAAGGAAAGAGAGTTGCAATTATCGGCAAAAACAGATATGAGTGGGTAGTTGCACATCTTGCTAATTTATTTGGTGGAATAGTATCTGTACCGCTAGACAAAGATTTACAACTTGAAGAATTAGAAAATTCTTTATATAGAAGCAAAGCTGATGCAATAGTATTTGATAGTAAATTACTAAAATTAGTACTTGAAATAAAGAAAAGAAGAAATACCATACTAAAAGAATATATAGCAATGGATACTTTGGAGACTATTACTGATGTGGCAGAAAATAGTGATGAAAAAGAAATTAAAGAACTAAAATTTATGCCACAAATGATTAAAGATGGCAAAAAAGAGGAGAATATCAATAAAGAATATTTAAATTACAAAATAAAAGAAAATGAAATGGGAATTTTGCTTTTTACATCAGGGACAACATCTCAATCAAAAGCAGTAATGCTTACTCAAAAAGGAGTTGCATCAAATATATATTCCCTTCATATGGAAGAAGATATTATGTCTAGTGATGTAAACATTGCATTTTTGCCATTTCATCATATTTTTGGTTCTACCTGTATGGTTGTAATGTTAGATCATGGAGTTACTACTTGTTTCCCTGATGGACTTAGATATATAAAACAAAATTTAAAAGAATATAAGGTATCAGTATTTGTTGGAGTACCAGTTTTAGTAGAAGCTATTTATAAGGCGATAGTTAAAGAAATAGCTAAACAAAACAAAACAAAACTTGTAAACAATGTTAAAAAAATGTCAAATTTTCTACTAAAATTAAAAATAGATATTAGAAGAAAACTATTTAAATCTGTATTAGAACAACTTGGTGGAGATTTAAGGTTAATAGTATGTGGAGGAGCACCAACTGACCCAGAAATAATAAAAGGATTTGACGATTTTGGAGTAACCACAGTACAAGGATATGGTTTAACAGAGACATCACCAGTTGTAGCAGCAGAAAGTTACTTTTCAAGGAAACCAGGTTCAGTTGGAAAAGCTATGAAAACAGTTGAAATTGAGATAGTTAATAAAGATAGTGATGGCATAGGGGAAGTTAGGTGTAAAGGACCAGGTATAATGCTTGGATACTATGAGATGCCAGAAAAGACAGAAGAAGTACTTAAAGATGGATGGTTTTACACTGGAGACCTTGGATATATAGACAAAGATGGTGATTTATTTCTTACAGGAAGAAGTAAAAATCTTATTGTATTAAAAAATGGTAAAAAAGTATTTCCTGAAGAAATTGAAGCTGTTGTTAATAGATTAGATTTAGTATCAGAATGTATGGTATTTGGTTTAGAGGATAAAGAAGACAAATTAGATGTTAAATTATCCATAAAAGTAGTATATAATGAAGAGGAAATAAAAGAAAAGTATAGTAATTTATCTGAGGAAGAACTTGAAAAAACATTATGGAATATGATAAAAAAAGTAAATGAAGGTTTCCCGAGATACAAGCATATTCAAAATATGATAGCTACTCATACAGAATTAATAAAAACAACAACAAAAAAAATAAAAAGAAATGAGGAATTAAAGTTAATTTATGATAAAATAGATTCGTAAAAGGAGTCTATTATGAATAAAACCAAAAGAAAGATTTTTCAAACAGCTATTAAATTGTTTGCAGAAAAGGGATATGAGAATACTGGAATTGAAGAGATTACAGCAGTCGCAGGATATGCAAAAGGGTCATTGTATTATCATTTTGGTACGAAGGAAGATTTATTTGACCTTCTATTAGAGGAGGGTTACAAATTACTTAATAATAGCATTGATATTAAATTTAGAAAATGTGAAAATGCATTAGATAAATTAAAAGCAATGATAATGATTCAAGTAAAAATTATTATCAAGTATGAAGAATTTGTAACCGTAATTATTAATAATACTCTTGGAGAAAATCCAAGAACAAAGAAATGTCAAATTGCGGTAAGTAACTACGTTAACAGGATAGAGACAGTAATAAAAGAAGGCATTGAAGAGGGAGTATTTGCAAAAGGGGACGTAGAAAGCATAGCTTACAGTATTTTTGGCATTACTTTTTCGAGTTTATTATATCGTTTAACCAAAAATAAAAATCTTACCGTTGAACAGATATATGACAGTTATTTGCAGACAATTATTAATGGTATACTTGTTGACTAAAATTGATTAAACTGGCATAATAGATTTAGTTTGAAATAAAGCGAGGTTATTATGACTAAAAGAAAAGGAGCGCGAAAGAATCGAAAAATTAAGTTTAGCGAGAAAAACTATATTGAAAAAAATTATTTTCATAGAACACGCGCAGTAATTCCAGTTCAACTAGATAAAATTGAAGACTTATATATGAAGCATGATTATAAGAAGATGGAGCTTTCAGATAGTGTCTGTGATTATATTGAAGAAATAGCATATATGGTGCCAGTAAATACAGATATTATATTAGAAATTCATTGCCCTAGAATTGATGAAGAATATCAAAATAAGATTAAGAAAAACATTAAAAACAATTATGGGATTGAAATTGACGATATAGATTATGATTTATCAGTGAATAATAGGCAGTCAATGATAATGTTCCTAGTTGGAGTAATAATTCTAATATTGAATGTTTTGTTAGAATCATATTTAACAGGTTTTATTGGAAAAATATTTCCATATTTTGTTAGTGTAATTTGGTGGGTAGCAATATGGGACATGATTGAAATACAATTCATGGAAAATAGAGAAATAAAATGGAAAAGACTAAATTATCAACAATTATATGATAGTACAATAACATTTGTATTTGATGATGAAAAAGAACAAAAAAGTGAATCATAGAGAGGAGAAAAAATGGAAGAAAACAAATGGTTTAAGTTATCTAGAAAAAAGACGGCAGAAATTCTTTCAACCGATATGGAAAAAGGACTATCTCAAGAGGAAGTTCAAAAAAGAACTGAAAAATATGGTAGAAATGAATTAAAAGCTAAAGCTAAAAAAACGTTAATTCAAAAATTTGCAGAACAATTCAAAGATTTTATGATTATTGTTTTAATAATTGCTGCAATAGTTTCAGGTATTGTAGGAGTTCAACAAGGAGAAGGAATAGCAGATACTCTAATAATTTTAATAGTTGTTGTTGTAAATGCCATTATTGGTGTAGCTCAAGAAAACAAAGCTGAAAAGTCATTGGAAGCACTTCAAAAACTAAGCAGTCATGTTGCTAAGGTAGTAAGAGATGGAAAAATGGCTGTAGTACAATCAGCAGAATTAGTACCTGGAGATATAGTTGTTTTGGATACTGGTGACTTTGTTCCAGCAGATCTTAGAATTATAGAAGCAGTCAATCTCAAAGCACAAGAATCAGCACTAACAGGTGAATCTGTTCCAGTAGATAAGACACAAGACACTATAGATGAAGATGAAATTGGAATTGGTGATAGAAAAAATATGCTATTTTCTTCAAGCTTGATTACATATGGTAGAGGCAAGGGCATCGTTGTAGGAACAGGAATGAGTACAGAAGTAGGAAAAATAGCAGAAATGATAAATGAAGTTGATGAGGATGAAACACCACTTCAGAAAAAATTAAATAACTTAGGAAAAACTTTGGGTATAGTGGCACTTGTAATTTGTGCTATTATATTTGTTGTTGGAACATTATATGGAAAGACGCCTTTAAACATGTTTATGACAGCAGTATCATTGGCAGTTGCTGCTATTCCAGAAGGTCTTGCTGCAGTGTCTACAATTGTTCTTGCAATTGGTGTTCAAAGAATGGTTAAGAGAAATGCTATAGTGAAAAAACTTCCAGCTGTTGAAACACTTGGAAGTGCGTCAGTTATATGTTCGGACAAAACAGGAACTCTTACTCAAAACAAAATGACTGTAAAAAAAGTGTTCGTAAATGGTGAATTAATAGATTTAGAAGAAATAGAATCATTTAATGAGGAACTTACAACATTATTCCAAGCAGAAATGTTATGTAATGATACAAAGGTTGCTGAAGATGGTTCGCTTCAGGGCGACCCTACAGAAACAGCTTTAATAGATATGGGAAATAATACGGGATTTGAATTAAGTGATTATCCAAGAATTGCTGAAAGACCATTTGATTCTGACAGAAAATTAATGACAACAGTGCATAAAGCAGGAGATAATTTCATCGTATACACGAAAGGTGGAGTTGATGAATTATTAAACTGCTGTAATTCATATGTAAAGAATGGAGAAAAAAGAGCTGATTTAGATAATTATAAGCAACGTATATATGAATGCAACGAAAAAATGGCTAAAGGCGCACTTAGAGTTTTAGCTGCTGGATACAAAGTAATAAATCATCCACTTTCAAATCAAGATATGGATGAATTAGAATCAGGGCTAATCTTTGTGGGAATGGTTGGAATGATTGATCCACCTAGAGATGAAGCAAAAGTTGCAGTCCAAAAATGTATAGAAGCTGGAATAAAAACAGTAATGATTACTGGAGACCATAAGTTAACAGCTACAGCTATTGCGAAAGAACTTGGAATACTTAAAGATGAAAAAGAAGCAATTACTGGCAGTGAACTTGAAAAAATGTCAGATGAAGACCTAAAGAAGAATGTTAGAAATATTTCAGTGTATGCAAGAGTATCTCCAGAACACAAGGTGCGTATAGTTAAAGCTTGGCAAGCAAATGGAGAAATAGTTGCTATGACTGGTGACGGAGTTAACGATGCTCCAGCACTTAAAAAAGCTGATATTGGATGCGCAATGGGTATAGTAGGAACTGACGTTTCAAAAGAGGCAGCTGATGTTATACTTACAGACGACAACTTTGCTACAGTAGTCGCTGCAGTCGAAGAAGGAAGAAGAATATATTCAAACATACTAAAAGCAATTGCATTTTTACTTTCAAGTAATGTTGGAGAGATAGTTGCATTATTTTTCGCAATTATGCTTACACCAATACTTGCTGAAAAGTTTGGAATCACACCAGAGTATATAAATAGCTTAAATATTTTACTTCCTGCTCAAATATTATGGATAAATTTAGTTACCGACTCATTACCAGCGCTTGCATTAGCTGTTGACCCAGCTGAAAAAGGAATTATGAAGAAAAAGCCCAATAAGAATTCAAAAGGAATATTTACCAAAGGAATGACCTGGAGAATTGTATATCAAGGATGTATGATTGGATTTCTTACTCTTTCTGCATTTGTTTTAGGACTTTCAACAAAAGATGTTTCAGTCCCTGAAAAAATAAAGATTGCACAAACAATGGCATTTGCAGTGCTTGCACTATCTGAACTTGTACATGTGTTTAATATAAGAAATAATAAAGAATCTATATTCAAATCAAATCCATTTAATAATTCTAAACTAATACTTGCAATAACTGTTTCTGCTGCCCTTATGTTGGTGGTATTACTTGTGCCAGCATTTAGGAGTGTATTTGGTATTACATTACTACCATTAGAAAAACTTGAAGAAACTATTCTACTAATAATTTCACCATTACTAATTGTTGAGATATTTAAACTATTAAAAATCAATGGAAAAGATGACTAGTAATATAAGTTGATTTTTTCAGTAAATAGTATATAATAATTTTGAATTGATGTAGAAAGGGGGAAGTTAGATGCTTTACGGCATGGATGAAGAAGATGAATTCGAAGAAGAGTTTAGTCTTACAAAAAGGTCACATTTAAATATAAAAAAAGTCGTTTTGTTTTCTATTATTGCCATTGCAATTATTGCCATAATAATTAGCACAATTGTAATTATAAAGAATCTTAATAAACCTAAAGAAGTCAATTCATATAATTTTGATGATATAGTTTCGAATGAAAGTGAAAATATATCAGAAGAAAACAATGAGAAATCTGACTCAAATGAAGAAGAGGAAGAAGACGATACTTTATACAAAGAAAATGCTGGGAATAGCTATATACCATCAAATGCTGAAGAAGGTAACGAAGAAAATGCTGGTGAAACTGAAAAAGAAGAAAATAGTGAGCCAAAAAGTGGTGTATATAGTGGCATGCATATGCAAATACCAGAACACAATATAGATGTCATAAAAAATAGCTTTGTGCCTCAATTCAAAGAGAATAGTCAACAACTTGTGAAAGATATTTATTTTTCAGATGAAAGACAAGTATTTTTGACATTTGATGATGGACCAACACCAGATATTACGCCTCAAATTCTAGATATACTTAAAGAAAATGAAGTACCAGCAACGTTTTTTGTTTTAGGTAAATTTGCAGAAAGATATCCAGAGTTGATTAAGAGAGAGTATAGCGAAGGTCATTACATTGCTAACCATGGGTTTACACATCAGTATTCTCAAATATATCAGAATAAAGATACTGTTTATGATGAATATGTTAGAACAGAAAATGCAATAAAGAATGCATTAGGAAATCAAAACTACAATACATATCTATTTAGATTCCCTGGAGGATCGAGTGGAGGAAAGTATGAAAACGTAAAGGCTGAAGCTAGAGATTTATTTAGATCATATGGAGTTGCTTTTACAAATTGGAATTGCTTATCAGGAGATGCAGAAAATAGTAAAACAGCTGAAGAATGTTTGAATAGAATTAAAGAAACCAAGGAAGATAATAGTTTAATTGTTTTAATGCATGATGCAAATGATAAAACACAAACTGTTGAGGCTCTGCCATCAATCATTCAATTCTTTAAAGATGAAGGATATACTTTCAAAAATTTCTATGAGATATTTAAATAATACACTTTATAAAAAGCCGGTGATTATCAGTGATGCTCATCGGCTATTTTTATTTTATAGGAAAGTGCTTCGCACTTCCCTATAAAATAAAGCCTTCGGCAATTTTGCACACAAATTTGCTACGCAAATTTGGCGC
>OCVV011261458.1_pt1 | contig 16750 bp, 16 predicted proteins | sample 1539721 | NCBI WGS metagenome assembly OCVV01 (sample SAMN02144230, study PRJEB22623) | gut metagenome | biome: sheep rumen | host: Ovis aries | place: New Zealand | reverse complement strand
GTAAATTTTTATTAGTTAAATAGGTTGCATCAAATTGAAATGGGTAGAAAAATATTCACCTAAAAGTTTAGGTGACGTACTTGGAAATGCTAAAATAAAAGCAGAAATAGAAGTATGGGCTAAAAAATGGTCTAATGGTGAACCCCAAAAACCTTTATTACTTATGGGTCCTCCTGGTGTTGGTAAAACAACTATTGCTCATTTAATAGGAAAAGAATATTTTTCTGAAACAATTGAAGTTAATGCTAGTGATAAACGATCTTATGATATTTTGAAAAGAACAATTGGTGAAGCTTCTCAAACAAGAAGCCTATTTCAAAGCGGTTATAAATTAATCATTATGGATGAAGTGGATGGGATAAATGGTCGTGATGATTCAGGGGGAGTTAGAGCAATTAATGAAACAATTAAAAATGCTAAACAACCTTTGATAATGATGGCTAATGATCCATACAGTAAAAGATTAACTTCAATAAAAACTAAATGTCAGGCAATTAAATTTACTAAAGTTCATTCCAATACAATTAATGCCCAACTTAAAAGAATTTGTCAAAGTGAAGATATTAAATATGATCCTGAAGCTTTAAAACTTTTAAGTAAACAAAGTAATGGTGATTTACGTTCAGCAATTACAAGTCTTGAAGCAATAGTTGATCATGAAAAAAATATTACTATGGATAGTATTTCAGTAATTTCACAAAAAGATGGTGAACAAAATATTTTTGATACTGTTCGTACAGTTTTAAAAAGTAAAAATCCGGAACATGTCATTGAAGCTATGAGAGTTGATGCTCAACCATCTATATTGCTGGAATTTATTGCTGAAAATGTACCAAAAGAATATGAACGTACTGATGAAATAGCTAAAGCTTATGAAATGATTGCATTAGCTGATTTAAACTTAGGAAGAGCATTTAGAACTCAAAACTATGTTTATTGGAAATATGCATTTTTATTTATGGGTAGAGGAGTTGCAGCAAGTAAAAGACAAACCTATAAAAAATTTGCAAGATATTCTGGGTCAAGTGTCTTTTCTAAAATGTCTAAAAGTAGAAAACGGAAGAATCTAGTGGAAGCAGTAACTGCTAAAATGGGTAAAAGATTACACACATCTCCAAAAGAATTAGAAAAACATATACCATTTTATGAAATTCTTTTTGAGGATAATGAAAGAGCATATGATTTTAAAGAATACTTTAAATTAGATGATGATGAGTTAAAACTTTTCCGTTCCAGAAAGATTCCTGCTTCAGTAGAGAAAAAAAGAATTAAAGAACTTCAAAAAATCCAAGAATTGGAAGAAAAAGAAATACAAAAAAATAAAGATGTATTGTTTAATACTCCAGCCAAACAGGATACTAAACCTGATTTAAAAAGTAAAGAATCTTCTGATAAAGTAGATAAAGATAAACCTGTTGAAATTAAGGAAAAATCAGAAAAATCTAAACCAATAAAATCTAAAAATGTATCAGAAAAAAAGACCAAAAGTACTAAAGAAAAAACAAATGTCGATGAAGATAAAAAAGAATCTAAAACTAAAAAATATAAACAAACGACCTTGTTTGATTTCTGATATCCTCTTTTTCTTAACTTTTTTTTTAAAAAAATATTATAAAATTTAAATTAGTATAAAATCAATATTATAACAAGAATAATCTTTTAATTATTAACTAATTTATTATTGAGTGATAATTGCATGTTTTTTTATACAGAAAATATGATGAAATTTGCATTTTCTTCAGAAATGCCAGAACAAGATACTTTTGATTCAGGATATGCAATAGTAGGTATACCTTTTGACAGTACTACTAGTTACAAATCCGGTTCAAGGTATGGTCCAAAAGCTGTAAGAGAAGCTTCATATAACTTTGAAACTTATAATTTACATTTTGATAAGTATTTAACAGTGGAATCATATGATATAGGTGATATCTATATTAATAATGGAAATTATGAAAAAACTAATGAAATGATTGTGGATACAATTTCCTCTGTTTTGTCCATGGGTCTTAAACCAATTGTTATCGGTGGAGAACACACTGTCACTAATGGTATAATCCAAGCAATTTACGATTATGATGAAGATTATTTTCATAATTTAACGGTTGTACATTTGGATGCCCATTTTGATATGAGGGATACTTATCTTGATGAAAAATATTCTCATGCAACTGTATTAAGACGAATTCATGAATTAAAACCTAAGGAAGTTATTCAACTTGGAATCAGATCTGCTGAATCTGAAGAGTTTGAATATGTAAAAAAACATGATAACATAACCTATTTCACCAATTATGATATTAAAAATAATATCTCTGTTGTTTTAGATTATTTAAAAAATATTGAATCACCAATTTACATAACTGTAGATATTGATGTTTTAGATCCTGCATATGCTCCATCGGTTGGAACGCCTTCACCATGTGGGATAACTCCATTTGATTTGGAAGAAATTATGGGGGTTCTATCTCAAAAAGAATCAGTAGGTTTGGACGTGGTTGAAGTTTCTTCAGATACTATAGGTGATTCTACAAGTATTAATGCAGCTCAAGTAATTTATGATTATTTATGTTTAAAAAGTTAAAAAGGTGAAAAAATGATGTTTCCAAATATAAGAATGAGAAGAATGAGAACTGATGAAAGAATTAGGGCCATGTTTAGAGAGACAAATGTGGGTATAGAAGATTTAATTTATCCAATTTATATTAAAGAAACAGCTAAAGATGGTCAGCCTGAAGAAATATCCACAATGCCGGGTCAGTATAGGTATTCCGTTAATGATGCTATTGAATTTGCAGGTATTTTAGAGGACAGTGGTTTAACTTCTACTATACTGTTTGGAATTCCTGATTATAAGGATGAAGTTGGAAGCAGTGCTTATGATTCTCAGGGAATTATTCAACAGACAATCAGGGGTTTAAAAGAACAGACTGATCTTGTTGTATTGGGTGATGTTTGTATGTGTGAATATACAAATCATGGCCATTGTGGAATAATAAAAGATAATTATGTTCAAAATGATGAAACATTGAAATATTTATCTAAAATAGCTGTTAGTTATGCAGAAGCAGGTGTGGATGTAATTGCACCTAGTGATATGATGGATGGAAGAGTAAAAGCACTTCGTGATTCTTTGGATGCTAATGATTATATAAATACTCCAATATTTTCTTATGCTGCAAAATATGCTTCTACATATTATGCACCATTTAGAGATGCTGCAGATTCTACTCCTAGTTTTGGAGATAGAAAGTCTTATCAGATGGATCCTGCAAACTTCAATGAGGCTATCCGTGAAGTTAGTTTGGATGTACAGGAGGGGGCTGATGCAATTATTGTTAAACCTGCATTAGCTTATTTGGATGTTTTACGGGAAGTTAAACAAACATTCAAAATGCCTACTATTGCATACCAGGTTAGTGGTGAATATTCTATGATATGTGCAGGAATCGAAAAAGGATATATTACTTGGGACTTGCTTGATGAAACATTACTAGGTATCAAAAGAGCTGGTGCTGATATGATTATAAGTTATTTTGTACCTCAATTATTAGGTATAGAATAATTTTTCTTTTTTTTACTATTTTTACATTAATTTAATTATCAATAAATAACATAAATTTAAGTATAATAAATTATTATTCATAATTTTTATTATTATCTTATCATTAAGTTCTATGGAGGATATGGATTCAATTGATGTTAAATTTTCGTAATATTGCACAATTAGGTGAAATTGCAGCATTACTGGAAGTTAGTGGATATCCTAAGCCAGGAAATGTTCACAGAACTCAAAATTTTGTTGATATGACTTATGAAGATTTTTTAATAAGTGCCAGTGTGCTTAGAGAAAATCTTGAAATAGTTGCACATAATGCTACAAAGTATTATCCAAATCTGTTAAATAAAATTTATTTGGGTGAAGCAATTTTACGGACTGTGAAAATTACTAATAAACTTGTAAGTACCAATACCAATTTGGGAATTAGTATGTTAATGATTCCATTATCTGCCGGTTTTGGAGCTTTACATAATTCTGAAAATATTTATAACTTACCTAAAATTGTAGATATCATTATGAAAAATACTCAGCCAGATGATGCTGTAGCTTTAACAAAAGCAATAGTTTTATCTAAAGCTGGTGGTATGAATGAATCATCAAAATATGATGTTAATAATTCAAATACATTAAATGAAATTTTAGATAATCAAGTCAATTTATATGATTTGCTAAAAATATCATCTAAATATGATAAAATATCTTATGAATTAGTAAATGGTCTACCTATAATTTCTGAGTATGGTTTTCCTACATTTACAAAATATTATGATGAATATTCAAAAAATGATGTTACATTAGAAATATTTTTAACTTTACTTTCAAATGTTCCTGATACATTAATCAATAGGAAATATGGTGAAGATGTGGCAAATAACGTTTCTCATAAGGCAAAACAGATATTAAAAGAAACAGATATTAGTACAGAAGAAAGATTAAAAGCATTACAAGATTTTGATAAATATTTGAGAAACAAAAAGTATAATCCTGGAACAACTGCAGATTTTACTGCTGCATCATTATTTGTTGGTTTGGTTGATAAATATTGTAATGAAAAATTATAAAATAGGGAGGAAATAGTTGATGTTAGATAAAATGATAAATGAACTGCATTTGTATGAAAAGAAATTACTTAAAGAATTATCTGAATCTAATGATTTAACACCAGAAGAAATTGCAGAAAAAGAAAACATGCCTGTAAAAGCAGTAACTAGTGCTGCTGGTATGTTGTCCAGTAAAGATATTATTAGTGTTGACAAGACTTCAACAGAGAATATAGAATTATCTGAAGAAGGTGAAGATTACGCTATAAATGGATTACCTGAACACAGAATTCTTAAAGCATTACAAGAATTTTCTTCTGAAGGTAAAGATGAAGTGAGTATGAATGAAATCATTGAAAAAGCAGGAGTTTCTAAACAACAAATGAATTTTTCAATAGGAGTTCTAATGCGTCATCATTGGGCAAAAATGAATAAAGGAAAATTATCCATTACAGAAGAAGGTAAAAGTGCTGATTTAAATGATTTACCTCAGGTAAAATTCTTAAATTATCTTTTAGAAAAGAAACATGTTACCAGTGAATCTATTCCTAAAGATTTTGAAGAAGTTAGAAAAGAATTCAATAAAAGAAAAGAGCTTTTCAATATTAAAACTACACAAAATTTTAAGTTTCATGTCAATGAGTTAGGTAAGAAAATTATTGATAAAGGTATTGTAATACAGGAAGAAGCTACACAGTTAACTCATGAACAGTTAAAAACAGGATCTTGGAAGGATTTACATTATAGAGGTTATGATATAAATGCTTCTGCTCCAAATACGTTCCCTGGTAAAGTACATCCTTTACAACAAACAATAGAAGAAATCAGAAGTATTTTTATAGATTTAGGTTTTGATGAAGCTAAAGGAAACATATTGGAATCAGCATTTTGGAATTTTGACATGTTATTCCAGCCTCAGGATCATGCTGCAAGAGAAATGCAGGATACATTCTATGTAAGTAATCCTCCTGTTGCTGATTTGCCTAGTCAGGAATTGGTTGAAAAAACTAAAGCTGAACATGAAACTGGTGGAAATACTGGAAGTACTGGATGGCAGTATAAGTGGGATGTTGAAGTAGCTAAACAAATGGTTTTAAGAACTCATACTACTGGTCTTTCTGTTAGATATTTATCAGAACATCAACCACCATTAAAAATGTTCTCTGTTGGTAGAGTATTTAGGCGAGAAACTTTAGATTATAAACATTTACCTGAATTCCATCAAGTTGAAGGAATAGTTGCAGGTGAAGATATGAGTTTCAAAAACTTATTAGGAATCATGAAAGAATTTTATAAGAAATTAGGTTATAAAGTAAGATTCAGACCAGCATATTTCCCATACACTTATCTTTCAGTTGAATCTGAAATTTATGTTCCTGAAAAGAAAAGTTGGATGGAGTTAGGTGGTTCCGGAATGTTCAGACCAGAAGTTCTTGAACCGTTAGGTATTGAAACACAAGTTGCAGCATTTGGTTTTGGAATTGAAAGGTTGGCTATGATTCGTTGTAATGTAGAAGATATTCGGCAATTGTACCAAAGTGATATAGGTTGGCTACGTCAATTACCAGTAACTAAAAATATTAAATCATTTTAATTAAAAGTAGGGGTGATAATAATGGTTATAAGTCCATTAGAATTTAATTTAGAAGCAATAACTAATACAATTATGATGTTAGAAAAAGAAAATAAAGATGAAAATAAAGAAAAAATTGAAAGTCTTAAAAAAGAAAGAGATCACTTATTAAAAGAATTAAAAGTATTTTAATTATTTTTTAATATTTTAGAGCTGATATTTATGGAATTATTAGTTAGTGCAATAAATTTGGAAGAAGCTAAAGAAGCTAGATTAGGTGGAGCTGATATTTTGGATGTAAAAAATCCTAAAGAAGGCTCTTTAGGTGCTAATTTTCCATGGGTAATAAAACAGATTAGTGATTATGCTAATGGTGAAATTATTGTTAGCACTACCATAGGAGATGTTCCATATAAACCTGGAACAGTTTCATTAGCAGCATTGGGTAGTGCTGTATCAGGTTCTGATTATGTAAAAGTAGGATTATATGGAACTAAAAATTATGATCAAGCAATGGAAGTAATGACATCAGTTGTTAAAACCATTAATGAATATGATAAAAATATTATAGTGGTAGCTTGTGGTTATGCTGATGCAAAAAATATTGGTTCTATTCTTCCAGAAGACATTCCTAAAGTTGCTAAGGATAGTGGAGCAGACATTGCAATGCTTGATACATATGTTAAAGATGGTCATAGACTAACTGATCATATGAATAAAGAAGAATTAAGTGTTTTTGTACAGACATCTCATGAATATGGTTTAAAAGTAGCTTTAGCAGGTTCAGTAAATAAAAACGATGTATCTATGTTGAAAGAGATTAACTGTGATATTATGGGAGTTAGAGGTTGTGTATGTAAAGGTGGAGACAGGAACACTGGAACCATCAATCACAATTTAGTACAAGAATTAAAGGATAACATTTAAATAGAATTTATGATAGAAATGATACTAATATAAAATTTTTATATTTTATAATTTCATTGAATATTTTAGGGGCATTTTATGAGTAAGTTTACAGACAAATTAACTAAAGCAGAAGATACTTATACATTTGATGATTTTTTAATTAAACCGGGGCTATCTAGTATAGAACCAAAAGATGTTACATTAAATACAAAAGTATCTACAAACTATGATTTGAATATTCCTGTTGTCAGTTCAGCAATGGACACTGTAACTGAAGCTGATATGGCAATATCTCTTGCAAGACAAGGTGGATTAGGAGTTATTCATAGAAATTTGACTATTGAACAAGAAGTTAAAGAAGTTAAAAAAGTTAAATTTGCTAATGAATTAACAGTTAAAGAAGTTATTACAATTTCTCCTGATGAAACAGTTGCTGATGCTCAGGATATTATGGACATAGAAGGAGTCAGTGGATTACCTGTAGTTAATGAAAATAATGTAGTTGTAGGTATTATTAGTAGGAGAGATATTAAACCATTACGTGGAAAACGTATGAATTACAAAATAAAAGAAGCAATGACTCAAAATGTAGTAACTATTGCTGAAGATACTGATACTGATACTGCATTAGATATTGCATATGAGAATAAAGTAGAACGGTTACCTGTAGTTTCAGATAACAATGAAATAGTGGGAATCGTTACAATGAAAGATATTCTTGAAAGAAAAAAATTCCCAAATGCTGCTCGTGATAGTAAAGGAAGATATTTAGTAGCTGCAGCATGTGGTCCTTTTGATATTGATCGTGCAATGGCTTTAAGTGATGCTGGTGCTGATATCATAGCTATTGACAGTGCACATGGACATAAAACTGATATTATAGAATCCGTAAGAGAAATGAATAAGAATGTTGAATCTGATGTTCTATTAGGTAATATTGCTACTGCAAAAGCAGCTGAAGATATATTAAAAGCTGAAATAAATGGTATAAAAGTAGGTATTGGTCCTGGTTCTATATGTACCACACGTATAGTTGCTGGCGTTGGTGTTCCTCAATTAAGTGCAGTATCAAGTGTAGCAGATGTGGCAATGGATTATGATGTGCCTGTTATTGCAGATGGTGGTTTAAGATATTCTGGAGATGTAGCTAAAGCATTAGCTGTAGGTGCAAATGCAGTTATGGTTGGTAGTTTACTTGCAGGAACTACTGAGTCTCCTGGAGAAATGACAATAAGAAATGGACGTAAATACAAACAATATCGTGGAATGGGTTCATTAGGTGCAATGACTGGTGGAGTAGGTGCCGGTAAAGACAGATACTTCCAAACTTCCGGTAGTAATATGAACTCAACAAAATTAGTTCCTGAAGGTATAGAAGGAGTCGTACCATATAAAGGGGAAGCAAGTCAAATTGTTTACCAATTAATGGGTGGATTAAAATCATCTATGGGATATGTTGGTGCAGCTTCTATTAAAGAAATGCATGAAAAAGCAGAATTAGTTCACATTACCCCTAATGGAATGTCTGAAAGTCATCCTCATGACATAACAATAACAAATGAAAGTCCAAATTATCATCCTCGTGATTAATTTGGTTTAAGCCCCTCATTTTATTTTTTTTTTAAAAAAAAAGTTTGAGTAAAAATTAATTTAACTCGTTTTATTATTTATCGGTTGATAGGTGTATTTTTTTATAATTTTCAATTTAACTTATAACTTCTTCAGTAGGATTAATATTTAATTCCTCTGTTAAATTTAGTCTGCCTCTACTAAGGCATATGTCATAAGCTTCATCTTCGCTAATAAAATCGCCACGACTACAACTTGAAAAGTATTCGTCATAATACAATAATATCAGTTTATTTTTATATTTTCCTTCTCTAACTCGGACTAAACCTAATCTACCTGATTCATTACAATAAGATGGTTTGTTATCAAAAGTTAAATTATCAATAAATATGGTTTGTCCAATTTTTTTATTATTTTTGTTATAAACTGGTATAAACATAAATAATCACTCCTTATTTTATGGCTTTAATTCTTTAATATCGTCAGGATATTTTCCTAAAATTCTTTCCATTATTGACATTTTTTTGATTTCTGCAAACATTACATTATATTGTTTATTCTCATTTTGTATTTCATTAAATTCTTCATGTAATTTATTAAGATTTTCAACAATATGTTTGTAATCGCTTCTAGCAGTTCTTGTATCTTTTTGCTGTTGTTTTAATTCATCAGTTAATGTTTTTAAAGAGTCGTTTAGCACAGAATTATCACTTTTGAGGTTATCATATAATTCTTCAAGATTATCATATTGTTGCTGTAGTAATTTTTTTTCTCTAACTGGAATATCAGATAATCCTTTTAACTTAATATTTTCTTCAGTTAATCTGTGATTATCATCTTCTAATTCCTTGTTGATTTTAGTTAACTTCTTGTTTTCATCTTCAATTTTTTGATATTTATTTAATGTATCTTGAAGTTGATCTGAAATATTATCTTTATCAGAGTTTCTAATTTTTAGATTGTTATTTTCTTCAGTGATATTTTTGATGTTATTCTCATGCTCTTTTAATTTATTTTCTAAGTTTTTATTATTATTTTTAAGATAATCATTCTCTTTATTTAAAAGCTCATTTGAATTATTTAACTCATCTATCTTTTTTTCCAAAATATTGTTCTGTTCTTGTATATCAGCTACCTTTTTTTCAGATAAATTAACTTTTTCTATTAAAGTATCTTTTTCTTTTTGAAGATCTTCATATTCCTCTTTGTCAATTAGGGAATTACTGTTATATGCAACTAAAATTTTTTCTAATGCTTCACCAATTTTTATTCCATTTTTTTCAGCATTTTCCTTAAATTTGTGCCATTCTTCTATATTTTTTATTCTTGCAGTAGCTTGACCTGAAGTCATAAATACACCTTATTAATTTGTTAACAATAATTGGATAATGTTAACTTGTTTTAACTTTTGTTTTAATTTTGAAATATACTGAAAACATTATATCTGAAATTAATTAATTTTCCGTATTTTTTGTTTTCTAGTCATTTCAGTATCATTTTTTGTTAACTTTTTGTTAACATCATATCCTATATAATATTATATAAAATTTAATATATAAATCTTGTTAACAAATGTTTTGTATTTGGTAACAAAAATTAACATAAAACTATATTTTGTTAACAATAGATTTTTCAATTTTACTATATAAAACTTTTTGTTAACAATCTAATTTATTTTGTTAACATTTGTTAACATACACTTAAAAATTAATTTATTCATTTTCTTAAAAATCTTCTATTCATCCGAAACACATGTTAACTATTGTTTTCAAATTTTTATTTTGTTAACATATTTTAGTAATTATATTTTCAATTGATTTTTTTTGTTAACTTATGTTTTCAAAAAATTATTTCTTAAAAATAGTTTGTGTGATTATTTATCATTTGATTTTTTTTGTTAACAATTTGTTTTCATAAATTTAAATAATAAAACAAAAAGTTAACTATAGAAAAAAAAGATTTTTTTTGTTAACATTATGAAAACATAAAAAAAATTTGTTTTAAAAAAGATTTTATTTGTTAACAGGGTAAGGTTAAATAATCGGTTAATTTTATATTTTTTTCTAAAGCTACTTTTTTATTTTCAGGTGACATGAATAATGCAAGATCTGCATAGTTGTACTGTGCTTGTTTAAGTGAATCAATAATTGTTGATACTTGAGTCAATGGCTTTAATCCTTCTTCAGTTTCAACTTTCATATTCATTTTCCTAAATGATAATTCTTCAGGCATATCTATAATTACTTCTTCCGGTTCTAAATTTAATTTGTAAGCTATAGCTTCTTCAGCTTCAGTTAAATATTTTTTATCCATTTCTACTATGATGGAAGGTTCTTCAAATTGGGCAAGGTTAATAGTATCTGTCTTTTTATATAAATGTCTGGTATCCAAATTTTTCATAGTTTTTTCAGGTAATCCTGGCGTATTACGTGTTATGTTAATAAGATCTCCATCATCTAAATATTTTAATTCTTCTTCTTCAATAACTTTATCCTCTAAAAGTCTGCTTAATGATACTCTAAACATACTGTTAACGATACGTGTGGTATGATGTTGATATACAGTAGGATACATGAAATATCTTGCCAGCAATGTTGATTCTGCTGCTTGTACACCTTTAGGTGATAAAACTAAATCATCATTATTATAAGTTAAACTGTAAATCAATCTTTCAGTATCGATTACACCATATGCTACTCCAGTATAATAAGAATCTCTTGCTAAATAATCCATTCTGTCAACATCTAAGTCTCCTGAGATGATTTTTCCATATTTTGTTTTACCATCTATTATACTTTCAATCAATTTTACATCAAATTGTTCTTCTACTATATCTGTAATACTTGAATTTGATATGATTTGTTTAGTTACATGTTCATGTTTATGTTTCAAAGCTCTTTCAGATACATGAGAAAATGGTGAGTGGCCTATGTCATGTAAAAGTCCACTAATTCTTAGTAATTCCACAACTTCTTTATCTAATTCCAAGGTATTCCCAACTTTGTTTGCTAAAAATAGGGTTCCTATGGAATGTTCAAATCGTGTGTGATTAGCACCAGGATATACTAAATTTGTAAAACCTAACTGTTTAATCCTTCTAAGTCTTTGCATTTCAACAGTATCTAATATTTTTAATTCAAAATCTGTTAAATGTAAATCTCCATGGATACTGTCCCTAATAAAACCCATTGTTAACATCTCGTTAAATTATACTAATTCGCTAATTTCTTTTTTATTAAGTTTTTGAATACGTTCAACACCTTTAATGTCTTTGATTACTTTAACAACTGATTCAGGAACTAATGTTTCCCAATCTTCATTGTTTAACATACGTTTTCTTACTTCTGTTCCTGAGTATTCTGTTCTGTTGAATAATGGTGGTTGTATGACTTCTATGTTATTTTCTTCAAACAGTTGTTGAACTAAACTATTACCTGAATACACTTTATTAAATGGTGGTGTTAACATTTTAACATGACCAACCCATAATGAGTTACATGAAATATCTTCTAAAGGTATAATATAATAACGTGATGGATCAATATCAAATTCTCTTAAAGCCTTTGTTAACATTAAAATTCTTTCTCCACCAGTAAATGGGTTAGAATTTGTATGACTTTTTTCAGCACTACCTATACCTATAATTAATTCATCAACTTCTTTTAATGTATCTTTAATTACACTAATATGACCTTTGTGGACTGGTTGCATTCTACCAATTAATAATCCTCTTTTGCCATTCATAGTAATTCACTTTTTGATAAATTTCTAATAATTGTTATTTATTTTATATTTTTTTATTATTTATACTTTTCAATCATTTTTTGGGATTATTTAGTTAATTAAATTAAAAAATTTTATTTTTTTGATTTTCATTTAATTTTTTCTTAAGTTTAAATAGTTTTTTCTCTATTTAATTTTTTTTCTAATACTTTAGTAAAAATGTTCAAAAACTATAAATATCTTTTTTAATATATAATTAATTAGTTTTTTTTATCATAGTCCTTTAGGGTAGTGGCAATCCTACGAGACTCTGGATCTTGTGACAGCGGTTCGACTCCGCTAAGGACTATTTTTTAAGGTGTATTTTCTATGTTAACTAATTATTCTGAGAAAATCATTGAAGATTCTTTTTTTGATCTTATTAAAAAAGAAAATTCCCTAATAATAAATTTAAAAAATAAAAATAATTTATTGATTTCTTCATGGTTAAATGGGGGAATATGTCATAATATGGAAAGTGCAGTTAATTTAACTGTTGAAGGTTCTGATTATACTGATGTTATTGATGGTGATTTTGAAGGTTTTCAAAAGAAAAAATTTGCTGATTTGGATTTAAATCCTGCACTAACCGCAGGACTTTTAACATCTGCATGCATGGATAATTTTTCCGTTTCTGTTAAAAAATATGAAAAATTAAAAGTTACAACTATAGTCACAGCAGGAGCAGATAAAAATGCAGTTAAAGCAGGAGATAATGCTTCTTTTTATGAATATAATAATAATTACTTTAACTGTTTTGGAACAATAAACATTATGATAATCATTGATGCTAATTTGAATGATGGATCTTTAGTAACAGCATCTATCACAGCTACCGAAGCTAAAACTTCAGTTCTTCAAGATTTAAAAATTGAAAGTCAATATTCCTCTAACATCGCAACAGGTACTGGTACAGATGGTATTTGTATAATTTCTAATAAAAGTAGCGAAAATCATATAGAAAATGCAGGAAAACATTCAAAATTAGGAGAATTGATTGCTAAAAGTGTGCAGGAAGCAACTAAAGAAGCACTATATCTACAGACATTTATGTCTACAGATTTTCAGAATACTGTTTTAAGTAGATTGTCCCGTTTTAATATTTCATTTGAAGATTTTCTTAATTCATCTAAGCTAGATAAAAAAGAGTATATACCTAAATTCTATTATTTTAATAAGGATTTACAAAATGTTTTGTTTGTCAGTTTAATTATAAACTTAGTAGATGAAGTACAAGTTGGTTTAATGTCCATAGAAAATGTACAGGAACCTATATTTAAATTAATTCAAACCTTTTTAAATATTAATTTAAATGAAGAAAAAATAGAAAATATAAATGATGTAATGGAATTATTAATATTTTCCATTAATCAATATCTATTTGATGAGAATAACTGGTAAATCAATAATTTTAATTACATTTTGTGCAAAACTACCTAATATTGTGCTTTTTAAACCAGTTTTTCCATGAGTTCCAAGCATCACACAATCTGCTTCACTTTTTCTTGTTAATTTAACAATATCATATTTTGGACTGCCGAATATTATCATACTTTCACAGTCTACTTCTTTTTCTAAAGCATAATCAATAATTTCCTTAATATATTCCTGAGCCTGATTTTCTAATATTTCATAAGGTTTCGTTAAAGATTGATCAATTATATGTGTGACAATCACTTTCCCACCAATTTTTTTGGCAACATTAACAGCTTCATATCCTGCTTTTTTAGCTAATTCAGAACCATCTGTGGGTACTAATATTCTTTCAAACATTTTTTTTCACCTATTCCATTTCCATTTTAATGAAGTCTTCAGTGACTTTTTCAGGATTACCCTCTTCTACAATTTTTCCTTTATTTATCAGAATACTCCTTGTAGATACTTCTTTAACAAATTCCATTGTATGGCTAACTAAAATTATTGTGGTACCAAATTCTTCATTTATTTTTTTAAGTGAATTAGCGACCTGTCTTAGTGTAACAGGATCTAAATCACCAAATGGTTCATCAAGAATTAATATGTCTGGTTTTGATGCTAATACAGTAGCCATTGCTACTCTTACTTTTTGTCCACCAGATAATTCTATAAATTGTCTTGTAAGTAATGGAAGTGGTAAATCAAGTGCTTCAAACACAGGTTTTGAATATTCAATAACTTCTTCTGTTTTTATTTTAGGGAATAATAAATTTAATATTTCAGGACTTAAATTAATTTTTTCTAATTTTAATATAGCTTCATCTTTAGATAAATCCGTTAACTGATAAATAATATCTAAAGCTTCTTTACTTATTCCTAATTCATCAGCTTTTGATAGGGCATAATTGTAAATATCATCAGTTTTTGGAGATATTTTATATTTTAACTGTTCAATTATAGGTGTATGTGGAGTTAATGCAAATTCTTGGTGCATAAAACCCATATTTTTTCTGATTTGCATTCTGTTTTCTCCATATTCATCCATTTTAATCCATTCTTTATCAGTTAATATTTCAATATTTCCACTATCCGGTAAATCAAAACCTGCAATCATTTTTAATATTTCTGTTTTTCCAGAACCAGTTGGACCAATAATTGATAAAATTTCACCTTTGTTTACTTCAAAGTTAATATCTTCAATTGTTAATACATGCCCTCCTCTATAAAGGTAGAAATCTCTGGTTAAATCATTTACTTTTATGATTGGTTCTGTTCTATCTAATTTAGCTATTGGGTAAATTTCTTCTTCATCTTTTAAGAAATCTGCAATGACTTTTTCAGGAGCATCTACTTCAGTAACTTCTCCATTGAACATTAACATTATCCTATCTGCCATATATTCCTGGATTTCCGGTTGGTGTGAAACGATGATTACAGTTGTGTTGTATTTATCATGTATTCTTTTGATAGTATCTAATACTTCTTTTCTTTTTTTAGGACTACTCATAGTAGCAGGTTCATCTAATAATAATATTTCAGGTTTTTTAGCAAGTTGTCTAGCAAGTACTAATCTCTGTTTTTCTCCACCACTAAGTACAGGAGCAAAATGATTTGCTTTTTCTTTTAATCCTACAGTTTCCAAAATATCTAGTGCTTCATCCATATATTCATCTTTAATAGATTCAATGTCTGCAGTTGTTTCATCTCCTGTTTTTATACCATATAATTTATGTATAACATTTTCTACTGCAGTTTTTGACCATAATCCGAAGGATCTTTGTAAGTGAATAGCAGTTTTTTCCTTTAAATCATTTTTATAATTATTGTATGTTTTGGGAGTTATAACCATATCATCAATGGTAATTGTACCTTCATCGAATTCTTCAACCCCTCTTAAAATACGCATTAATGTAGATTTACCTGATCCACTTACTCCCATAATACCGAATATTTCATTATCTTTAATTTCGAATGATACATTATTTAAAGCTTTAATTCGATTATTATCATTTAATTTATAAATTTTTGTTAAATTTTCTACTTTAATCATTTATTCAGCGTCCTTTTTTCACGTTCTTCTATTATTATATTGTTTATTATCGGTATTTAATTTTGAGTTAATTAATAAATAATCCTATTATATACATTAAAAATACTTTTTATAAACCTAACAATATCTTAATTCCTATTAATATTAATATTATTCCACCAACTATCTGGAATTTATCTCCAAAAATATTTCCTAATTTTTTACCTATGAATATGCCCAATATACTAAATAAAAATGCAACAATACCTATTATAGCACTAGGAATTAATGGGTTAGTGTTTAAAAAAGCAAAAGTTAATCCAACTGCAAAAGCATCAATACTTGTAGCTATGGCAAGTAATGTAACTTCTTTAAAACTGAATTCATCAGTAATTTCTTCTTCTTCATCACTTAAACTTTCCCTAATCATATTCAATCCAATTATTAATAATAAAATAAATCCTATTATTGGTGCAAAGAATGAAACAAATGAACTGATAGTGCTTCCACATAAATATCCGATTAATGGCATTAATGCTTGGAAACCTCCAAAGAAGATTCCATACCACAATATTTGTGTTTTTGTTAAATGATGTTGAGTGAAACCTTTTGTTATTGAAACACTGAAAGCATCCATTGCTAATGCAATTGATACTAGTAATACTGAAATGTAGTCCATACTTTTTTTACTCCTTAATCTCTTAAACATATATTAGTCTAATAAATTTTTATTACTTTCTATTTGAATTGGTAATCATTATGGATTATTGATTATAATTATTTACTTTAATAATTCACTAATTATTTTTATCAAATGGTTATGATTTATTTATAAACATTAATGTTTGGATTATATTTAATTACTTGTTTTTTCGTTTATTTTTATTACA
>OCVV011135919.1_pt1 | contig 16750 bp, 12 predicted proteins | sample 1539721 | NCBI WGS metagenome assembly OCVV01 (sample SAMN02144230, study PRJEB22623) | gut metagenome | biome: sheep rumen | host: Ovis aries | place: New Zealand | reverse complement strand
GACGGCACCCGTATGGAAAACGGTACGGAGCTGAACTGCTATTACGGCGGCGACTACCGGGGCCAGAAGAGCGACTACGCCAAAATCGGCGCCCTGTACAACGTAGCCAGCGCCCAGGTCAACAATCCGGTCAATGTGTCCTTAAGCAACGGCTCCACCTGGAACATTCAGCTGGCAGACAAGAGCAACGGGGAAGCCGATGCCTGCTACATCAATGACCTGACCGTAGGGGAAGGCTGCTCCATTGAGTCTGACAAACCGGTAACCCTGTATGTTTACGGCAAACAGGACATCAAGGGAAAAGTAGGCGGCAACATCACCATTAAAGAAGCTGAAGTCGAAGGCAAAGACACGGTGGACAGCGGCAAATTAGGCACCTCCACCTTCATCGGCTCCGGCACGGAAATCCATGTCCTGGCCCAGGATTCTGAAGGCACACCGAATTCTTCCCTGGCATCTGTCAAACTAGAAAATGATGTAGCTTCCGAATCCATTCAGATGGAAATCACACCGGCGGACGGCTATTCCGTCAGCAGCGTCACCTCGGAAAATGACGCCATCCAAGTTACGAAAAACTCAGACAACACCTACACCATCAAAGATCCGGGTAAAAAAATCACCGAAAATACCAACATTATTGTCAAACTGACTGCCTCCTCTGACAGCGGCGGCCAGATGCCCGGCGGTGGCGGCCCGATGCCCGGCGGCGGAGATTCTCAGGACACGAACACCGTGGATACCACCGAGGCCCTGACACCGGTCACCAGCGGAAGAGTATACGGAGATGTCACCATTTCCTCCATTTCTTACGGAAAGAACTACACCGCTACCAAGGCCACTGCTGACGATACCATCAACAGCCCTTCTGCATCCACCAATGTGACTTCTGTCACTTTAAAGGACCGCGTCGGCAGAACACAAACGGTAAAAGCCTCCTCTGACAGCGGTGTTCTGACTCTGGCAGTCAACGGCACCGAAGAAAATCTGGTGGAGGCATATCGGAAGAAGACCACTCTGAAGGCCGGCACTTACGCGATTGCCGAGACCGCCGGCAGCCAGTCCTACAGCGAAATGGCAAAATTCGGAAACATGGGCGGAAACACGGCGCAGTACACCTACCGGGCAGCGCTGACTTTAAGCAACGGCGATATTCTGGATGGTGAAACCATTCCCCAGCTGCTGTCCGCCGCCACCTATAACCGCACCGGAATCAAAAACGGCACCCTGACCTCCAACGGCGCCTTCTTCAACGGCATCATCGCGGAAGCATCCTCCCAGGATACCACCTTCCAGATCAAAAACATGAAGATCGACTACAACGGAGACGGAGCCAACGACTTCCAGGGAGAAGGCGCTGCCATTCTCGCATGCACCGATGTCTACAAGGCAGACGTAACAGGCACCTTAAAGACCAAACTGGAAGAAAAAGCAAAGGAACTGGCCGACGCCAAAAACAATCTGGCAGAAGCAAAAGAATCCGCAGACGCGAACACGAAGAAAATCGCCGACCTGGAAGCGCAGCTGAATGCGGCCCAGAATGCCATTTCCAAAGCCGAGAAAGATCTGGCTGCTGCGCAGACAAGCGCCAAAAAAGCAAAAGCAGCGCAGAAATCCGCCGAAGAAGCGCTGAAAAAAGCGAAGAAGGCACTGAAAAAAGCGAAGAAAACCAAAGTAACCGTAGCCAAAGCGCAGATTTCCTCTGTAAAAGCAGGTAAGAAAAAAGCTGCTGTCACCGTTCGGAAAGTCAAAGGCGCATCCGGCTATCAGGTACAGTACACCTTAAAGAAGAGCTTCAAAAAATCTTCCGTAAAAACTGTACGTACCGCCAAAACCAAAGTGGTTCTGAAAAATCTGAAATCCGGAAAGAAATACTATATCCGCGTGCGCGCTTACAAAAAATCCGGTTCCAAAACCGTATACGGCGCATACAGCAAGGTAAAAACAGTTAAGGTAAAATAGCACCGGTATCACGCGTTTCCACAACTAAGATTCATCCATAACCGGCCGCCCCGGAAACCTGATCGTTAACCCGCTCAAGGTTTCCGGGGCGGCCGTTCGAAATGTACCGGGCATTTCTGCCGATACACCGCTTCCTTCTGTCTGATGATTCGTCTGCTTCTTCATCCGCTAAGCTGCCAGAGCTTTTCCCAGAGCGCCGCAAGCCTGTACGGCTTCTTCATCCGGCGCTTCATTGCAGATCACACAGTCGCACGCCAGATCCGCGCCGGCATCTCTGCAGTCTTCTTCCCAGCTGCGCATCCACTCGCCGTCTCCCCATCCGTAAGATCCGAACAAGGCGATCCTTTTTCCGCTGAGACTCTGTTTCACGGCTTCGAACATCGGCTCAAACTCTGTTTCCTCCAGCTGTTCCACGCCCATGGAAGGGCAGCCGAAGGCAATGGCATCATATTCCCCTGCCTTCGCAGCGTCAAATTCGCCCGGAGTCATCAGATCCGCCTGGGCGCCCGCTGTCTGGATTCCTTCTGCCACCGCCCGGGCCATTTCCTCTGTATTGCCGGTCCCGCTCCAGTATACTACCGCTATTTTCCGCATATGTTCTGTGTCCTTTCTCTTCTGTCTGTGCAAATCCGTTCTGACGCCAGCTGTTCTAACGATGCGCCGTTCTGCCACTGTCTTCGGCATCTGACGGTACAGGAGCGGAACGCCTGAAAGGTACGCTTTGCTTTTTCCACATCGCCGTACACCTTCCAGGTGCCAATCATTTTGTAATTGTCCGCTTTCTGTTCGATAAATCCCCGCACATCTTCCGGCGGATATCCCAGAAACAGGCCAATTTCATGGGGAAACTGTTCCTGGCTCTCCAGGCGCCGGATCAGTTCCCGGATACAGCGGCTGGCGGAATCGCTTCCATAGCCCGCCTCTTCCAACATCCGGGCCGTATCCGCAGTGCTGATATCCCGCCGCAGGGCATCCGGCCGGTAGAGATACAGCAGCGCCTTTCCATTACGGTACCGCATGGGTATGATGCAGAGCTTCTTCCCTGCCAGGATCCGATTATATCTGCGGATCTCCGCATGCATTTCCTCCCTGGCAGAAAACGTATAGGTAAACAGATTTCCTGTCTTCAGTCCCGCCAGGGTCGGTGCGCAGTACTGTATCAGAACTTCTTCCGACATCTATGGTTCTCCTTCATTCCTGTTTCTGACACGGCCGTTGTGCACATGTCTGGTTCCATTCAGCTTCTGTGGTTAAATGCATCTAACCCATATATAAATTAGCATTAACTAACCATCTTGTCAACAGGATTTTATCGATCTTTTTCCGATTCTATCAAATTCGTCATACTGTGCAGGCTGATCAGAACGGTCGAAAGATTATGCAGCGTCGCTGTGGTGGCCGGAGCAATGACTCCAAAGAATCCCAGCGCAATCAGCAGACTGTTGAACCCCATAATCACCCGGTAGTTTCCCCGGATCCGGCGCATCAGCCCGTCGCTTATGCGGCGCAGGGTAAGCAGTTCATGCAGGCTGTCGGCAGAAATCGTTATATCCGCCACTTCCCTTGCGATCGCCGCGCCGGAAGCAATCGCAATTCCCGCATCCGCTTCCGACAGTGCCGGAGAATCGTTAATGCCGTCTCCGATCATTATGACTCTGCGTCCCCTGTCATGCTCTTCACGAATAAAACGCGCCTTATCTTCCGGCAGAAGTTCTGCGTAACATTCGTCAATCCCCAGCCGGACTGCTACTGTTTCCGCTGTCCGCCGGCTGTCCCCGGTCATCATCACCACCTTGTCAAATCCAAGCCGGCGAAGCTCTTTGATTATCCCGACGGCGTCCTCACGAATAGGATCTTCGATACAGAGTACCGCTGCCAGTTCTCCGCCGATTGCCAGATAAAGATGAGAATATTCTTCCGGCAGTGCTTCAAACTTACGCTGTTCGCCGTCCGGAATTCTGCAGTGTTCATCCTCCATCAGAAAATGCGGACTGCCGATCAACACTCTCTGCCCGTTTACAGTACTGGCGATTCCATGTGCCACGATATACTCCACTTCTGAATGCATTTCCCTGTGTGCCAAACCGCGGCGCTCTGCTTCCGCCACCACTGCGTTGGCAATTGAGTGCGGGTAATGTTCTTCCAGGCACGCTGACAGACGCAGTATCTCCGATTCTTCATAATCTCCAAAAGTAATAATTTCAGCCACAGAGGGTCTTGCACGGGTCAGAGTTCCGGTCTTGTCAAAAATAATCGTCCGCGCGTCCGACACTGCTTCCAGGAATTTTCCACCCTTGACCGCAATCTGGTGTTCGCTGCACTCGCGCATGGCCGAAAGTACGGCAATCGGCATGGACAGTTTCAGCGCGCAGGAAAAATCCACCATCAGAACCGCCAGCGCCCGGTCGACATTTCCTGTCAGGAGCCAGGCCAGCGCTGTGCCGCCAAGACTGTATGGAACCAGCGCGTCTGCCAGATGAGCCGCTCTGGTTTCAACCGCCGACTTCAGTTTTTCGGAATCTTCAATCATTGCTACAATACGGTCATAACGTCCGGAACCAAACTCCTTCTTCACCTCTATTTCGCAGATTCCTTCATCAATCACGGCTCCCCCGTAAACATAATTTCCTGCCGCTTTTCTCACAGGAAGGGATTCTCCTGTCATGGACGCCTCATTCACTGCAGGCTCACCGGATACAATAATGCCGTCCAGAGGGATCACATTGCCCGTCCGCACCACAATCCGATCACCAGGTTCCACTTCGTCTACGCTGACCAGCACTTCCGTATCTCCGCATTTCATCCAGACTTTTTCAACATTCAGATACATGCGCTGTGCCAGATCATCCACAGATTTTCTGTAGGTCCACTCCTCCAGCAGTTCCCCCAGTCTGAGCAGGAACATCACCGATCCAGCTGTCGTAAAATCCGCCCGCAGTACAGACACTGCAATCGTTACGGCATCCAGCACCGGTACTTCCAGTTTCTTGTGTTTCAGGCTGCGGATTCCTTTCGCGATATAGGGTACTGCGCGGATCACGGTCAGCAGCGCAGACACCGGGGCCGGCAGAAGGAAACGTGTGATCAGCCTTCTTGCTATCAGAAAAAACAGCTTATCTTCAAATTCTCTGGCCAGGGCCCTGCCAGAGCTTTGAGGCACAGCAGCCTCAAAAGTCCGGCAGTCATATTCCGACAGTGCGCGGATTACGTTTTCCCTGGTACCGCAGTGCCAGATCATGGCATCACAGGTGCGCTCATTTACCTTCGCTTTGCTGACGCCTTCTACCGACCGCAAAAAATATTCCAGCTTGTCCGCCTGTTCCATACTCATCCCGGGCTGCATTGCCCGGACGCGGATTCTTCCGCGGGATTCATGTAATATCCTGCATCTCATATGATTCCGTACCTATGCTTCTTTCTGCTCCGTCTTGCTGATAACTTCTTTTGCATTCTCAATAATTTTCGCTTCCTGTTCCTGCGCGCGTTTCTCGTTGATTTCCTTTGCGTCTGCTGCAATATCACCGCAGTTTTCACCGATCACGGTCAAATTCTTAACAACCTGATCCTTCATCCGAAGAACTGCTGCAGTACAGTGTGTATAGGCTTTTTTTGCGTCTCTTCCGCTGAGTAATTTCACGCCATAGGTTCCAATCAGAAAACCGCCTGCGAGAATACCAAGTTTACTCCATCCTTTGAACATAATTTGCCTCCTGTTCTGTTTTTTTCTGTATGGATTGTTTCTGATTCACATACTGTGAATCACAGTTAATTACAGCTTACTATTGTGTGCTATTGCAATTATAAAATATTTTACGCTAACATACTGTGCGCATGGCTAACTCATTATCCCGCATCTGACCATAAAAAAGACGAGGCTGCCGCATTTTTTCATGCAGCAGTCTCGTCACTTTCGTTCCGGAATTTTCAGAATTCTACAAACTTATGCTTCCGGTTCAATCAAACCGTAACCTCCGTTTTTCCGTTTGTATACGACATTGGTTTCATCCGTCTCCGCGTTGATGAATACATAGAAGTTATGCCCCAGCAGCTCCATCTGTACGCATGCATCTTCGATGAACATCGGCTTCATTTCGAAATGTTTTACACGTTCGATCTGAACCTCGTCATCCTCGTCCTCGTACTCCTTTTCAATGTATTCCGGACGGAAATAATCATCCGCCTGATGTTTCCTGTTGATCAGCTTGTTTTTATATTTTTTGAGCTGGCGCTCAATGACTTCCTCAACCAGATCGATGGTCTGATACATATCTTCACTGACCTGCTCCGCACGGATAATTCTTCCCTTAAGCGGAATTGTCACTTCAATCTTATGTCTGCCTTTGTCGGCTTTCATCGTTACATGAATCGTAGTCTCCTGGGTAAAGTATTTTTCCAGTTTGGACAGTTTGTCCTCTACTACCGATCTCAGGCCTGCGGTTACGTCGATGTTTTTTCCAACAATGATAATATCCATTTATATTACCTCTCTTTCTGTTCGTCAGATTCCTGCCGGAATCTGCTGCCATTCTTCCAGATCAGTCAGATCCTCCTGCTGTGACTGTGGAATACCCTGGCCGGTGTCACAAGATTTTTGCTGATTTAATTATACCATTTCTGCATGGATGTAGATACCATTTTCTAAAATTTTCACAAAAAATTTAAATTCCCACACAGTTCTTTTGCACATTTTGCAATAATACCAGTAAACTGTGGATTGTTTTCCCTGCTACTTGCAGTTTTTTCTCTGTTGCGCTAAAGTAGAAGACAGTTCAGAATTATACGAGGAGGAATCGAAATGGAATTAAAACAACTGCAAAAAGATATGATGGCGGCCATGAAAGCAAAGGATAAAGTGCGCAAAGATGCCATCTCTTCCCTAGTGTCCGCGGTCAAGAAAGCCGCCATCGATCAGGGCTGCCGTGACGATGTGCCCGCAGATTTAACCGATACCGTCATTCTGAAAGAGATGAAAAGCGTCAAAGAGCAGATCGACACCTGTCCGGCAGAACGCGCCGACCTGAAGGCAGAGTACCAGGCCCGCTATGATATCATTGCGGAATATGCGCCGAAGCTGCTTTCCGAAGATGAGATCAAAGCGATCCTTCAGGATAAATTTGCCTCTGTCATCGCCACCAAAAACAAAGGCCAGATCATGAAGGCTGTTATGGGCGAACTGAAGGGCAAAGCAGACGGCAAAGTCATCAACCAGGTAGTCACCGAACTCTGCAAATAACCAGACACGCCGGCTTCTTCATATCCCGAATCCGGTATTTTGTGCAGAACATGCCCCATGTATCTGTTTTTATACCCATTGTATTTATTGACTTCATATTCCACGCGTACTAAAATATGTATGGCTCAAACTTGAACAGCGATCAGGACGGATCGCTCCCCCGCGATTCGTCTGCTGATCATGGCAAAACAGATGAAAATCTGTGACGCAAAGCTGCAGGGTCTTTGTCATGGCAGCCAGTTGCGCTTGATATCGGACGTGTTACATCTGAATGTAATGCTTTCTCATCCGTGCTGTCCGCAAAGTTTCTGCCGATTCGCAGGCAGTGAGGAGTCCCCCCTTCCCTCTGCCGTCCGGGACCCTGGTTCCTGATACGGTCGAATCGCAAAAAGCCGTACGAACTTCCATCGGTTCGTACGGCCTTTCTTTTTGCAGATCCGTTTTGTGTATCGGTTTCGTATATCTGTTTTCGCGCAGTTGTTTCGTGTACCTGCTTCGTATATCTGTCTGCTTTTTATCTGATCTTCGTATCCGCTTCCGTGCCCTGGCGGCTGATTTCTACCGTAGGGAACTTCAGTTCCCGGTATTTTTCCATCTTTGCCCGGGCTTCTTCCTGACGTTTCATAAAGTCAATTCTAGTGGATACAATTTCTTCCAGATGTTTTTCCCGGCATTCATTCACGTTTCTGTCCCTGGACAGTCCGTCCGGAGCAATGACAAATTTTACTTTTCCATTCTCATCTTTGACAATATCTCCGCCGGCGCCGCATACCACGCATTCGAACGGCCACTGGATTCCGTCCCAGTGCCTATCGCCTCTCATAATCAGATCGCTGTGGCAGTTCGGGCACAGGCCCTGATCCGGATCACCCAGCCATCCGCGCTCTTCCACCGGTGTACGGATCGCCTGGATGATATTTTCTCCCATCTTATGGGCACGGGCAATCTGATCTTCCTTCAGCAGCACATTGCCCGGCCGTCCGTTTCTTGTGGAGAGGAATTTGTCCACAACCATGGTAGACTGTGTGAACATGGTCGCGGACAGGCTATCCAGTGACAGTCCCTGCCAGTCTTTGCAGGAGCCGCCGACTGCAATCAGTCCGGCAACCTGATGGGGATCTTCTTTCACTTTTCCGATTTTCAGAAGGAAGGACAGCTCATAGGCCAGAAACCGATGGGTAAATCTGGTATATACTGTGCTGGGCATCAGATCATAGGTGGGTACCCCGATAATCAGTCCGTTGCAGGTCTGCATCTCTGTAACCAGCGCGTCCACATCATCCTTGTCCTTCAGGACACAGCCCTTGTAGTCGCCTTTTCCCATCGCCACATCCCCCATGCTCATGGTGCAGGCTTCGCAGCCGGTACAGGGAAGAATGTTGTAATCAAACAGATTCACCAGTTCCACTTCTGCCCCTGCTTCCTGACAGGCAAGCAGTGCTTCTTTTACCAGAATTTCGCTGTTTCCGTTGTGGCGTCCTGCCACGATACCCATAACTTTCATGTCATTTTCCTCCTTCTTTAAACCCAGTCAGTCTTACCATAGGCTGTGCGGAATCCGCAGTCTTTCCTGTTCTTCTTTCAGTGTATCACACTCTGTTTTTCCGCGGCGCACTGTATGCTTCTGGAAACAATCAATTCATTGATTGAACTATAACTTTTTGTTATAATTTTTTCCTAAACAGATTATAACAAGGCAGGAGGAAGGCAGTATGACATTTAACCAGATCAAATATTTTATCAAGCTTGCGGAATGCCTGAATTTTACAGAAGCGGCACGCTGTCTCTTCATCAGCCAGCCGGCCCTGAGCCGGCAGATCAGTGTGATGGAGGAGGAACTGGGCACGCTCTTATTTGTCAGGGATAAAAAGCGGCTGCAGCTGACTCCGGGCGGAATTCTGCTGTACAACCGCCTGCCCCAGGTCCTTCAGCTGTACCACGACGCAGTAGACGACGCCCATTCCGCGAATCAGGGCTATGAAGGGGCGCTCCACATCGGCATTCTGGATGTGTATGATATTTCGGATTTCTTCGCTGATCTGCTGAAAGACTTCCAGTCCGCCCATCCCGCGGTCCGTCTGGATCTCAAACGCTTTTCCCTGGTGGAACTGCCCCGGAAATTATATGACGGAGCGCTGGATCTCATTGTCACTTACAACTTTTCCCTCTTTGACAAACCGGACCTTCTGACCATACCGATTCAGAGCTATGACTCCTGCATCATGTTAAACCGCGAGCATCCGCTGGCCGGAAAGAAAGATCTGTCTTTAAGCGACTTAAAGGGCGAAACCTTTGTTCAGCTGGGTCCGGAAGCCAGCGAAGAAGGCTTTCGCTATGTGGAAAATCTCTGCGCCCGCTGCGGGTTCCACCCTGCCCTGCGCAAAGTGGAAAAGATGGAAGATGTGCTGCTGTGGGTGCAGACAGGCAACGGGGTCGCCATCACCAGCAGCCGTTCCGTGGAGGCCTACAACCCCCATGTGGTGATCCGCCCCATTGATCTGCCCGATGCCCGCAGCCACGAAATCTTCCTTGCCTGGCACAAAACAAATTACAATCCAGCCATTGCCCTGTTCAGCGAACTGGCAGAACAGAAAATTGCGGCGCAGCGGTCCGGTTCCTGATCCGGCTGCAGCTGCGCGCCTGCGGATGCGGTTCAGGACTTTCTGCCAAAATACCGGTCGATTCCATCCGCGATCCCCCGGGCCGCCCGCTGCTGAAACCCTGCAGAAAGCAGCTTTTTCTCATCGGAGGGATTCGTCAGAAATCCCATCTCGATCAGCGCGGTGGGGATTTTGCACCAGTTTGTACCGGACAGATCGTCCCGGTACACAATTCCATGATTTTTCAGGCCGGTGGCTTTCTGATAGGATCTGCCTATTTTTGCGGACAAACGGGCGGATTCCCGGATATTTTTCTTCGTAAGGTATGGATTCTTTCCGGATGCGGCCTGCATGGAAAATCCCGTCTGCCCGGCAGAATCCGAAGCATCACAGTGCAGTCTGACAAAAACAGCTCCGCCCCGGTACCGGTTCGCGATTTTCGCCCTCTGTATATTCGAAATATTTACATTCTGTTTTTTGCGGACCATCACCACACGGTAGCCCCGGCTGCGCAGCTGCGCGGCAAGGCATTTCGCCTCTTTAAGCGTCACCCTGGATTCCGGTACTCTGCTTCGCACCCCTGCGGTTCCGTAGGCCACCTTATATTTCCTGGCAGCACTTCCCGGCCCCACCGGTTCTTTGTTCAGATTTCCCTTTTTCTGATGTCCGGCATCAATGACCACGGTAAAAAAGTTCGCCTTCTTTGCCTTGCTCCATGGTGACCGGACCATACCGGCAGCAGTCTCCGCGCAGCTCTGCACCCAAAAGCTCCACGTCTGCTTCTTCGACAGTTTCCGAATCTTTAAGGACGTCTTGCTGCCGTCTTTCACCGTAAAATATTTTGTCTTTTTGCCCGCTCTGGCGCAGATCCGCCAGCTGTCCGCTGCCCGATCTCCTTTCCACTTCAGCAGAATGACGGTTCCTTTCCGGTTCTGCGCCTGCAAAAGCACCGGTCTGCGAAGCCCACGCGCGCTCGTTTTCGGCTGTAATGCACCGGCGGCATGCGCGCTCGTCCGCGGCTGTAATGCACCGGCGCCATGCGTGTCTGTCTGCGGCTGTAATGCACCGGCGGCATGTGCGTCGGTCTGCGGCTGTGATGCACCGGCGGCATGACCTCCCGCCGGGGCTGTCAGCATCGCTGCGGACAGTCCGATCCCTGCCGCAGCCCGCCGGATTCTGCCGATGCGTTTCCTGCTTTTTCCCTTCATTTTCCCTTTCATTTTCCCCTTCATTTTCCCTTCACTTTTTCCTTTCCCCTGGTTTCTGATTTTCCTGTCCTGAACTAGAAAAAGACAGCCCCTGTTCAGGAACTGTCTTAATCTTACATTATTTTTCTTTCGTTCACCAGATCATACCCGGAAACGGATTCTGTTTTTTCACCTGGTGAAGTCTGTTTCCTGTGGATTCTGTTTCCTGTGGATTCTGTTTCCTGTGGATTCTATTTCTCTCCCGGCATCTTCCATGCGTGATGATCCGTATGGAGCAGATGGTGGGACTTCTCACTGAGGGGCTCTCCCAGATACTCACTGTATACCTTGGTAATCGACGGATTCTCATGGGAGAACCGCAGATCGGTGATCTGGTCAAAGGCGTACAGGATCGGCGCGCGGGAAGCGGCCATCTCCTTGCCGTCATAGAAGGGCTGTCCGCCGCCGCCGACACATCCGCCCGGGCAGGCCATGACTTCCACAAAGTCGTACTGTACTTTTCCTTTGCGCAGCGCGGTCAGAAGTTTGTCCGCATTCGCCAGTCCGTTCACCACGGCAATCTTCAGTGTCATGCCGGCGATCTCGAATTCCGCCTCTTTCCATCCGTCCATGCCGCGGACTGCGCGGAATGCGTCCGGATCCGGATTCTCACCGGTAACCAGGTAGTAGGCGGAACGGAGCGCTGCCTCCATAACACCGCCGGTCGCGCCGAAGATATTGCCGGCGCCGGATCCGAATCCCATCGGATCATCCAGCGGCTCTTCCTCCAGAAGGCCCGGATTCACATGCTGGGAACGAAGCAGACGTACCAGCTCCCGGTTCGTCAGCACTGTATCCACGTCCGGATCCCCGCAGGCATCATTCATTACCGGAATCGCGCATTCATGCTTTTTGGCCAGGCAGGGCATCAGAGAAACGGAATATACATTCTTCGGATCGATTCCCTTGATCTGCGCCACATAGCTCTTGATAATAGCGCCAAACATCTGCTGGGGCGATTTGGCTGTGGACAGGTTGTCCACATATTCCGGATAATGGGCCTTTAAGAAACGCACCCAGCCCGGACAGCAGGAGGTGAACATCGGGAAGTCCCGCTTGCCGTCCTTCAGACGCTGAACAAATTCGGAGCCTTCTTCCATAATGGTTAAATCCGCGGAGAAATCCGTATCGAACACATAGTCAAAGCCCAGGAATTTCAGAGTGGCTGACAGCCGCTCCATGCTGGCCTCCTCCGGTGTCATGCCGAACATCTCGCCCCAGGCGGTACGAATGGATGGCGCGATCTGAACAACCGTCACTTTCTCCGGGTCATCCAGCGCGTGGATCACATCGGAGACATCATCCCGCTCTTTCAGCGCTCCCACCGGACAGTGGGTAATGCACTGGCCGCACAGCGCGCATTTGGAATCTTCCAGATCATATACTTCACGCACATCCACCTTGGCGCGGGAACCGGTGCCGATGAGATCCCAGATATTGGATGCCTGGATCTTCTCACAGACCTGTACGCAGCGCAGGCACTGGATGCACTTCGTGTAATCCCGGATCAGCGGGAACTCCGGATTGCCTTTCTGCGCCGGAATATGCTTCTCAAACGGCACTTCCTGTATGTTTAGTTCTTTTGCCAGTTTCTGCAGGGAGCAGGCGCCGCTGCGGACACAGGTGGTGCAGTGGTCGTCATGCTCGGACAGAAGCAGCTGTACATTCGTTCTTCTGCCTTCCCGCGCCTTCTTGCTGGTGGTATGGATCACCATGCCCTCTTCCACTGTGTTGTTGCAGGCGGTAAAGAGTTTTTCATGGCCTTCCACTTCTACGACACAGACCCGGCAGGCGCCGATTTCGTTGATTTCCTTCAGGTAGCAGAGGGTCGGGATCAGAATGCCTACGCTGGCCGCCGCATCCAGAATTGTAGTTTTCTCCGGAACCTGGATTTTCTTTCCGTCAATGATTGCGTTTACCATACGTTTGCTTCCCCTCCCTTAAAAATACCATAGCCGAAATGATCACAGTGCAGACAGCGGCCGGATTCCTGATGGGCTTCTTCATCAGACATGGAGCATTCCATCAGACAGAAGTCATGGATCCGCTCGGCTGCCGGACGTTCGATCAGTTCCACACGTCCATGGGGTTCGTTGTCATTCAGATGTACCGGCGGCAGTTCGATTTCGTTCCGGATTTCATGCTCGAAGCCCAGATATTCGTCAATATTCACTGCTGCCACCTTGCCGCCCGCGATGGCCTGAATAACGGTAGCCGGTCCGGTGACACAGTCGCCGCCCGCGAAGATGCCTTCCGCGTCCTTGACATCCGCGGACTCCAGCGCGTCAATGGTTCCACGGTGGAACGGAATGCCGAATTCCTGGAAAGCGCTGGAATCAATACCCTGGCCGATGGCAACCAGCACCCGGTCACAGGCCCAGCGCTCCTCCGGCTTGGCTGCCGCGTTCGGCGCGGGACGGCCCTTGGAAATGGCGCCCACTTTCTGCGGCTGTACCCAGAGCGCGGCTACCCGTCCGTCCGCGTCCTTTTCGATGCGAATCGGCGCGTTCATGCCGCGGATCTCCACACCGTCCGCGATAGCTCCTTCGATTTCCTCTTCCAGCGCAGTCATATCGTTCTTTCTTCTCCGATATGCCACCCGGACAGACTTGGCGCCCAGGCGCACTGCTGAGCGGGCCACATCCATGGCCACATTACCGCCGCCGACGACGACGATGTCCATTCCCGTGAAATCCATGGGGAAGCTGTCGCCGATGGAACGCAGCATCTCCACTGCGGAGATCACGCCTTCCGCGTCTTCCCCTTCAATGCCGATCTTTCGGTCCTGATGGGCGCCGATGGCAATATAGAGGGCATCATACTGCTCTTTTAACCGGGACAGAGAAATGTCCTTGCCGATACTTACGTTGGTCTTTGCCTGGAAACCGGACAGCTGCAGGGCGTCAATCTCCTTATCCAGAATCTCCCGGGGCAGCCGGTACGCCGGAATGCCGTAGCGCAGCATGCCGCCCAGCTGCTTCCGCTGCTCGTAGACCATGACTTCGTGTCCCATCAGGGACAGATAATAGGCTGCGGACAGACCTGCCGGGCCGCCGCCGATCACGGCGATCTTTTTGCCGGTCTGCTCTGCTTTGTCCGGAATGCGGATCTCGCCTTCGTGTTCCACTGCGTAGCGCTTCAGGCCGCGGATATTGATGGCGTCATCCACCAGCGAGCGCCGGCAGCGGGCTTCGCAGGGATGCTCGCAGATCAGTCCGCAGACTGCCGGAAGCGGATTGTCCTGACGGATCAGATTCACCGCGTCGGAATATCTGCCCTCGTGAATCAACGCGATATATCCCGGCACATTGACATGGGCAGGACACAGAGACTGACACGGCACCGGTTCTCTGGTCATCATCCGGCATCTGCCCTTCTGTACATGCTCCTCAAAGTCTTCCCGGAATCCGCGGATCCCCTTCAGGACCATCCGCGCGGCTTCATATCCGATGGCACAGTCCGACGTGGTAAAAATCACTTCCGCGGTCTTCTCGATCTGTTTCAGCGTCCCCATATCCGCCTTGTGATCCAGAACCTGATTCACCAGCTCTTCCAGGCGTTCCAGGCCGACACGGCACGGCACGCACTTGCCGCAGGACTGCGCATGACTCATGTGCAGAAACGCGGAGGTCAGTTCCACCGGACAAAGCCCCGGCTGGCTGGCCACGATTCTCCGCTCAAGATCCTTGTACAGTTCTTCCACGGTTTCCTGAGCTTTGTTTTTCGTAACTATCGTTAGTCTGCTCATTTCTTCCCTTCTCCTTTTTCCAAAAAAACGGGCTTTTCCTTACATAAAGTTAGTATAGCAGATTATTTGTTATTTGTGTACTTATTTGAATGCAACTTTTTGTTTTATCTGCTAAAAAATGTTATGCCGCAGGCTTCTGCAGCATAACATTCTGTCTGCTTTTTATCTGTATCCGCGGGCGCTTCTGCGTCTTACCGCATGGTTATCAGTTCGTACTTCCGGCTGCCGATGCCGATCTTCTCCGCATGCTCCAGGGTTTCCTTCCATGCGGTATTCGGATTGCTGTTCAGAAATACGTCATGATGATCATGGAACTGCGGACTGGCCATATTATCTCCCAGCTGGCTGTTGCGGATCGGCGCCGCCTGCTGACACAGATCCACACAGGCCTGGTCCAGAGCGACCGGATCGAAAGACGCCAGCATACCGATATCCGGCAGAATCGGCGCGTCATTTTCTCCATGGCAGTCACAGTTGGGGGATACATCCTGAATCAGGCTTACATGGAAGCAGGGACGTCCGCTGACCACAGCCGCGGTGTATTCCGCCATTTTCCGGCCTAACAGCTGGGGCGCGTCCATGTTGTTGTTGACGATTGCGTCAAAGGCGCAGGCCCCGAGACACCTTCCGCAGCCCACACAGAGCTCCGGATCAATCCAGGCTTTGTGGCTGCTGTAGGAAATGGCGTCGGATCCGCACTCCCGCGCGCAGCGTTCACAGCCGCGGCAGCTCTCTTCCTCCACATGGGGCTGGCCGCTGCTGTGCTGTGCCATCTTGCCGGCGCGGCTGCCGCAGCCCATCCCGATGTTTTTAATCGCTCCGCCGAATCCGGTCTGCTCATGGCCCTTGAAATGGGTCAGGGAAATCAGGATATCCGCGTCCATAACCGCATGGCCGATCCGGGCGGTTTTGCAGTATTCACCGTTTGGCACCGGTACCTCTACGTCATCCGTTCCCCGGAGCCCGTCCCCGATGATGATCTGGCATCCGGTGGAGATCGGATTGAATCCGTTTAAATTGGCGCAGTCCAGATGCTCCAGGGCATGTTTCCTACTGCCGGGATACAGGGTGTTGCAGTCGGTCAGGAAGGGGATGCCCCCATTTTCCTTTACCAGATCTGCCACTGCTTTCGCGTAATTGGGACGCAGGAACGCCAGGTTGCCCAGTTCGCCGAAATGCATCTTGATAGCTGCAAACTTGCCTTCCATGTCGATGCGGTCAAACCCGGCCTGCCGCATCAGGCGCTGCAGCTTCTCTGTCAGGGAAACCCCCAGCCGGGTTCTGAAATCAGTAAAATATACTTTTGATGGTTCTTGCATAAAAATCCACTGCTCCTTTTCTATCTCCGGATTTTTGCTCCGGATCAGCTCTCTTTGGCCAGTCTGGCCGCTTTTCTGGCTTCCCGCCTGTTCTGCAGATTGCTGACCACCATAACGCAGGAGGCGTCTCCGGTGATGTTGACGGTGGTGCGTCCCATGTCAAAGACACGGTCGATGCCTGCCACCAGCGCGATTCCGTCTACCGGAAGTCCCACGGATGTCAGCACCATGGCCAGCATGACCATACCTGCCCCAGGAACTCCGGCGGTACCGACAGATGCCAGCGTAGCAGTCAGGACAATGGTCACCATCTGGGAGGGTGTCAGGTGAATTCCATAACAGGAAGCGATAAAGATCGCGCACACACCCTGGTAGATGGCCGTTCCATCCATATTGATCGTGGCACCCAGCGGAAGGACAAAGGTTGCCACTTCCTTTCTTGCACCCAGTTTCTCGGTACACTCCAGGTTCAGCGGCAGTGTGCCGACCGAAGAGGCGGAAGAAAAGGCAAATAACATTGCCGGCAGCATGCCCCTGAAGAACTTCAGCGGGCTCATTCCGCCCATGGTCCGCACTGCAATCGAGTATACAATCGCTGCATGCAGCACGTAGCAGATATAGGCCGCCAAAAGGACCTTGGCCAG
>OCVV011342831.1_pt1 | contig 16751 bp, 9 predicted proteins | sample 1539721 | NCBI WGS metagenome assembly OCVV01 (sample SAMN02144230, study PRJEB22623) | gut metagenome | biome: sheep rumen | host: Ovis aries | place: New Zealand | reverse complement strand
CAGTTATTTCCTTCCCTGATCTGTCAAAGAACTTTTTGTTTAGTTCGTGTGTCGCAACTCAGTGTTGCGACGGTGAATAAGAATATATACCTGCTTTCATTTTTAGTCAAGTAAATTTTATAAAAAAAATATCTTTTTTTAAAGATTTTTTACATTTTTTTATTATTTCTGTTATAATATTTGTACTGAAAATTCAGGAGGTAAAAATGAAAACTGCTGCAGTATTCTTTGCAGATGGATTTGAAGATATTGAAGCTTTGTCTCCGGTAGATTACTTGAGACGGGCCGGAATTGAAGTAATAACAGTTGGAGTAAAAGGAACTCCTTTTAATGATACAATGATTGTTACAAGCTCACATAATGTTCCAATGATTATGGATATGAGTTTTGACACTTATTTGAAACAGTTCGGAGATAACTTACCGGATTGTGTTGTATGTCCTGGTGGCGGTAAAGGTGCAATCAACCTTTCTGAAAACAAAAGTTTACTTTCTCATCTTGAAAAGGCCTGGGATAAAGACCGTCTTGTAGCAGCAATCTGCGCTGCACCTGCAGTTGTACTTGGCAAGACAAAGATTCCTGCCGGTAAAAAGTGGACATGCTATCCGGATATGGAAGGCGAATCAAAACCTGAATATTTAAGCGGATACAGCAACAAAGTTTTTATTACAGATGGAAATCTGGTAACTTCACGCGGACCTGGGGCTGCCGAAGAATTTGCTATGGAATTAGTAAGGATTCTTGCGGGAGAAGAGGTTTACAGAAAGGTTCATGATAGCGCACAGATGCGCTAATAGCATGGATTGCCACGTCGCTACACTCCTCGCAATGACGAGGAGTTTTTTTATTACAGTTCCTGTTCTTTAACTCTAATCTGTTCAGAGAGATTTTTTATTTCTTCCTGAATATCATTCAAAATTTTTATATCTTCAACATTTTCACAAGTAATTGATGCACCTTGCAAAAGCATTTGAGAGAGTTTTAGTCCCATTTCTTCGTACTTGCAGTCACGTTTTGTTTCTAATTTATGGAGTTCAATTCTTGTAACACTTTTATCTGTAAAATCCTGAACCTTATCTCCGGCTTTTTCCAGAGCCTCTTTTGAAGCCTGGGTTCCGCGTGTGAATAAATCTTTAACTTTGTTTTTTACTTCATCCATATTCATATCTCTACCCTCTTTTTACACTCGTTTAATTGCAAGCAATGTCAAATCATCAGATTGTTCATCTTCAAGCATCTGATCATAATCAACATAGTTTACTCCGGCAGAATCTTCTGCTTTGTGAGCTGCATAGTAATCATACATATTAAAATATTTTGAAAGGAATTCGTCAATCTTTTTGTCAATTCTTATATAATCAGTTTGAGTTACTTTATCAGATTTATAAAGACGGAAAACCTTTTCCAGAGATGCAAGAGCAAGAATTGATTCAGAGACAGTTCCTTCACATTTTGTAAAATCAAAATCAAGGACTTCACCTGAAGCAGGATTATCGATTTTTGTTAGTGTAAACTTACGTTTATTATATACAGCTTCTATCACCTGCTTTATTCGTTCTGGTCCAAATTCCTCTTTTGCATCTTCCAGCTTAATTTCGATTTCTTCTTCATGAGTTTTTGGATTCATCTTTTTTACTTCAACTTCATTCTGACGGACTGAATAATCGATCTCACGAATTCGTCTGGTAGATTCTTCTATACCGTCGGTATAAAGATAAAGTATATCACCGCGATTAAGCACTGTTTTTTCAACCTTGAATCCACCACGCATTGCAACAAGATCTGAAGTGAATACTCCCGCTGTTGGAGCTGATGCAAGAGTTAAAAGTTTTAATGTATGAGTTGCTGAATCATAAATGTGAACTAAATTATCTCCGGCATTACACATATAAAGCTCGCCGTTTTTAACATTCAAAAGACAGATGATGAGAGTTGCGAATTTTCCACGCAAACCAAGCCCTTCGATAAAGTCGTTTATCTGTTCTACCAGTTTATTAAGCTGAGTACCATTTTTTGCAAAGCTCCATTTTTCAAAATAACGGCGGAAGATTGTTGCAACTACGGTCATAATAATTGCCGCAGGAATTCCGTGTCCTGAAACGTCGCATTTAATTATACAAAACCAGGTATCATCAAGTCGCTTATAGTCAAAGTAGTCACCAGAAACGCCTGATTCACCTTCATAGTAACCAAAGCATTCAAGCTCATTGTCTTTATATTCTGCAAAGGTATTTTTGTTATTTGCGCCTAACGCGACAAGAGGAAGAAAGGCCTTTTGAACAGCTTTACCGTCCATAGCAAGGGCCTCTTCTTCCGCATTGGCTACAAGTTCATGAGTCATGTTATTTACTGCATCACCAAGACGCCCTACTTCGTCGTGCGATTTTATTACGACATCTTTGCCTTTTAGATTGATTTTATTTTTGGTTTGACCAATCATGATTACGTGTGACTCAAGTTTTTTAATCGGGCGGACTATAAGTGAGGCAAAGATATACGCACCCATAATTCCAAAGATTACGGCCGCTACGGCAACTAGAAGAGAAAAATATATGATTTTGCGGATTTCAGCATTAAGACTGTCTATGAGGCTTTGCGTAGAAAGTTCAAGATAAATTACACTATGAATATAGTTACCGCTGTTTCCTTTACGATACATTACCGGACGGTAGAAAATATAATTTGTATTTGTACGATCAAGATTTTCTGTATCAAACTGAGGGAAAGATCCCGCTGCTGCTTTTGAGTACTCTGCAAGTTTAGAATCAAGCTGATTTCGCAATTCAACAATTACATCAGATAAACGCTCTGCTTCTTCCGTATCTTCTGGAAGAACCGAAGCATATAAAGTTTCTGCATCTTTAGAGAGGCTGTCAATTTTATCAGAAAGTTCCCTGACTTCATTATTTATCTGCGAATCCAGAGTTTTTAATTTACCTGTAACATCAAGGATTATCTGTTCTTTGATCTCAGACTCACCATAAATTAAACTATAGCTTTCTGTTTTTTCATTGATATCTGGATCATTTGTTGCCCAGATATAATTTAAATTTTCTGCAGAATCAGAATCAAGCTGCTGGCCAATTATCGTAACATATTTTACTTCTGACATAGCATCTTTTTGTGCGGGTAATGCAGAAAGTTCAAGAAGGTTATTTGCCGGGAAGAAATTTTTTACACCTGAATGCAGGCTTTCCAAAAGAACTTCTGTTCTGTTCTGCAGACCGGCTGCCATAGTCTGCTCCTGCAATCGAATAACCTTATAGCCGTTTTCAAGAGTAACGGCAATAACAACAGCAATAACAAGAGAAAATGCAAATGCAATAAGTTTCTTTTTCAGACTTGGTAATCGTCTGAAAGTTTTTCCAAGTTTTTTCAAAGGCATGGCAGCTCCTGTGAACAGTGAATTAATCTCGTTCTTAGTTAATTTCTTTTCTTGTATATTTTGATAAAGATTGATTACAACAAATAATAAGGTAACAGTGACTAACATTATTACGAGGAATAATATAATCAGACTGACTGCAACTTTATATTTATATTTTTTGAATTTTGAATTCAGATAATTCTGCGGCTCATATTCCGCTTCAATTTTCAAGGTTCCATTTTGAGAAATCGTTAATATACTTCCGGTAAAATATAATCCACGATCGGTATGCAAAATACCGATTTTATATTTTCCTTCATCGAGGTCACTTCCAAGCTGCACCGACGAAATACGACTGTCTGACTGCACCTTGTATTTTCCATCTGCAAGAGTGAGTGTAAGATCATAAGGAGCTTTACCGTCTGCATCAATATAAATCTCGCTTACCTTTCCATCGTAAGTAAAGCCGCCGCCATTAATTGTAAGTGAACTGTCTCCCATTTCATTTTTCTGCTGCTGAATTGAGGTGACATAAGTTGACGGCTGAAATTTATTTAAGATATAAAGTGCTGTCGAAGGTGCACTTATATTTCCAACTTCATCTACAGCAGAAACTGATATTATATAAACACCATTAGTTCTGTTATAATAACGACCGGTAGTTAGTAAACGAGTTGTAGTTGCACTCGAACCGTTCATTCGTCGTTCCTGAGTTAGTGCATCTTCATATTTTTGAAAAAGTCTGTCCCTAATATTCTCTGCCTCTTCTGCAGAAATACGGAGCGGATGTTTTTTTGAAACTGCAATAGATTTTGGAATTGCCCCCAGATAATCAATACGATAAAGATAACTCACTGCATCCGTAGAATCCGAAGCTTTCCACTTTAAACTGTAATTATTTGAATCCAAAAATCCATACGCATCCAGATTTTCCATTAATATTTCTGGTGGGTTTGGAGGTGTTAAATCAAGATGATAAGTTATATCTGCCGTTTCAGACCAGTTACCCGCATAATCTGCTACCCTGGCCTTGAGAATATAATTGCCGTCTTTTTTTGCTTTTACGCGGATTTTGTTTTCTTTTGTAAAATGCTCAATCTGCTTTGGAGGCTCATAACTTCCAATATCATCTTCGTGTGCCCAGACATAAGAATAACCAGAAATATTAGAAGAATCTGCCGGAAAATTTATTTGAATCTGAACATCTTCTGCGCGGGAACTTTTTCCTTTCTTAAAAGAAAGCGGCGTAAAAGATGGCGGCAAAACTGATTTATCTGGTGACAGAATGGCAATTGAGTTTTTTGCTGCTGTATTTTTCTGCTGCCAGATGTAAGACAAAATTGCATTATCTGCATTCTCAACATCAGAAGTAATAAGGGGATACACAAATAAATTTGAATTACGGTCTTCTACAAGGCTTGATTCATTCCAGTAGCTGCCATCTTTTTTTGCCATATAAACTGATTCGCGGCCACGCCTTGTATCAAACCAGGTCATATACAGACTGTTGTTATAAGTAAATAATGCAGGTCTGCTTGCACTACCCTGATTTGCAACAGCTTCTGCAGAACCGGCAACGACACCACTTTCAGAAAGATTTTCTATCCAGATTGAAGAATTAACAGAATCTGTACGTTCCCAGGCAAGATACACTTGTCCATCAGATTCATACAGTATTGGTCTTTGATTCTGATATTCGTAAAATTGTTTACCGCTACGTCCCTGCAGAGAATTACGCCCAGTAACAAGAACTGGAACTGTCCATTCTTTGCCGGAATTTACAGTCATATAAATCTGATATGAAAGTCTGTTTGTTTCAGCTGAAGTATATTGTGCCTGAAAAACAACTATATCTCCAAACGGCGAAGCAAGTAAAACCGGAATAAATGGATTTCTATAATTTGCAGCCGGTTGAAATTGAGTAAACTTAGTCCACTTTACCCCATCAGAAGAATCAGCATAAAAAATCGAAAAGGAGTTTTCTTCACCAACTGATGTAAAAAGCCTGAAGGTATCGGTACCGGTTGCATAAAGTCGCGGAGCTACTGTAATTGCCGAAGCTGCAGGTATTTTAGCTTCTGTAAAAGTCATACCTTCATCATCAGAAACAAAAACTGAAAGATTTGAAAGACCTGCCATAACAGCAACGCCTAAAGTTCCTTTTTTCAAAGCAGCAACTGTATAGATATCAGGAACTTCATCACCTGAGTAACTGAACGGCCCTGCAAACCGCCTGTTTTCAGTGTAATTTTTTAGAGTTTTATATTGACGCAAAGAAAGATAAATCTGATGTTTTGCAACATCAACTTCCTGCCAGAAAAGATAAGTAGACTTGCCGTCTTTTCCAGACACAGTTACCGGAAAGCGGGAGTCTGTATCTGTAATTACCTGTGGATTTTCCCAATAAAAATCTGCAGCAAAAAGTCTGGAAGGATTTTTTCCAAAGCAAATTATACTGGAAAGAATTATGAGAAGTAATAATCTTTTTAAAATGCCTGACTTGATTCTCATACCTTAGCTTCGTGCCTCAATTTTATTTTTCAAATCTTTTATTTTCTGCGAATTACTATTTTGAGGCTTCTTCAGAAGCTGCTCAACAATTGCATTCGCACCTACTACATTATTATTCTGAAGTCTCTGAATTGCAAGCTGATAAAGTCTTTCATCTTCTGTTGAAAGTACTGTAGATGTATTTCCACCTATTTTTGTAGTGATTTTATCTTTAAGAGCCATAGCTTCCTGATTATCTGAAACAAGAGCCAATGCTTCATCTATTTTTGATAACGCATTCTGCAGTTTTACCGTATCATTACCAGCCGAGCTATATATTTTCTGTGCATCAGCAATAAGTTTTTTTGCACGGTTTGCCCCTGTGTTGCTTACCGGCTTCTGGCGGATTCCGATATCAATTTCAACCTGATATATTAAATCTTTGAGACCTTTATAATTCGGCTCCAGTTCATAATAATCCAAAAGATTTGCATAACCTTCCTGACGTGTATCTTTACTCTTGCACATCATTTTTGCCATTTCGATTTTCTGAGAAAATTCTTCGCTGAATTTTTTTGGATCAAGCAGGCGGTTTATTCGAAGGGTAAGAATTGAAGCTTCCTGATTCAGAGGATATACATACTGAAGTTTTTGTATACTTTCGAGGGCAAGAGCAAGGTCTGCTTCGCCGGCACTTCTGTTTCCTTCACCAAGCTTACGGCTGCCTTCATCAAAATACTGATAAGCCATATTCAAAAGCTGAGACATTTCCGGATATTGCGGTGCCGAAGGAAGTATTTCGCGCCCAGTCTTCATAGAAATTGCCGTATTTACAAAGTTCAAAAGGTTAGAAACTTCTTCATCTTCATCTACATTTGTAACTGCCCAGCGGATTTTTGCCTGATTCAGATATTTTTCTGCATCATCAAAGCGGCCGTTAAAGTAAGCATCTTTTGCACGGGTCTTAAGTTCGCGCACCTCGCGCACAACAATCTCATTTTCCGCCTTTGCAATATTCTCGCCAAGCGCCTGCAGCTTACGGTCCGTCTCCCCACGCAAAACTTCGTCATTCTGATTAGTCAGCGACTCATCATACTTGCTCAAGGCATCCTGTAACTTTTTTCGCGCCGTATCAAAATCTTCGGCGCGAAGTGCATTTTGTGCCTCATTAAAACGGATATCGGCTTCGTTTCTCGCCAACTGAGCTGCGGTCATTTGACGACGAGCAACCGCAACCTGATTCTGCGCACCCTTAATAAGTGCTCTTAATTTTTCGCGCTGCGCTTCAAAGTACTCCCTGGAATCTGAAACGAGCCTATTTACATCGGAATCATTCTCTTCGTAATTATCAGTAATTACTTTTTCGTATCCATCAATAGTTGCTATACCAGTTTGTGCAGTCTTCTGTGTATAGTCTGCAATCTGCAAAGAGAGATCCGGATAACTATAATAAATTCCAAAATCCAGTTCGGGGTCTGCATTAAAACTGCTTTCATAAGCTATGGACTTTGAAATATCGCCCCGAAGTTCTGATAGAACATTCTGAGGAATCTTTGTAAAAAAGCCAGCTCTATATTTATCTGCCGAATTATAATAAGCAAGGACATTATCATAAACTGCATCAGAGTTCGTTTTGTAATAAGCTGTAATTTCACTCCAGGCTCGGCGTAAAATATTTTCTGTATCACTAAAAATCGAATCCAGAGTTTTTGAATATACTTCTGAAAGCCCGTCAAAATCGCGGTGACCTGATTTTTCTGCTGCGGAATTATAAGCGACAGTCCAGTCAAAGACTTTTAGCGACTGACTTTGTTTATTTCCAATCAGCTGAGCAAGGCTTCGGTTTGATTCAAACAAAGCATTTATTTCTGCTATACCAGAACTGCCCGCAGTAATTTTTGCGATACTTTGCTGCTGGTCGCGATCTGTTGCCTGAACTTTTGCGTAGACCTCAGAAAGACGAAGGGCTTCTTTACACAAATTTTTAGCATAGTTACTGAGTGAATAATACGGCTCATACGGATTTTCAAGTACATGAGAAATATGAGACGGTGTATCATACCCAGCAAGAGTTGAATACCCGGTAAGCTTATAAAGATCCAGCACGCTGGTTTCAAGATCTGCATAGCGCCCTACTTCATTTACGAGATTCGTATTAACCGCATTTTGAAAACCACTGTATTTTTTTACCAGCACAGCATAAACTGCATCATTCATTTTTCCGGCAGCATCATTCCACAGTGTATCCAAGGCGCCAAGAATTCCAGAAGATGGAATGGATTCAATTCCAAAGACAAAACGGAACATAAAAGGTAAAAAAGAAGCATCCGTTAAATCTGAATTAAGCTTTTGGATTTCCGCAAACTGTGTCTGTAAATCGCTTCCAACTTTTATGATTCCATTGCGCAGTGTATTGTAATTCTTAAAACCGGCTTCTACATCAGAAAATCTATTCAATGCCTGATCATACTGTTCAGCCCTGACTGCCTTAACAAAATCATTTACAGCATTATTAAAACGCAACAGATAGTTTTTTTCTTCAAACTCCGCAATCCGCTGATCCAGTTCTGCAAGAGTATTATTAACTGACTGAACTATTTCCGGATTATCTTCCTGAGTTTCATAAAAATCATCCTTGTACAGCCAGAAACCTTCTTTTGCTTTTTCAACCGCAGCAACATATTCGCCTCTGAGAGATAGTTCTGCCGTGGCATTTTGAATTTCCAGGAACTGAGCCCTGAAGTAATTGAACTCGGCTGATTTTTTTAAGTCTGCAATAAATTTCAAATTCTGGTCTGAAGGATGCTTTTCGAATTTTTCGAGTTGGGCAGTAATCTCATAAATCTCTTTATTATTTCCCGGGTCTGTCTGAATCAGATTGATAAGTCGTTCTGCAAGAATTGAATATTGATTTCTTGCATTCATGATTCGCTTTATACGAGTCTGCGCATTATCAAATTTTTCCGGATTTTTTTCGATGTAAATATTCAACTGCCGAAGCGCTTCGTCATACTCTGTACGTCTTATAAGGCGGTCAATTTCAAAAAGGGACAGGTCTTCCTTTTCCTGAGCATAAAGCCCCGGGCCGCCGCATATGCCGCCGCAGAAAAATACGAGAAAAACCAATACTGCTCGAATAAGGACAGTTTTCCTTTTCATCATTATTATTTATATTATATTTTATTTTCGGCAAATAAGATATTATACTTATAGAAAAGAATCAATTTTCCGAAAAAGAAATGAGGTTATGACAAGTAAGAGGCAAAAAAGCCAGACCTTAGTATTTTTATTTTTTCTCACTTTTTTTAATGCAGGACCGTTTATTGCAAAAGCCGATGCGACACCGCTTTCGAATGCAGAAACTGTCCTTGGAGATATTTTTGCCTCAATGACTGATTCCAACGAAGGTACTACTACTTTCCGTTCTCTTTTAATTCCTTTTGGGGGAAGAACTGAAAGTTTAGGAAATGCTTACACAGGTCTTTGTGATGATATCAGCTACCTTCGTTTCAACCCTGCGGCTGGTGCCATTCAAAAAGAAACTCAGGTTGCACTTTTTCATAACTCCTGGATTGCTGATTCAAAACTTGAAACCCTTGCCTTTACTACCCGTTTTAAAAATATTCCGCATTTAAGTACAGGCGGATATATTTCGTGTTTTTACCTCCCTTTCACTGAATATAATTTTTTTGGAGACCGTGTTGCCGGAAGTTACTACACTGAAAGCATTGGGGCTTTTAATATTTCATATAATCTTCTTGCAGGTTATGATTTTAAGGGACTTGCATTAGGTGCAACAGTAAAAGCCGGCTGGCGCGGAATGCCAGATTATACTGACAACGATACGGGTGCAATCATTTCCGGCTCAGGGCTTGCACAAAGCGGGCTTGCAGTTATGGCTGATGCAGGACTCATGCTTCAGTTTAATTTTTTAAAATTCTATTCTTCAAGAGACCCGAATGTACGTATTGGCATTTCTGCACAGAATTTTGGAGTTTCGCTTACAGGCTTTGGCAATCAGATTAAGCTGGATGACCCGCTTCCTGCTACTGTGAGTGCCGGAATTTCCGTAAGATTCATAAAACCTATTGCCCTTTCAGTAGATTTTGTTCAGCCATTTAACCTTATGGATATGGGAACTTACCTTGTTCCTGGCATTAATACTGGAGTTTCAGTTCAGTTTGCTTCATTTATTTCTTTGCTGGCTGGTTTTTCTCTCAAGGGAGCCAACCCGCGTATAAGCACCGGCTTTGAATTTGAAGTTGCAAAAATCCGTTTGAATCTGAACTACACTCTTGACCTTACAACTTCAGTAGCTCCAGTAAACCGAATAAGTCTTTCTGCAAAACTTTTACTTGGAGATAAAGGCCGAAGCATTATTGACGCCAAGGTTGATGAATATTACCAGTTAGGCCTAAAATATTATGCCGATGCAAAATGGGAAGATGCAATTGTAGTATGGGAAGAAGCTTTAAGACTAAACAAGCGCTTTGACCCTGCAATTCAGGGAATTCAAAGCGCCCGCTATCAAATCGAAATGTTCCGAATGATCAAAGAAAGTCTGATGCTCGATTAGCCTAAAATCGAACAACTTACTTTATCTCTTCTTACAGAAAATTCTGTAGTTCATCCAAGGGAAAATTGAATCCTTAGCCTCAAGTTTTGTAAGCCACTCTGTACTTACTGTATTTGAACCAAGAGAATCAAAAACCGAAGTAAATGCTGCAATTGATTCCTTAAAGCGTTTTTCTGCAAACTGAGGGAACTCACTGCGGTTAATTTTTCTTGCAAGGTTTGAATTCTGTGCAAGCATAAGTTCTTTTGCTCCAAGATTCAAAAGACGAGTCTTAAGACCGGTATCCATTGGGAATCGGCCGGCAAGGTCTATCATACGCTCGCAGCTCTTTCTTACATATCTCATCATCCAGCAGTTTTTACTTGAAAGAAGGTTTTCACCATATCCCTGTCCGATTCCGGCAGAAAAATAAGGTTCAACTTTTTCAAGATTATACTGTTCATCACACATTCTGTCGCATGAAAGAAGAGAAAGTCCTGCCTCTGCAGCCTTTCTGATAACTTCTTCGAGCCACCAGATTGATTCACTCCAGGTTGATCTGAATTTTGAAATATCAAGAGTACAGATTTCTGTAACAAAATTATATTTTGGCAAAAGCTCAGCGGCTTTATTAAGTGTGTTAAGACGTTTTTCTACAAAAGCTGCTGCATCTTTTTGAGCCTGCTTAAGAGCACATTCTTCACTGTAAAGATGACCAGAATCCTTAAAACAGCGGTTCCAGTATTTAAATCCTGTAGAATAGCGGATTCCATCCTTATCCATCAAAGGAGAAAGCTTTTCCATTGGCAGCTCATAACCAATATCGCGATTCGTATTTCTGTAGCATTCTGAATAGATGATTCCATTTTCACCAAAAAGTTCGGAATCAATTACTCGGTTACGTGCAAAAATAACCAGGGAATTTTCAGTTCTAGACGGATAAAAGATTCCAGCTTCAGGCACATTTTCTGCAAACAAAATGCTGCGTGAATCCAGAATAGTGTATGTATAACCGTAAGCGCGAATCAGTTTTTCTATTCCAGGAGTATAGCCCATTTCCGGCAGCCAGAAACCTTCCGGCATAATTCCAAAATACTGTCTGTAGGCATGAAGACCACATTCAATTTGTGCAGAAATAATTTCCTTTAAGTCTGCATAATGAGGCATAAATATATCGGTGCCACAGGTTCCGAGCAACTCGATATAACCTTTTGTCATATATTCTGCAAAAACCGGTATAAGATTCTTGTTATATTTATCAACAAAATCAGCCTTACGTTTTTTGTTGGTTTCAATTGTTTTATTTATGATTGCACAGATTTCTGCGTTTTCTTTATTTCTTCTAAGCTCAGCTTTACCAAGATCGTTGCGCTTATCAAGCCATTTAAGATATTCATCCTGAAGTACAGTATCAGAAAGCATATTGCACAATACAGGTGGAAGAACAAGCGCAAAGCGATATTTTACGTTATCGGCTTCAAGCTTTTCTATCATTTCAAGCAGTGGAATATATACATTCGAAATAGCTTCATAAAAGCTGTTCAGTACAGGTGCATTTTCTTTTATGTCTTCCTCACTGTGTCTTATAAAATCCTGACTGGCTTTAATAACTAAACTCAAAATTTTCTGCATAATCTATACTCTACTCCAATCATGAAAAAGAATGTCTGTGATTTTTATATTGCTCTGTAATGATTTCCTTCATTCCGGAAAGTTCAATTACAGGTGAGAATTCCACATCGCGTCCAGGCTGCAAGTCATTTACAAGAGATGAACCTTGTGGAATTGAAACGACAGGAGAAAAAGCAAGAACTTCTGTAGTTCCTCCCGAAACACAAATCAATTCAACTTTTATATATTTTTTTCCCTTAGGTACAAGGATATACTGTTCCTGACTTTGACTTGATGTCTGAACCTCAAAAGCTTCTTCAGGTTTTAAATCTTTAGGATCTGTAAGAGAACAGATTCTTAAGCGTAAACTGCATAATGGATCGTCTGCAAGCTTTGCCAAATCGCTGGTATTAAGATTCCAGAATACAAAAAGCCATGCCGGATTACGGAGTACGCAGGAAACCTGAGTTTCATTGAAGTTTCCGCTGAATACTAGCGGCTGCTGCTCATCTGTATCTGAGGCAATTACCATCTCATCTTCTTTACTGTTTGATTCTTCTGCAAGTTCAAGAAGCTCTGCAATAAGAAAGCGTCTGTCCAAATCTTCAGGAACATCTACGCCATATTCATCTGCAAGCTGCACAAGGTCTGAAAATGAAAGTTTTTCTAGCGAAGCACGATTTATAGGTTCTTCATTCATAATTACAACATAATCTAAAAAAAATTGATTAGTGTCAATCATTTTAATGCCCCATTTCTTTTTTTTATAAAAATACTAAAGTCAAAAAAACTATGTCCGATAATAATAGTGTTGGTGATAATATCGGGTGGGTAAAGACATCCAGACATCTGATAATTAACTCCTATGTTTGCTTTAAAAAGATGAAAAGTGTGTGAGACTTTTCATCTTTTTTTTATTTAAATACCAGATTTTCCTCATTTTTTGTTTATACACGAAATTACTATAGAATTCTCAAGTATATGCCGATATAATAAAAGGGTATTTATCGAAAAATGGAAAATATTAGCGTCGATTCGCTGAAAGCAGGAAATTGCTTTAGCAGCGATCTTATGGTAGACAGTACTTTTCTCCTCCTTCCAAAATCTGCAGAAGTGACAGATGATTTGATTAAAGCCCTTAAGCAATGGGGTTTTGACGAAATTCTTGCAGACGGACAGATAAACCGTGGCGGAGACATAGGAATTACCTCTCTGGATGATGAAGAACCTGTTGACGATAAAGCTCAAAAAGAAAAAATTGGTGAAAGCGTAAAAAAAGCAATTGAAAGTTCTAAACATTCTGCTGTAGGAAACAGCGATCAGGCTCGAATAGAACTTGTTCATTCTGTTTATGAAGAATATATGAACTACATTGAGTCTGTATTTACTCACTACGCTACCCACAAAGAAATTGATAAAGAAGAGCTTTCTGAAACCGTTCAGGAGCTTTGTATTTTTATAAAAGACCACAGACGTTTTATTCTCCGCGTAAATGCAACAATTCAGGCAGATAAAAGAAACTTCCTGATTATTCACACAATGCGAACAACTGTCCTTGCTATAGCTATCGGTTTTCAGCTGCACCTTCCACTTTCAAAAATGATTGAACTTGGAGTTACCTGTATTCTTCACGAAATTGGTATGCTCCGCCTTCCTCCTCAGCTTTATATGTCTTCGAGAAAACTTTCTGTTCGCGAAAAGGCTCAAATCTCAAAGCACACCTTACTTGGATATTCTATTATTAAAGATTTGAGTTTTGGACTTCCTATCCAGCTTGGTGTACTTGAACATCACGAAAAAGAAAACGGAACAGGATACCCTCGCCGTCTTACCGGTGAAAAGATTTCTGCAAATGCAAAGGTTATTGCAGTTGCCTGTACATACGAAGCAATTTCTTCTCCACGAAGCTATAAAGATGAAAAATCTACTTTTGACGCACTTCTTGAACTTTTACAGAACCGGGAACATGCTTACGATGCATCTGTAATTAAGGCACTTCTTTATACAGTTTCACTCTACCCTATTGGAACTTACGTATATCTTTCTAACAGAAAAGTTGCAGAAGTTATTGATACTAATCCGGATAATCCAAAATTGCCTGTAGTACAGCTTCTTACAGAACGCGAAGCTGACGGTTCTTTCAAAACCTATCAGGTTGGAGAAAACAACATCAACATCCTGCGTATTCTTAATAAGCAGGAAAAAGAAGATATTAAAAAGATTATCAGTCAGAAATTTAGTTCAGAAGAAAAGAACCAGAATGCAGGTCCTGTTACATCAGAACCAGTAGCTCCATCTGCACCAGTTCAGAGTTCAGTCGCTCCTATGCAGTCAACGCCAGTAAAGGAAGAACCTGAAGTAGAGACCTTAGCTGCTGATGGCACTGAAGATGTAGATATAAGTATATTTGGTTAATTACTTATTAATAAATATGACTTAAACGAAAATACCCTCTGCCAACGGGAATGATGTTGTCAGAGGGTATTTTCGTTTAAGTCATATAAGTCAGTTAATTAAAAAACATTCTGATTTTATCTACATCTTCGTGGAATTTCTCGTCGATTACAGGCGGATGTTCGTTGAAGTATAATATCTGATTTAATTCGTCTTGATTTTTTATACCCCAGATTGGAGTTACATTTTCGTATTGATGAAGGAAGCCAAAGGCCAGCGGAATGTTTTCTATTACACCGCCGCACAAGGGTTGCATTGCAATAAAGCCTACATCATGTGTTTCGCAGAGTTTTACAAGTTCAATTGTTTCGTCTCCACTAATCATACTGAACGGAAATTGCAGAGTTTCATAACAATCTGAAAGAACAGCTTTTTTTGCAGTTTCAAAATTTGTAGTTACAATACCAATATGACTTGCCATCTTCTGTTTTTTGAATTCAGCAAGAGTATCGTAAATTTTATCTGCTCCACCAGGTAAAGGAAGGAACTTTTCTGTTTCAAGCTGATACAAATCTACAGTATCACAATGAAGAGTCATAAGACTTGTATCTAAATCACGCTTGATTTCATCAGAAGTTTTTGCAGCTGTGGTGGTAGAAAGGAATACATTGCGACGGATATCATACAAAGCATCACCTAAAAGTTTTTCACTGTCGGGAGTTTTGCGAGATGTATCAAACAGATTTATTCCACTCTCATAAGCTTTGCGCACAAGCAGAGCAACAGATTCGTCGCCACCAGCCTCGGTCAACTTCATAGCCCCGAAAGCAACACGAGAAATGAGAAGGTCTGTTTTTCCTAAACGTACATATTCCAACGGACAACCACCATAATTTTTCTCACAGAGCACACAGAGGCCACAGAGAAAAGAAATAAAAAATCTCCTCTGTGTCCTCCAAAGCTCTGTGAGGAATTTTATTTTGTTACTGGTTTATAATTCTTAATAGCTTTCTGGATGAAGAATACGAGGTCGTCGAGAGCAACGCGTTCCTGTTCCATGCTATCGCGGTAGCGAACTGTTACTGTGTTGTAAAGTTCGTTTGCAGAACCGTCTTCTTTCTTTTCGTTGATTGTATCGTAGTCTACTGTTACACAGAATGGAGTACCAACTTCATCCTGGCGGCGGTAGCGCTTACCTACTGTACCACTTACATCGTAGTCAGTTACAAAGTCTTCCTTAAGCAGGTGCTGGATTTCCTTTGCCTTTTCTGCAAGACCATCTTTCTTCATCAAAGGAAGAACTGCAACTGTGATAGGTGCAAGACGTGGATCCAGGTGAAGTACAGTTCTGTAGTCTTCTGGCTCACCCTCTTTTGCTACATTCTGCTCTTCGTATGCTTCACAAAGGAACATAAGGAAGTTGCGGTTCAAACCTGCAGAAGTTTCAATTACATAAGGAATGTATTTCTTGTTTCCATCTTCCTGGTCGATATATGACATATCCTTCTTAGAGTATGTCTGGTGCTGAGAAAGGTCAAAGTCTGTACGGCTATGAATACCTTCAATCTCTTCAAATCCGATTGGGAAGTTGTATGTAATATCGTAAGCATCTTTTGCATAGTGAGCAAGCTTGTCGTGGTGGTGCCACTTAAGCTGATTTTCTGGAATACCGTACTTCAAGTAGAACTGCCAGCGGTCTTTTCTCCAGCGCTCGAAAGTTTCATCTTCTGTTCCTGGTTTACAGAAGTACTCCATTTCCATCTGCTCAAATTCGCAGGTACGGAAAATAAAGTTCTTAAAGATGATTTCATTACGGAAAGATTTACCAACCTGGGCAACACCGAATGGAACCTTCATACGGCTAGACTGAACAATGTTCTTAAAGTCTGTGAAGATACCCTGACAAGTTTCAGGACGGAGATAAATCAAATGGCTGTCGTCTGCAATTGGTCCCTGATATGTTTTGAACATAAGGTTGAATTCGCGAACGGCTGTGTACTTGCGGTTTTTAGAGCCACAAGTAGGACAGTTGATGTTTGCATCGATGAAAGCTTTCATTTCATCATGTGTCATTGTATCAACCGGTTTTCCAGGATTAATTTCCGGATTAGCTGCAACAAAGTCTTCAATAAGCTTATCTGCGCGGTGACGTGCATTACACTCAATACAGTCAACCATTGGGTCAGAGAAATGGTCAACGTGACCAGAAGCCTTCCATGTTGTATGATGCTGGAAGATAGCAGAATCAAGACCAACTACATCATCGTGCAGCTGAGTCATATAGTGCCACCATTCATTCTGAATATTTCTTTTGAATTCTACACCAAGAGGACC
>OCVV011226690.1_pt1 | contig 16752 bp, 16 predicted proteins | sample 1539721 | NCBI WGS metagenome assembly OCVV01 (sample SAMN02144230, study PRJEB22623) | gut metagenome | biome: sheep rumen | host: Ovis aries | place: New Zealand | reverse complement strand
GAAATAGATCTGTGAGATCCGTTAGATCCGTGTGACCTTATTGTGAGTTTAGGTCGTCGCGCTGCTCCTCAAAATTTCACAGAATTTTATCCAGAATTTGGCAGGCATAAAAATGATGAGATGTTTCGAGAAACATCTACTGACTGACAGATAATGGTAATGGCAAACAAGTTTGTCAATTACAATTACTCTGCTAGCCTTTGGCTTGCAACACCTTGCAAGCACATCATTTTTATTGTATAATTTTGAACTAAATTTGTAAAATTTCTTTCCCCGCTACGCTCTGAAAGCGGCAAAGCCGAGCGCTCGCCGTAGGCGATTAATAACTCACACAGATCTTTACCATCTAAACAGATTTCTTATGATGATTTCATTTTGTTTGCAAAATAACTTTATTCGAGAATAAAGCCCATTTGATTGTTCGAAGAACTACGAAAGTGCATTTTCAGTATTCTTCCAACAACATAACATATCATCATAAGAAAAATAGATCTGTGAGATCCGATAGATCCGTGTGAATATTAGAAACAAGAAACTCGACGAAGCTCTTCGCCCTTTTTTCTTGACCAAAATCAAGCATTTTGTCCCGTTTTGCTCATTTTTTTAGTGATAACCCTTTTTATTTCATAAAAAAGTTGTATCTTTGCATCGTTATATAACGACATACAACTGATTATTTAAACAATTCTGCGAAGACCCAGCGTCTTCCGAGGCGGAGGCATTTCAATAGTCAAGGGCCACACACGGCATGTTCCAATAGTGTGACTTGTTACCCTAAATTAAACCACAAGCGTTTTCTTTTGGGAAAAGAATTTGTATGCCTCCTTCAAGTAGTTTCAAGTTTCAGGTTTTTCACACTAATCTTTATGAAATATCCTCATCCCACCCCTGACAGCGACATGGCCAAGGAGCCTGCTGCTATGCCTCAGAAAACCATCTCCCCTGTTGATGCCCTGTGGGCATTGTACCAGTCACAGCCTAAGACAGTGCGCAAAGTTTTCCGTCGGCGAGTTCTTGAAGAAGATGTCTCTATCAATGGTACAACCTCAACTTCTTCTCAAGAGCAATTATCTCCAGAAGAAAGAAAGTCAGTTTCACTACTTGCTTATTCTATCAAGAAGGCTGTTAACGAAGTACGTTCTGCAACGTCAAACCATACCCATGTCGGTCGTTTGGCAGATGATTTCTTATCAGAATTAGAACATGACGAAGCATGAATATAATTATTTACAATGAATAAAATACGTTACATTAATTTGTGTATTGTCGAATTCGGAAAGAAATTCGGCATGACATCGCTATTGTCATATCAGTATTTGAGTAAATACAAAGGTCTGGCATTTCTTGATAAATGTTATGAAGCAGAGCATCAGTTGTCGCTGAATGATGCGCTCAACGACCTCAAAATATATTGCAAACGGCAAGGAGGAACATTGGAATGAAGCTTTATCATGGCACAAATGTAGAGTTTGATAGAATACTCTTGTCAAAATGCCGGCCGAACAAAGATTTTGGCCGTGGATTCTATTTGACAGATATTCGCTCGCAAGCGCGTGAGCAGGCTATACGACGTTGCGAATTTGAAGGATGGGGGACGCCTGTGGTACAAGAATATCAGTTTGATGAGAACTTGCTGAAAAGTCAAGAGTTGAATGTTAAAAAGTTTGATGGAGTCAGTAGGGAATGGGCAGAGTTTATTCTTCAAAATAGAATGGCTCATGGCCGTAGAATGCATGAATACGATATAGTTGTTGGTCCCATTGCTGATGATGGAGTGGTTTATCAGTTGAATCTTTATATGCAACGTTTGATATCATTAGAAACATTAGTGCGGGAATTGACATATCGACGTTTAAATAATCAGTATTTCTTTGGATCTGAAAAGTCAATCAATTTATTGCAACGAGTATGAAACTGACAAAGAGCCAATTCCAGTTTATTGTCAACAATGATGTCGAAACCATGGTGTTATATTTACATAAAGAAAAAGACATGTCATTGTTAGACGCTTTTGGTAAGGTGTATAATTCGCGCATCTATCAAAAACTTACAGATGCGAAGACTGGGCTGTATTTGCAAAGTCCCGATTACATCTATGATTATTTGTGCGAAGAATTGAATTGATGTGTTTTTAACCTTGAACCGCACAACGTGCTTCTTGAACCGCGCTTCAGCGCTTTGAACCGCGACTCCGTCGCCTTGCGCTCGGCTCTTATGGAGACGCTTTCGTAGTTTATCGGAGAAAGAACTTTTGAACCTTGAGCTTTGAACCTTGAACCGCGACTCCGTCGCCTTGCGCTCGGCTCTGCCGCTTGCGTAGCTTGCCGGAGCAAGAACATCTCCGCAGGAGCCTTTGAACTTTGCGCTCGGCTTAGGAAAAATACAATTCATTGGTTGACGACTTCCGTTTATTTCTTTCCAGCATTACTAATAATCCTTTGCAAGGAGTTTCTCTAGGCAATGGATTTATTTGTTGACGTTCCGTCCAGGTATTCCTCACAAAGTTGATAATGTCAAAGGATATTTGCTTCGAGAGGATGGAAATTTTGTTTTCTTGAAAATTGAATAAGTTGAAATAATATCTTTATTTATGGCTAATATCGCTTTAATAATAGCTGGCGGTTCAGGTAACCGCATGGGACAGGATATTCCTAAGCAGTTTATGCATGTTGATGGATGTCCGATTATCATTCACACATTGAAGGCATTTCAGAATCATCCTGGCATTGATGGTATTGCTGTCGTTTGTTTGGATGGTTGGGAAACCGTTCTTCAGTCGTATGCTAATCAGTTCTGTATTACTAAACTGAAATGGATTTTTCCAGGCGGAAAAACTGGTATGGAGTCAATCCATAATGGTATCTATGGATTAAAAGAGGCAGGTTGTGACGATGAGGACCTCGTTCTGGTTCATGACGCAGTACGTCCTCTTCTTCCTCAGGATATTATCTCTTCAAACATCGCGGTGTGCAAGAAATATGGTTATGCTATTACAGGCATTAAGTGTCGTGAAGCCATTTTGGAAAGTGAGGATGGTTTTTCAACGACGACCAGTATTCCTCGTGATAGGTTGATACGCACCCAAACCCCGCAGACATTCCGGTTGGGTAATATCATAAAAGCGCATGAAGAAGCCAAAGAAAAAGGTATAAAAGATTCCGTCGCCTCCTGCACGTTGCTGGCAGAATTAGGCGGTCGTGAAATGCATATAGTGCCTGGTTCAGAAAAGAATATTAAAGTAACAACCGTCGAAGACCTTGAAATGATTAAGGCTCTGATGCATGTGCAGAAAGAGAGTTGGCTGAAATAGCATATGTTGAAATATACAGACGATTATTGGAAGGATGTTCGAGAAGTTCTTGCATGTGTTCCACATGTAGAGAGACTTTTCAATAAGAGTATTCTTATTACTGGCGCAACAGGTATGATAGGTTCTTCTGTTGCAGAATTGTTGTTTGAACTCAATAGAAGTGAAAGTGCAAACATCAAGATTTATCTTGCAGGAAGAAGTCTCCAGCGTATGCAACAACGCTTTTATTGTTTTATGGAGGGGGTTGATTACTTTTATGTTGAATATGATGCAACAGCAGGGAGTGCATTAACTACTCCATCTGACTTTATCATTCATGGAGCTAGTCCTGCTGATCCTTCCGCAATAGCCAGTTACCCTGTAGAAACGATGATGGCCAACCTCTTGGGATTACGCAATTTGTTGGAACTCGTTAGACAAACTGAAAATGGTCGTTTGTTGTTTATTTCTTCAAGCGAGGTTTATGGTAAAAAGGCCGACAATCAGCCTTACGAAGAGTCAGACTATGGTTTCCTTGATATTTTGAATCCCAGGGCCAGTTACCCATCTTCTAAGCGTGCTGCAGAAACCCTGTGTGCATCTTATTTGAGTGAATATAGTGTTGATTTTGTGGTAGTCCGGCCAGGCCATATCTATGGTCCTTCTATCACTCAAACAGACAGTCGTGCGTCAGCTCAATTTACTAGAAAATCTGCATCTGGTGAAAATATTATCATGAAGAGTGCAGGGACACAACTCCGCTCTTACACGTACACTTTAGACTGTGCTTCAGCTATCTTAACAGTGTTGATTAATGGAATTAAAGGGGAGGCATATAACATTTCAAATTCTGATTCTATTGTTTCCATTCGCAAGATGGCAGAATGTTTGGCGCAGGCCTCTGGCCTAAGCTTAGTCTTCGAACAGGCATCGATGCAAGAGTCTAATTCTTATAATCTTATGAGTAATTCGTCTTTGAATTCAAGAAAAATTGAAAATCTTGGGTGGCATGGATGCTTTAATTTAGAACATGGAATAACAGCAACACTTAAATATTATGGTTGATCTGAAAATACAATTACCCGAAGGTTTCCTTGACGAGGAGGTCCGTTGTGGTTATCTGGTAACCCATGAGATGAAGAAGGCATGGGCTGTTATGCTCGATTTGTTAGCAGAGTTTGACAGAGTCTGCAAAAAGCATAACATAAGATATTTCGCATCAGGAGGTACTATGCTTGGTGCAGTCCGCCATAAGGGTTTCATTCCTTGGGATGATGACATAGATGTAATGATGGAGCGTGCTGATTATGAAAAGTTGTGCAAGGTCGGCCCTTCAGAATTTAAGCATCCTTATTTCCTGCAAAATAAGTATACAGACCCAGAATGTCCCGATATCATGTCTAAGCTAAGGAATAGCGAAACAACAGCATTCTATGGCGTGGAAGAACATGGCTTTATGAAATATAACAAAGGTATTTTTATGGATATTTTTCCATTAGACAACATGCCAGAGGATACTTTAGAACAAGATTCTTTTTATAAAGAGTTGGATGCAGAGATTCATAGAATGTATAAGAAAGGAAGACATTATGGCATTTTTACTGAGGATTCATCCCCTGCAGCCCGTTATGTCAAGAAATTTCTGCATTTCTTACTAAAATGGCGTAGGAAATATTTTATAGAAGGCTTTTGGAAAGCATGTAAATCATATGAAATCCTTTGTCAGAAGTATAACGACCAGGAAACTCCATATTTTTCAACAATTCAGTTCCGTTTAGATAGAAGTGACATCAAATATAAGGCAGATTATAAAGATGCAGTTTTAATGGATTTTGAGTTCTTGAAGATTCCTGTAGGGAAGAATTACGACCATGGGTTGCGTGTCCGCTATGGTGATAATTACATGGAGTTTGTGAAAGGTGCCTCATGCCATAGTGGAATCTTTTTTGATGCCGATAAGTCCTACAAAGAGTATATATAAAGCCAATGATACAAACATTTGCTAGTTCTGATTACATAAGCGTAGATGGCAAACGTTTTGATGTTTTAAAATTCATTCTAGCCATCTTTGTAGTTGGTATTCATACATTACCTATCGATTCTTGGCTACGCCCTTTATTCCGTACGGCAGTTCCGTTGTTTTTTATAATGTCATCGTACTTTTTCTTTCTGAAACAGTCAAAAATATCGGATTTGAATGAAAAAAGGAAATCTTATTTTCTTTTTGTCAAAAGGATTATATTGTTGTATTTGTTTTGGACAATCGTTCTTTTGCCATATATTGTTTATTCTGGAGAATGGTACAAACTTAATATATTGACAATTCTACATATATTTAAGTCAGTTTTTATAAGTGGTACGTTCCCCGCATCATGGTATTTAACGTCAACTATAATATCTATATCTGTTATATGGTATTCTTCGAAGTATTGTAGCAATTGTATTTTGTTACTTATTGGCTTTTTTATTTATGTTTTTTGTTGTTTAACGTCTAATTATTTTGCATTGTATGAGAAAATTCCTTCTTCAATCTTTATTTATAAGTCATATTCCTTTATTTTTGGAAAACCATGCAATAGTTTCCTCTCAGCACTCTTGTTTATAGTCATAGGTAAAATCTTTGCCGAGAACAAATTGTTTCTGTCAAATAAGATTTTGATAGTATTGTTTTTAAGTTCACTATTGTTGTTGTTTGTTGAAGCGGATTTTATAAATAGTAATAGGTTTAATTTGAGCAAGTTTGATTATTCAGATGACTGTTTTTTTTCTCTTATTCCCTTGTGTGTAAGTTCATTTATGCTGTTAGGTCAGAATTTCTTAACAATTTCATTTGATACTATAGAATTAAGGCATAGCTCAACAATAATTTTTTGCAGTCATTTTACCATATCTTCGGTTTTGTGTAGTTTTTTCCCCTCATTCCAAGGAGGTCTGTTCCTATTTTCTTCTGTTTTATTTATTTCTTGCTCTGTTTGTTATTTGATTTATTTGTTGAGAAGAAATTGCAATCTTACTTGGTTGGATTATGCTCACTAACAATTAATATTTTTTGCATACATGCGTATTGCTTATATAGATAGATTAAAAGGACTTGCCATGATTCTCGTAGTTATGGGTCATCTTATATTAGTATCTTTTAAGAATCCTGTTGGGAATCCTCTTTTTGCTATTTGTGAAACAACAGAAATGATGCTTTTTTCATTTCTTTCAGGTTTTGTCGTTACAACAATGTCATTTAGAAAAGTAATAAAAAAACTCCCTAAATTGTTGTTGCCAATGTTGACAGTTGGTGTTATTTATACCTATTATAGTGGTAGACAATGGGATGTTTTTGTCAATTCACCATTTAAGTGCGGCTACTGGTATTTTCTGTTTATAGCTTACTGTTATCTCTGTTTAGCGATTGTTCAAAAATGTAGTATTGCTTCTATAAAACATTGGCAAAAGGTTTTGCAAGATGTTTGCTGGCTTGTGCTTTTCTACTTGGCAGTTGTTCTAATCAAGCATCTTGTGCATATTACGTGGAATTCAGATTGGTTTAGTTTGTCTGTTTTTTATAGTTTTTGGCCTTATTTCATGTTAGGTTATATTTTTCGGAAATATGGTTTTATCAATCGTTTAGCTAAAATGAATGCTTTGTTCTCATTTGCTCTAATATTGTACATACCGTTTGTTTATCTGTATTGTACGCATGGGCACGTTTTCATGCATTTGGCAGCATTATGTGCGATTATAGTTCTACTATATATTTTCTCAAACCGAGAAAACGATTCTTCTAATTCAGAGCGCTTTTTGGGCTTTATAGGAAAGTATTCTATTGATGTATACCTATTCCATTTCTTCTTCCTCAATGCTATAAATCTTAAAATGGTAGGCGATTGGGTTGATAGAACTAACAACTATCTCATAGAATTCTTCTTTGTTTCATGTATTGCTCTATTAGTGTCATTTTTATCTATATGTATAGCAAAACTCATCAAAAAGAGTAGATTGTTATATTCTGTTATTTATGGCCATATATAAATAGATTTATACGTGTTATTCTTGCATCCATGAATGGTAATTCACAACGTATAGCGAAAAACACTGTAATCCTTTATTTCCGGATGTTGTTTTTAATGTTGATAGGACTCTATACAAGTCGTATCATTTTGAAGACGTTGGGAGTTGCTGATTATGGAACTTACAATTTGGTGGGTGGCGTTATCTCTATGTTTTCTATTTTCACAAGTTCCTTGTCCACAGCCATCAGCCGATTTATAACATTTGAACTGGGCAAGGGGCAGAGTGAGCGGTTGAACAGAGTGTTTTCTACTTCGGTGGATGTGCAACTGATATTGGGGCTAATAGTAGTCTTATTTGGTGAAACAATTGGTGTCTGGTTCTTGAACACTCATTTACAAATACCTGCTGATAGAATGGTCGCAGCCAACTGGGTATTGCAATGTGCCATTGCCTCGTTTGTGCTTGGCCTTCTGATGGTTCCCTACAATGCTTCGCTGATAGCCCATGAGAATATGAATATCTTTGCTTATATCAGTATCTTGGAATCAGTTTTGAAATTGGCAATCGTTTTTGCCTTATATATTTCCCCTTACGATAAGTTAATCACCTATGCTATACTTCTTTTTACGGTATCTTGTCTCATCCGATGGATTTATGCAGCTTATTGTAAGCGTCATTACGTAGAATGTAGATATCATTATGTTTATGATAAGCCACTGTTAAAGGAAATGACTGGTTTTGCAGGATGGAACCTGCTTGGTGATGGTTCGTGGATACTGAATAATTATGGCGTTAACATTTTGTTGAATATCTTCTTCGGTCCTGTTACAGGTCTTGTGTTGAATGCAGCTCGTGGTATAGCCACTCAGGTAGATAATATCGTCCAGAGTTTTGTCCGGAATTTTATGACAGCATTGAATCCCCAAATAACGAAGAGCTATGCAGCTGGCGATTTGGAGTATATGCATAAGTTAGTTTTTGCCGGTGCCAAGTATTCATTCTTTCTGATGATGTTTTTTGCTATTCCGATTTGTTTGGAAACGGAGTTGATATTAAATTTATGGTTGGATGTTGTTCCGGATTATGCAGTCATCTTTGTGCAGTTTACATTGTTGTCTTCTATGTGTGTCCTTTTGGGTAACACTTTGATTACTTCCGTTTTTGCAACAGGTAAAATTCGGAACTACGAATTGGTCATGGGGCTTATGGCGTTGTCCGTTTTTCCTATTACTTGGATAGCGTTTAAGATGGGGGCATCTCCCGTTGCTGCCTATATTATTTATTTCTGCGTCTACTTTACAATGATCTTCGTTCGTCTATATATGGTAAAAGAATTAATTCATATGTCTGCATGGTCATATGTGAAAGAGGTTTTTTTAAGGGTTGCGATTGTTGGATTCTTTGCTGTGTTAATCCCTTTGCTCATTACGCACTTCTGCGAGGATTCTGTCATACGTTTATTGGCAGTTTGTGTTTCAAGCGTCGTTTGTGTCATAGGAAGTGTCCTTCTTTTTGGTATGAAGAAAGATGAGCGAACACTTGTCTTTGCGTTCATACGAAAGAAATTTGCTAAGTAGAATTTGTGGTATATTTTTAAACAAAAGACAGGAATGGAAAAGTCAAGAATTGATACGTTAACGAGTATTCGTTTTTTTATGATTTTTATCATCGCGTTCACTCATTTCTATTTTTTAGGTGGAAGCGATGGTGTTGGTAGATTTTTACATACCCACATTCAGAATCCCAGTCTTCCTGTAGAATTCTTTTTTGTGATGTCTGGTTTCGGTTTGACATATCGTTCGTTGGTTAAAGGTAAAGCCGCAATCGAAGGTGACTTCACCTTCTTAAAAGGTTTAAAGTTTGGCATACAGAGGATGAATAAACTTTATTGGTTGTATGTTTTGACTATGGCATCAATGATTCCTTTAGCAGTGCTTTGGAAAAATTGGGAACTTAACAACTGGACTATGTCCGGAATACAAACAATGATAAGTTTCTTTGCAGATTTAACTTTGACCCAGTCATTGTATGGCGTATCAAAGATTGCCAATGAACTGAATGGTCCATGTTGGTTTATATCAGCATTATTTGTATTATATTGCTTCTATCCATTGTTGGAAAAAATTAATCAGAAAATAGTAAAATTATCAACATCTCGAATAATATTCATACTACTTCTTACCGAAGTTGTGTGCTACATGTTCTTGATTCCTTGTTCTTATTTGAAAGATAATTCTCCACTTGATTATCTTGCTTACGGAAGTCCCTATACACGAGTCTTCTCAATGTTCACAGGCATTCTTGTTTGTGATTTGTTTTTTAAGAGAAAGGAAAAACTTAATAATAGCACGTTTTGGGAGGTTATTACCATGAGTGTTGCTTTGTTGTGGATTTATAATATGCGAGTCTATTATGATCCTCAAGATAATTTCACATTTAGATACCCTGTGGTTGCTGTTGTTAATAATCTGATTTCTTTGGGTATAGTTTTTGTTTTTTCTTTCGAGAATGGAACTCTTTCCCGTCTTTTACTAAATAAATCATTAGTAACCTTGGGCGGTTGTGCTATGTACATATATTTGCTGCATTGGCCTGTGATTTATAATGTTTATGGTGTAATAAACCAAATGTTGCCAATGACTGCAGTGGTGAAGGTCTTTACAACAGTTTTGATTTTCTTCGTGATTGGATTACTGACATATTTAATATGGAAATACGAACGCAGAGTTATGAATTATATAGATTCTCAATTTAGTTAGTTTCGATGCCTCATTTGTTGTTTAAACTTATTTCCATATGGGTGCAAATACGGGATTTGTGCCTATACCTATTCAAGCATGCCATTATTGTGAATGCTTGGATTGATGACCATACGTGGCGAGGACTTAATCATAGAAATTGGGGTGATGATATCAACTATTATTTTATCAAAGAACTAACTGGGCGTCCTGTGGTTTCTTTGTTCAATTTCAGATTAGCCCGAAAATATGAGTTTAAGAATTATTTGTGCATAGGTTCCTTGTTGGGAATGCCTGGCTATGTTAACGAGAATACAATTGTTTGGGGTGCAGGGTCTTTTGGAGAATTAAAGGGAATGTGTCCGAAACGAATTTGTTCTGTTCGCGGGAAATTAACCTATGATATTCTTTTAGAAAAGGGATTACAATGTTCTAAAATATATGGTGATCCAGCGCTACTTCTTCCTCTTGTATACAATCCAAAAGAAAGGTTCAAGGTTCATAGTTCAAGGTTCAAGGCCTTTTCCTCCCCCCCCCCCTGTGTGGAGGCGACATTGCCTGAAACTCGAAATTCTAAAGTTGAAGCTAAACGATATCGTTTGGGCATCATTCCTCATATTGATGATTTGCATCATCCAGTGATAGAAGAGATTCGTGATAAACATGCTGATGAGATATTGATTATTGATTTGGCGCATTATGAGAAGTGGACAGATATAATTGATCAAATATGCTCCTGCGAGCGGATTCTCTCCAGTTCACTTCATGGATTGATTGTCTCAGATGCATATCAGGTGCCGAACTGTTGGATAGAGTTAAGTGGAAAACTTTTGGGAGGTCATTTTAAGTTTTGTGATTATGCATCTTCGGTAGACCGTGATTTCTCAAAACCTTTAAGAATTGAAAAAATCGCAGATATCACAAATGTTCTTGATTACGTAGACTTGCATTTCTCGTGTGCCGACGCGGAGAAAGTCAAGGAATTACAGCAAGGTCTTATCAAGGTAGCACCATTTAAGTTAACAGCTTTACAGCGTTGAAGTCACTAAGAACTTTTACTTTTCACTTTTCACCTTTCATCTTTCACCTTTCATCATTCACTTATATGTCTTCACCATTAATATCTGTTATCGTTCCTGTCTATAACGCAGAAATAACACTCCGGCAATGCGTTGATAGTATTCTTTGTCAGGGTTATAGGGATTTTGAACTATTGTTGATAGATGATGGTTCGAAAGATAGTTCGCCTGCTATTTGTGATGAATATGCATCGAAGGACAATCGTGTAAAAGCTTTTCATAAGGAAAATGCTGGTGTAAGTGCAGCCCGGAATAAAGGTTTGGAAAATGCTAGTGGAGAGTGGATAACTTTTATAGATTCTGATGACTATATTTCAGAAGATTACTTCCGTGGGGTAGAAGGTTGTAAACAACAATTATTGATAACAGGATTTCGAGATGAGGTTGGAGGAAATGTTTCTGATAATGTGAAAATGGTATCAGCTATTTATCAGAGCCATGAAGATGTTTCACTCTTTATTCGAACTCAGGTGTCAAGCAGTATGGTGTTGCGTGGGCCGTGGGGTAAATTTTATCGCCGAGAAATAATAGGGAACCAACTTTTTAATACAAATATGAAATTAGGTGAAGATACTTGTTTCGTATTTGATTATTTGGCAAAATGTAAAACTATAGAGGTGATTTCTTCTTCTTCTTACGTAATAAGGCGGGGCACCGTTCCTGACGCTGTCAAATATCAGTCATCGGTAGAGTATGCCGTTCGTTCCTTGAATTACGTATGGGACTCCTTCAAGAAAATGGAAGATGTTCACCATGTCGGAAAAGGTTGTTTTTATACATTTATAGGCTATTACAAGTTGATGTGCAAGCATGAATGGTCACAAGATAAGGCGAAGTGGTACGATAATCCTGATGTGAAAGCACTATATGACTATGTATGGCCAGCGCTCAGTCTGAAGCAAAAACTTCGCTTGGCTGCCGCAAGGATACTTCGTAGATAATAACTTATAACCTGTTATCTATAATCATGCCAACTATATACAAAACACGAGGAAAAACGACCACTGCCACGCGGATGACGGTGGAGGAGATTGTGGAGGCAATCCGCAATAAGAAATATCTGAAGGAGGTGGCGGAGTTCCGGGAGATGGGGACGTTGGCAAATGTGAAGAAACGTGAGAACGGAACACTGGACATCGAGGATGCGGCATGGGAGAAGGCGCTGCCACGCATCTGCTTCGCCTACGACTATCAGAAGCGGGGTGGGGAGATGCAGCAGGTGGCATATAACGGACTCATCCTCCTGGAGGTGAACAACCTGCAGAGTGAGGAGGAGGCCATCGGTCTGCGGTTCTATGCCGGTAGGCAGCCACAGACGCTGCTGGCATTCGTAGGCGCCGACGGACGGTCGGTCTGCATCGTGTGCAGGGCGGAGCTCTATCCCAACTGCCGTCAGGAGGGAAGCGCGCTGCCCACCGGCGATGAGCAGATACGCTGCTTCCACTACAATGCCTATACGGCAGCGCAGAAGTTCTACACGGGACAGCTGGAGGTGACGGTGGATGTGCTGGAGCCTCGGCTGGACAGGGTGTGCTACATGAGTGCTGACGGGGCGTTGTGCTATAACCCCGAGGCCATTCCCTTTTATGTTGATGCGCAGGAGTCGTTCTCGCTGTCGTCGCCCTATCGGCCACTGAAGGCTGAGGTGGGGACGTTGCCGGGACGTGATGTCTACCAGACGCAGATGATTATCGTACAGGAGTGTCTGGCGAAGGCATACGAGGAGGCGCTGACCATTGACGACGAGCAGGAGTCCATAGTGGCGGTGCTCACCCATCAGGCTCATTTCTGCATGGAGTCGGGGGTGCCGAAGGAACTGGCCAAGAGAATTACGCTGATGCATCCGGAACTGAGGAAGGACACGCTGTTGGCAGACCGCATCTTCGATAATGCCTATACGCCGAAGGCGCTGAGGAGGATGATGAAACGAAATCCGGAGACAGCAGCACTGCGGCATATCCCTGAGTCGACGCTGCTGATGCTGAAGACGACGGCGTTCATGGAGCAAAACTACCAGTTCCGGAAGAATGTGTTGACGGGGGTGGCACAGTACCGCCCCGTGGCACGGCCTTACTTCGACTACATGGACGTGACGGAAGAGGATCGTAACAGCATGACCATCAGGGCCCTGGAGGCTGGACTGAAGTCATGGGATAAGGACATCAAACGATATATAGAATCGAAGGACATCCCTCAATATGATCCCATCGAGGACTATCTGCTGCACCTGCCCGCCTGGGACGGACGCGACCGACTGGCGGACTTCGCACGACGCGTGCCGACCAGTGATGGTCTCTGGCATCGTTTCTTCCCGCTGTGGATGCGGTCGATGGTGGCCCACTGGCTGGGCAAGGACCGCGAACACGGAAATGCGCTGGTGCCGCTGCTCATCGGCCCGCAGGGCTGTGGGAAGTCAACCTTCTGTGGCATCGTGCTCCCCGAGGAGTTGCGAGCCTATTATAACGACCGGGTGAGCTTCAATAATGAGTTCGACCTGCTGAATCAAATGTCGTCATTCGCGCTCATCAACATCGATGAGTTCGACAGCATCGGTGCGAGTCGGCAGCCACTGCTGAAATACCTGCTGTCGACGCCGGACGTGAAGCTGCGCGTGCCGTATGGCAAGGCTGTGAGTCAGCGCCGCCGCTATGCGAGCTTCATCGCCACAACGAACCAGCAGATGCCACTCACCGATCTTTCCGGTGCGCGTCGCTTCCTGTGTGTGAATGTTGATGGCCGCATCGATACTGACTCGCGCGTGGACTACGCGCAGTTGTATGCGCAGCTGCTGGCCGAGATACAGGCGGGTCAGCGCTACTGGCTCACCGATGACGAGACCGCCGAGGTCATCGCCCACAACGAGCCGTTCCGCCAGGTGGATAGCATCGAGGAGATGGTGCGTGCACTCTTCAGGAAACCGAAATCAGGTGATTCGGATGCAGTCATTCTTCCTGTTGCAAAGATCGTCAGCATTTTGCAAGAGCGTTTTCCTGGTGTACAAGCAAACCGTGCAACATTTATCAAAGTAGGTAAAATACTTGTCAACATGGGATGTGAGGGGCATCGCAGTAGTAGTGGCAATGCCTATCAGGTTGTTGTCCAAGAAAAATGATTAATTCCTATTACACATTACACTTTTTGTGTAATTCGTTGATAGCTAAAGCTTTAAAACAGTGTAATTGGATTTTTAATTACACTATTTTAACGCTCTGATGGTCAGCAAGTTGTGCGAGTTGTGCAATGTGTAATTGAAATGTGCATTTCAAAAGTATCAGAACCCACATAGATATCTGAAGAAACTTGGCACTCGGCGACGGAGGAGACGCTTTCTTTCTCCACGGTATTCCGAAAGCGAGCAAGCTCGAGCGCCGCCGTAGGCGATTGAAATCTCACACAGATCTTGACGATCTAAACAGATAATATAATCTCTCACAGATCTTGATGATCTAAACAGATTTCTTATGATGATTCCATTTTGCGTGCAAAAAGGAACTTTATTGATGAATAAAGGGCGTCTTGATAGGCTGATGAATTCTGAAAGCTAGTTTTCGTTCATCTTCCAACAATAAAACTATCATCATAAGAAAAAGATCTGTGAGATCAGTTAGATCCGTGTGACATTAAAAATAGTATATAGTCAGTTTTAAGTTTCTGATTTCTTATGATGAATCCATTTTGCTCGCAAAATAACTTTATTCGAGAATAAAGGGCGTTTGATTGTTTGAAGAGGATCGAAAGCTAGTTTTCGTTCATCTTCCAACAATAAAACTATCATCATAAGAAAAAGATCTGTGAGATCAGTTAGATCCGTGTGACATTAATAAAATACAATATGACGCAATTGACTGATGAACAAAAAAAGATGCAGATGAATGATATGAAATCATTCGACGAGCAAATGCCATGTATTGGTATTTTCTGGTATGATCCAGAAGACCATTCATTCTTCGGCGTTCGTAAATCGGAGCTAACTCCAAAGATGGTTGAAGATGCGGCAGAAAAAGGCCTTCCTTTCATCAACTATCCCCATCTGCATCGACAAGTATGGGCAAAGGAGTATTTCCGGGCTCAAGCAAAGCATGAGGAAACAAAATTCAAGGGTGACTATACAATGATTCCGAGAGGACGTGTTGCCTGGAACATAGATAAGTTTATTGTTCTTGTGGGTCATTGGGCAGAACCAATACAGGAAGAACTGACATCCCTTATTGAGGAGGAATTCTCTCTTCCTTATTTTGAGTTTGTGTATGATGAACTTTTGGAGCAGTGAGAGCAGAGCTAAACTCGTTTGTGCTATGCCGAATCGTGACATAAGTCGACTAAGTCAACACTGGGATCTCGGTCATGGTTGGTCTGGTGATCTATAGACCCTATAAACGGTGCTTCCGTACCCTATGTGCCGTGCTTCCATAGCATACAGATCATGCTCCCATAGCATGCAGACCGTCCTTCCATAGCATCTGTCTTGTGCTCCCATAGCATACAGAGCGTGCTTCCATAGCATCTGTCTTGTGCTACCAATGCAAGCATCCCTTTGAGTTAATATCTGTATCTCTAAGACCTGTTATAAGTACCTCTAAGTGCCATGACATCTATCTCAGAGAGATATAGATATCAGGACATAGGAATATAGCACGCTTAGCGTGGAAATTTTACAGAATTTGAAACAAAATTTTACAGGAATATTAATCTCACACAGATCTTTACCATCTAAACAGATAATAAAATCTCACACAGATCTTTACCATCTAAACGGATTCTTCAGATGATAGCTGCATGCAGCGTTCTTTATTCGATAGTAAAGGTATTCTATTGTTTGAAGAGGACCGAAAGCTAGTTTTCGTTCATCTTCCAACAATATAACTATCATCAGAAGAAAAAATCTTTAAGATTCGATAGATCTGTGTGACAGAATAATAAACATGACAGATAATGATTTGACATTTCAGATTCGGGGAGCCGTTTGGGATGTGTATAACGCGCTTGGCCCGGGGCTGCTAGAGTCTGTATACGAAGAAGCGCTATGTTTTGAATTGCAGCAACGTGGTTTGGAGGTAGAACGTCAGGTTTCTGTGCCTATAGTATATAAAGGAAAAGAGCTAAAGACCGATCTTCGTCTTGACCTGTTGGTTGAAAATCAAGTCATTATCGAACTGAAGTCTGTGGAAACGATGAAGCCGATCTTTTATAAGCAAACGAAAACTTACTTGAAGTTGATGGATAAACATCTTGGTCTTCTCGTGAATTTCGGCGAGTATGACATGAAGGATGGCATTCATCGGATTGTGCTATAGTTCACACAGATTTTGACGATCTAAACAGATAATATAATCTCACACAGATCTTGATGATCTAAACAGATAATATAATCTCACACAGATCTTGATGATCTAAACAGATTTCTTATGATGATTCCATTTTGCGTGCAAAAAGGAACTTTATTGATGAATAAAGGGCGTTTTGATAGGCTGATGAATTCTGAAAGCGAGCTTTCAACCATTCATCAACCTATAAAACTATCATCATAAGAAAAAAAAGATCAGTGAGATCCGTTAGATCCGTGTGACATTAAAAATCGTATATAGTCAGTTTTAAGTTTCTGATTTCTTATGATGAATTCATTTTGCTCGCAAAATAACTT
>OCVV012836113.1_pt1 | contig 16755 bp, 17 predicted proteins | sample 1539721 | NCBI WGS metagenome assembly OCVV01 (sample SAMN02144230, study PRJEB22623) | gut metagenome | biome: sheep rumen | host: Ovis aries | place: New Zealand | reverse complement strand
CCATCCGGATGGTTCGTGAAATTCGTCGCCGTCCACGGCTTCGAGTGATAGGAATACTATCCGCATGGTTCGTTTTCATTCGTGAAATTCGTGTTTAGATAAAAAACATCGGAACATCCGAAACTTGAATTAATCCATAAATGAACATCCTCCAAATCTCATAACAAAAAATAGAATATTTCTTCATTTTGTGCATTTATTTTCCGTACCTTTGTGTCTTGAAAGCAAAAGAAGACGATGGACATCAAGCGGAAAATCATACACGTCGATATGGACCAGTTCTTTGCGGCTGTGGAGCAGCGGGACAATCCCGAACTGCGCGGTTTGCCTGTGGCTGTTGGGCACGACGGGGAGCGGGGCGTGGTGGCCACGGCGAGTTATGAGGCACGGAAGTTTGGGGTGCATTCGGCACAGAGCATACAGGTGGCCAAGCGGCTTTGCCCCAACCTGATTATCGTGCCTGGACACTATGAGAAGTACAAGGAGGTGTCGAGGCAGATTCGCGCCATCATGTTGGACTATACCGACGTGATTGAGCCGCTGTCGTTGGACGAGGCGTTTCTCGACGTGACGGAGAACAAGAAGGGCATCGCGCTGGCGGTGGAGATTGCGAAGGACATCAAGCGGCGCATCGTGGAGGAGACGGGTCTGACGGCTTCTGCCGGGGTGTCTTACTGCAAGTTTCTGGCCAAGGTGGCGTCTGACTATCGCAAGCCGAACGGCCTGTGCACCATCCATCCAGACCGGGCCCTCGACTTCATCGCGCGTCTGCCCATCGAGCAGTTCTGGCTGGTGGGCAAGAAGACGGCTGAGCGGATGCACCACATGGGCATCTACAACGGGGCGCAACTGCGGGACTACTCTTTGCAGGGACTCACGGCGGCGTTTGGCAAGGCGGGGAGACTATTCTACGATTTTGCCCGGGGCATAGACAACCGCCCGGTGGTGACGGAATGGGTGAGGAAGTCGGTGGGGTGCGAACGAACGTATGAACATGACCTCAACACCTCTGCTGCTTTCACCATCGAGATTTACCATCTGGTGCTGGAACTGCTGGAGCGTCTGCGCCACGCTCAGTTTCAGGGCCACACGCTCACGCTGAAGGTGAAGTTTCAGGACTTTACCCAAATCACCCGTTCTGCCACTTCGGCCGACATTCTCCTGACGAAAGAGCAGATTCTTCCGCTGGCCAAGCAACTGTTCCAGAAGGTGGAACTCGGTGGCCACACCATCCGCCTGCTGGGGCTGTCGGTCAGCAATCCGCTCTCATCGGACGAGGACGACATGCCTGTCCGCCAGCATGAGGAGTGGGTGGACCAGTGGCTGCCTTTTGAGGATGTGGAATGGTAAAAATGGTACTTTTTGCCATCAGTGCGCCGAAAAAACTTGCAGGAATCATCTGCCATACGGAAATATTCTGTAACTTTGTCCTCGGTAAACCTGAGCGAGACAGTCAATGGATGACCTCTCTCACCAAACTCACATGAACAACTCTATCAGCATCATCTCATGAAAACCCTATCGCATCAAGAGACGGGACATGTCGCCCGCAGGGATGACTTGGACTTTCTGAAAGGCGTCCTCATCATCTTGGTCATCAGTTTCCATCTGACCTATATTGGCGACTCCCACCCTTATGCCAAGCAGATTGTCTATACGTTCCACATGCCTGCATTCCTCATCCTGTCAGGCTATCTGATGAACATCCGCAAACCAGGGAGAGGGTTCTTCAGGACAATACTGGGCTATGCCATTCCCTACATCGTGATGGAAAGCGGCTATATACTGATGGCTTCCGTTTTGCCCATACGCGAACACATCGACGCACTGACGTGGAGCGTGTTTCTGGAGAAACTGCTTCTGGACCCCATCGGCCCGTACTGGTATCTGCAAACGCTCATCGTTTGCGGCATAGCCTATTTTGCCACATTTCGGCTTGTCCCCATGAAACCGCTTTCACAACTCATCGTTCTCGGAATCGTCCTGTATGCACTCTCATTCCTTGCGCACGGCATGGCTTTTGCCAGTGCGCTGTATTTCGTGGCAGGAGTGGCCGTGAGGCAAAGCGGCTTGGCTTTCACCAACATCTTCCAAGGGTCGGCTGTAGCCATTATCGCCTTCGTCCTGCTGGCCATACATCCACAAAACCTGCTGCAGGAACAGCCAGGGGGAATCCTGATGGTCTATCTGGCGATAGCCTGCCTGCTCTTTGCCTATTCCCACATCGGCAAAAAGCCGCGCCACCTTTTGGCTTTCTTAGGCAAAAACACGATGCCGCTCTTCCTGTTCTCTCCCATCTTCACTTTTGTGTGCAAACCACTTGTGCCGTTTCTGCAGTTTGACCCAACAGGGCTGTCCTTCCTTCTGCCTGCCCTCCTGATTTGCATTGCTGGAAGTCTATGCATTGAATGGGGACTGAAAAAGACTGGCCTGTCTCAATATTTCTATTGCAAGAAATCTGCCACGCCCCCAGTTCCAGCAACCTACGATAAGACCAACACAAGGAATATAAAGTCATGATGGTGCAACCGCTGAACTTGCCGCCTTTCGAGGCGAACATCAAGAAGATGAACGGGATGGTGAAGATACTGGATGTGCTTCGCCGCCGGTTTGTGGCCCTCACGCCCGAGGAGTGGGTGCGACAGCATTTCATCCATTTCCTCATCGGACAGAAAGGCTACTCTCCCACCCTGATGGCCAACGAGGTGGCGGTGTCGCTGAACGGGATGAGCCGTCGGTGCGACACGGTGGTGTATCGTCAGGAGGGTCTGAAGCCGCTGATGATTGTGGAGTATAAACGCCCCGACGTGGAGATTACCCAACGGGTGTTCGACCAGATTTGCCGCTATAACATGGTGCTGGAGGTGGAGTGGCTGGTGGTGAGCAACGGACTGAAACACTATTGCTGCCGCATCAACCTCAACGATGGCACCTACAGTTTTGTGCCAGACATCCCGACGTATGAACAACTGAAATCTTAAGTCCTCAGCAGAAACACTCCCCCTGCACCCCAACACCCCTTCTTTCTCCCATCAGCGTGAGAAAGAAGGGGATTTTTAGTGCGTTCGATTGTTAAATCAAGTTAAACACTAGTACTATGTATTGCAAGGTAATGAAATAATACATACCTTTGCAGCGAAATACAACAAGGGGGGTACACTCCTTGGTTAAAGACTTTACAGGTAAAACCACATTGACAACACCTCAAAAACAAAAGAAAGATGAACGTTGATAATGCAAAGTCGCAGATGCGAAAAGGTATGCTGGAATACTGCATCATGCTGTTGCTCAGAGAGAAGGCATACTACGCTTCGGACATCATCAAACGTCTGAAGGAGGCAAACCTGCTGGTGGTGGAGGGTACGCTGTATCCGCTCCTCACCCGTCTGAAGAACGACGGTTTGCTGGGTTACGAATGGTGGGAGAGCACACAAGGGCCTCCACGCAAGTATTACGTGCTGACCGAACAGGGCCAAGAGATTCTGCAACAGTTGGATGCGGCCTGGAGCGAACTGGAAAGCACCGTACACACACTGAAGGAGAGAAAGTTGCTCATCGAGAACTGAACGATACACATTATTTATATATAGGACAAGTTCACAGCAAATTTATATATAAGACAAGTTCACACCAAGGAAAAAATCATCTTCAAAAACAAAAGACAGAAACATGAAAAAGAATATTACCATCAACCTGTGCGGCAGACTCTATCAGATAGACGAGGATGCCTACGAACTGCTCAGCCAGTACATAGAGACCCTGCGCAACTACTTCCAGAAGCAGGAAGGCGGCGAGGAGATAGCCAACGACATCGAGGAGCGGGTGGCCGAACTCTTCGACGACCTGAAAGCCCAGGGTGTTGAGGCCATCACCATCGAACACGTGCAGGGAGTCATCCATCAGATAGGCCAGGTGGAGGAGATTGCAGGAGAAGCCGCTGATTCTGCTGATTCAGATGCCTCTTCCCAGCGCACTCCCAACTCAGGCAACGCTGCTCAATCCAAGAAGGCACAAGGCGGCAAGAAATTCTTCCGCGATTCGCAAAACAAGATTCTGGCTGGTGTGCTGGCCGGATGTGCACAATACTATGGCGGCAACGCAAACACATGGCGTTGGGGCTATGTCATCGTGTGTGTGGTGTGGTTCTTCATCTTGGGAGCAGGACCTTTCAGCCTCACCATTCCTTTCGAAGGATTCTTCGGCCTCTTGGCACTCCCCTTCGCGCTGGTATCGTTGCCTTTCACCATTCTGCCCCTGCTCCCCTACTTCCTCACGGCCATCTTCACCCCCGAGGCGAAGACTCCTGAAGATGTGTTGCAGATGAAGGGCAAGGAGGTGAATCCGCAGAATCTGGCGGCAGAGGTGCAGGAGGCAACCCTTTCGAAAGAGAAGAAGAAGAGCGACGTATCGGCTTGGGACATCTTCGTGGGTGTCTTGTCTATCGGTGTGAGCACATTCCTGACCATCGGCTTCATCATTGCGCTGTGTTTCTTCGTGGCCTTCTTGGCTGCCCGTGAAATGGTGGCAGACAAATGGTGGAACATCTACAGGCCAGAAGATTTGCAGGCCGTCACCATACCTGCGGTGTTCAGTGGTGTCATGCTGTTGGTGTCTATCGGCATTCCGCTCTATTGCTCCATCCATGCGGCGATGAGTTCGTTAGGAAAAGTAACCTCATGGCATGTCCGTCAGCGTCTCATCTGGTTCCTCCTGTGGGTGGCATCCTTGACAGGCTTTGTGGGCTGCTGTGTATGGGGTGTGGGCCGGTTGGACAAAACACAAACAGAACGTTGGGACAGAGAAGCGGCCTTGAGAGTGGAAGAATCTGTCACCGATGCGTTGGGACACGTGTTTGACAAGGACGAATGGGACTATTTCGAGCAGAACGGTTGGGAACTGATAACAGCAGAAAATACAGACCGCTACACATACCGGGGCGAATGGATGACGAATGATAGGAAGATGCGTTATCTTGATGCGTGGAACGACAACGCGCCTGTGGTTTACACCGTCCGCAAGGTGAAAGAGGTGGAGCCCGGCATCTACCGCCTCTCTGCTGCGGTGAGGGCTAACAATACTGGCAGGTTCATATACCTTCAGGGGCAAAGCATCGACCCAGAGACAGGCGACACCACGCAACTGACGATGCATGTCAAGGAGATTCCTGTCTTTGCTAATCAGGGTGGCAACATCTGGGAATGTGCACGAAAAGAATCGGACAAAAACTCGGATGCATCGGGAAGCGACGTGCAATCCTCTGGTGCCGATGAGGTGGTGATGGAATTAGTGAAGCGTCTGGCTCCTCAAGACCGTCAGCGGATTAGTTTGGCCAATCATAGGAAGGGGTTTGGCTGGAGTTACATCTACATTGACAGCGTCGAGGTGAAGAAGCCTTCCGAACTCTTTTATGGTGTGACCACAGATGAGCGCATCACAGGTTCGCCCGCAACGACTGGCTGGTTCTCTGCTGCTGATTTCAAGTTAGAACGTATTGATGACCAAAAGTTGGTGAAACAATGAATTGATTTCGTCCAGACGGTGCGGTGCAGCGTGACCAGAACGCTTTTGGGACTGATAAGAAATGTGACAGCAAAAGGGGCTGCGCCATATTTGGCGCAGCCCCTTTTGCTACTTTATTCATCTTCTTTCTTGCGGCGAGTGCGACGTTTTGGCTTCTCGTCGGCGGCAGGAGTTTCAATCTTCACGCCAGCCAGTTCGGGGTCGATGAGGATGCGGCCACAATACTCGCACACAATCACCTTCTTGCGCATACGCACATCCAACTGACGCTGTGGCGGAATCTTGGCGAAGCAACCGCCACAGGCATCACGCTGCACATACACGATGCCGAGACCGTTGCGGCAGTTCTTGCGGATGCGCTTGAAACTCTGCAAGAGACGTGGTTCGATGAGTGTCTCAAGCCCCTTGGCCTTCTCGCGCAACTTCTCCTCGTCAGCCTTGGTCTCAGCCACAATCTCGTCCAGTTCGTTCTTCTTCACCTCCAGGTCTTGCACCCGACCCTCCAGTTCCTCCTTGCTCTTGGCCAGATATTCGCTGCGTTCTTTCTCCAGGTTCTGAGCCTCGCGGATGCGCTTGTTGCAGAGTTCCACCTCCAAAGTCTGGAACTCAATCTCCTTGTTCAGCAGGTCATACTCGCGGTTGTTGCGCACGTTGTCCATCTGCTCTTTGTAGGTGGCCAACTGTGAGTTTGCCAACTCAATCTTACTTTTATGCTCGCTGATTTTAGCACGCAAGTCTGCAATTTCCGCCTCAGTCTTGCTGATGCGTGTCTTCAGACCCTCAATCGTGTCCTCCAGGTCTTCCACTTCCAGAGGCAACTCACCGCGCAGGGTGCGGATGCGGTCAATCTCTGTCAAAATTGTCTGTAACTGGTAGAGGTTCTTCAGGCGCTCCTCAACCGGCATCTCAGAAGGATTTTCTTTCTTTTTTGCCATACTTCTTTTTATAAATAATTGATTGGATTTGTTTTCGTCTTTGCCAGCACGACGGGAAGCGTGGGGAACTTGTGCAGAATCACGTCTCTCAGCACCTCCTGCGTGTACTGCTCACTCTCGTAGTGGCCAATCTCCAGCAGCAGGATGTCGCTTTCATAGCCGAAGAAACGGTGATAGCCGATTTCGCCCGTGATGAACACGTCGGCCCCCTTCTCGATGGCCTTGGGAATGAGGAAAGCCCCCGAACCGCCACATAGGGCCACGCGGCTGATTTTCTCCCTGCTGGCATAGTTGGTGCGCAACGATTTCAGCCCGAACGCCTCCTTCACACGCTCCATGAAGTCACGCTGCGAAAGAGCGGCGGGCAGGGTGGCAATGATGCCTTCGCCAGCAGTCACATAACTGCTTCCGCGCAGATAAGACTCTTTAGGTGCCAGCCACTGGGGAGCCACAAGCCCCAACTTCTCAGCCATCTTGAAGTTCACGCCTCCATAGGCCGAGTCGAGGTTCGTGTGGGCGGCATACACCGTGATGCCCTGCCGGATGGCCTTGCCAATGGTGCGTCCCACATAATCGCGCGAAGTGATGCTCTTCACCGGACGGAACAAGAGCGGATGGTGGCTCACAATCAGGTTGCAGCCACGCAGCACGGCCTCATCCACTATCTCTTCGGTCACGTCCAAACACAACAATGCCCCTGTAGCCTCTGCATCCTCTGCTAATCCAATCTGCAATCCCGCATTATCGTAGCCGTCTTGCAGGGCCAGAGGAGCGAACTCTTCAAGGGCACCTAAGATATCCTTTACTTTCATATTATACAGAAATGTGGGGAGTATAGTCCACATTTCGGGTGCAAAGATAAGAAGAAATCGGGAATAAAGCATCAAGCACGAGGCATTAAATGCTGAAAGTTTGTTAAATCACCACATTTTTCGTCTTTTTTGTTTGGAACATTCAACAGGAACACCCTATCTTTGCAGTGTATTAGCACAATGGTACACTAATAAACCCGAATAACTCCACACCGAAGTCGGCAAGCCAATGGCACCCCTGCCTCAAAACCGTACCCCTCGACTACGACCTGCCGTACCCCTCGACTACGACCTGCCGCCCCCCTCGACTACGACCTGCCGCACCCCTCGACTACGGCAAAGAGTCATCGGAAATATGCAGTAGAACTCACACATCATTCACAATAAAAAGAAACCATGCTACAGATTCAGAACATCACCTATGGCTACAACGCCATGCACAACGTGCTGGAGAACTTCTCCCTCACCTACGACGAGCCGGGCATCTATGGCCTGCTGGGCAAGAACGGCACAGGCAAAAGCACCCTGCTCTACCTCATCATGGGCCTGCTGCGTCCACGCCAAGGCATCATCACCTTCGACGGCATCGACACCCGACTGCGCACCCCCGAAGCACTTCAGGACATGTTCATCGTGCCAGAAGAGTACAACCTCCCCTCCATCCTGCTGCCCGACTACGTGAAGGTGCTCCGCCCCTTCTACCCCCACTTCGACAGCCAACTGCTGGTGCGCCTGCTGGAGGTGTTTGAGATGCAGGGAGTGAACGGTGCCACGCCCGATGCCGACGGCATTCCGCGCATCAACCTGGGCGCACTCTCCATGGGCCAGAAAAAGAAAATCTACATGTGCATCGCCCTCGCCACCCGCACCAAACTCCTGCTCATGGACGAACCCACCAACGGACTCGACATCCCCAGCAAGAGCCAGTTCCGCAAGGTGGTGGCACAAGGCATGAGGGAAGACCAAACCGTCATCATCTCCACCCACCAGGTGCGCGACGTGGAGACCCTGCTCGACCACGTGACCATCATCGAGCAAAACGCCGTCCTCCTCAACGAGAAGATGAACATGGAGCAACCTGTCAATCTGGAGGAACTCTTCATCGAAGCCCTCAACAAGGCACAAGTTTCTTCGCTATAATCACCCCTAAAAACAAACCCCACTATGGACTTCAACAAAAACCGATTCGCCAACTTCGCGCGATACGACCTCACCATCAATAAGACCTTCTTCCGCAACATCGCCTTCGTCACACTGGCCGGTGCCATCGGCATTGCCATGCTGGGCTTCATGCTGCGCTACGACATTTACCGCGACGTGGTGACCAACTATGCCGAATGGGGAGGAGCGCCCTCGCCATCCGACTTCTCACACTATACCCACAACTACATCACCACCTTCTACCTACTGGGCTTCACCGCCCTGATGATGGCCATCTTTGCCGGTTGCTGGGCCCACAACCTGCGCAACAAGCAGGGACGCATCACCGAACTGACCCTGCCGGCCAACAACCTGGAGAAGTTCACCTGGCATGCCCTGCTCACCCTCGTGGGCGGCTTCCTGCTGTGCATCGTCTCGCTGCTCCTGGCCGACGGACTCAACGCCTTGCTCACCCTCATGATGTTCGGTGCAGAGAACGGAGTCGGCTCCCTCACCCGCTCAGCCTTCGAGGTCTTCACCTTCACCATGACGAGCAATGACCTCATCAACCTCCCCTCCATCAGCACCAACGGCGACATAGGCACCGAAGACATCGCAGCGGTCAACTTCATCCGCTCCGCCAGTTTCCTCATCATCACATCAGCCATCGCCGAGACCCTCTGCTTCTTCTTTGGCAATGCCGTGAAGTACAAGTATAACATCATCCTCACCTACATCGCCCTGCAGATTCTCGGCACCATCCTCTCGGTGGGTTTCTTCATCTTCACCGCCGCCAGCGCCGACACCGCCTTCGGTGCCTTGGCCGAAGTCGATGCAGACGGCGAGGATGTGGCCAACTTCTTCACCTACAGTTTCTATGCCATCGGCAGCGTCGCCCTCCTCCTTTCAGCCGCGCTGATATGGAAGAGTTACCACCTCTACACCCGTGCCCAAATCACCTCTGCCCTTAACAAATAATGTGTAAAAAAACTTATGCGATTCAAAGATAACAAAGCCATCTATCTGCAAATAGCCGACCTCATCTGCGACGACATCCTGCAAGGACGGCTGCTGGAAGACGAGCGCATCCCCAGTGTTCGCGAGTATGCCGCCGCCGTGGAGGTGAACGCCAACACCTGCGTCCGTGCCTACGACTGGCTGCAGGGGCAGAACATCATCTACACCCGTCGCGGCCTCGGCTACTTTGTCAACTCAGGAGCCAAAGACGCCATCCAACAGATGAAGCGTCAGGAGTTCCTGACCGAAACCCTGCCCGATGTGGCGCGCCAAATGGCCAGCCTCCACATCACCATGGACGAACTCAACAACCGAATCATCAACTACCAAATGCACCAGTAGCATCATGAACATCAAGACCATCCTCACGGGGCTATGCCTCGCAGCCACACTCTCCATGAGCACCTCTTGCGACTTCAGCCCCGAAAACATGAACATCATGGCCCGCAAGGGAGCCGGCAAAGACTACTTCCGCGACAGCGAGAAATGGGGCAAAGTCATCACACAGACCATTGAGTCCGACGACTTCACCCACATAGCCCTTTCGGGCAATGCCGACATCCACATCCATCAGGGCATCTTCTCCACCATCGAGATTCAGGGCAACGAACGCGCCATCGCGGGCAACAACATCCAGGTGAAAGACGGCACACTGACCGTAGCCAAGAAAGACAGCATCAGCGGCACCCTGCCCAGCATCAAACTCATCGTCACCGTGCCCACCCTCGAGAGCATCCACGTGTCGGGAGCCGGCGACATCGAGATGAAGGACACCCTCGTCTTTGACAACAACCTCACCCTCAACATCAGCGGAGCCGGCGACATCGACATCGACCGACTGAAATGCAAGAACTTCGCCCTCAACATCAGCGGAGCCGGCGACGTGAAAGCACAGAAAATCAAGTGCAAGACAGCCACCCTCCAAATCAGCGGAGCCGGCGACGTGAAGGCCGACCTGAAGGGCGACAACATCGACGTGGCCATCAGTGGTGCAGGCGATGCCGACCTCGACGTGAAGTGCGACCAACTGACCGTTGCCGCCAGCGGCACAGGCGAAGTGGAACTGAGTGGCGAGTGCCGCCACATGACCAAACGCGTCAGCGGCATGTCGGGCATCGACTCCAAGGAACTCACCATCCACGAAGGCATCGCCATCCAGTAAAAACAAGAAACATCCACAAAACAAGAGAAGGCTTGGCAGTCCATCAACAAGTGACCTGTCAAGCCATCTCTGGCATCATGTTGAGGGGTTCATCTCCACATATTTGTCCACAATCCCATCAAACGTGTTTTCTGACATTTTCTCAATCATCTTCAGATTCCGTGTCAGATATTCTGCACGACAAAACAACGTTCCATCTTTCCAGATACTCCTCGTCCGTATCTGTCCCGCAAAATCGTATAGCCCACCAAAAATGTAAGCGTGTATCTGCTGAAGACATTTTCACCGTACCTGGCTCCATGCTATTGAGCAAGCCACTTTCTGTCAGCGTGTATGCTTTTTTCTTACTCTTTCCGTCAATACTGTTGTCACTATAGGTAAACTCGTCAAGGAATGCCATAGTCCAATTGTTGGGATAGCACTTAGCCTAAGTCTGAACACACTTCGCATCCATGGCATCTGCCTTTCGTTGCTTGCCATCAGGGGCTTCTAATTTAAAGTCGTGATTAACCGAGCGCCGTCTGTGCCAAATATCTTTTTCAACCATCGCCAGTAGTTGCCAGCCTTCACATAGTATTCTTCATCATTGATGGCTCGCACGATGTCTGTAGCAAAGAACCACCACTTGCTGCGTTCTTCGTCCCAAACGGCTCGCACCTCACGGTTATTGAACAATCTTATCGACTTTTTGTTCATATCTCGTTTGCAAAGTTCATCATTTGTGGCTCTTTTACTGTGGAGGGCAGGCAGCATGGTGCTGTCCTTGCCTTGTAATTACCATCATTTGTGGGATTTCTTACAGCGTCACAGTTTCCTCAATTCGTGTTTTCATCTTGTAATTACCATCATTTGTGGGCTTTCTTACAGCCTCTTGGGGAATATATCCGAGTGCCACACTCTTGTAATTACCATCATTTGTGGGCTTTCTTACAGCGCGATGCCGACGTACTCGTCCACTTTGATCTTGTAATTACCATCATTTGTGGGCTTTCTTACAGCGGGGCAGCCCCGAAGGTTGAGGGTGCAAGACTTGTAATTACCATCATTTGTGGGCTTTCTTACAGCCCATCTTGAATAATGGGGTGATAGCCAACTGGATGGTATTCGTCTGGTACTTGCGAAACTCGCTCTATACTCTCACGGACAAGTCCGCTACCTGTTATTTTTGCGTTTTCGCCATAACGAGTATTACAATGTTTTCGGCCAACACCACTATTGTGGTGATTTGCGACCGTTTCTTCTTGAGGTTGACACCTCTGTTGTTTTATAGATGCACCTACAAAATACAGAGCATCGCGTTCGTTGTGCCGAGCATCCTTAAATCGCTCCTGCTCTGCGCTTTCCAATCGGCAGAAGACTGGGTAGTCGGCCTTCATTTGTTCTATGTCGTAATCTTTGTCTTTTGTTTCAATGTTTTCCAATGTTAGGTGCTGGAGATTAAAGGCTGAAAGCATGTCACGCTGATGTGTATGTCCGTTGCTCAAGGTTATAGTTCGTTCGTTGACCTCATGTTTTGTAAACTTCCCATTGATGAAGTCAAACTGCGTAGCCGCTTTGCGTGGATCCACTTCGTAGAAATTTCCACCCAATGACAACACCTTGTTCTTCAAAATAGAGACGAACATTGCTGGGGCATGGTTTGCGACAGATTTGCCGTAACGTTTCTTGCATCGGTTTTTTCCCGTTTGGGTCTTTTTCGTTTCTTTGGCCCTTCTTACCCAAGCATCTATTGGATTATTCTCCACGATAAACGTATCTCCTTGCGAGAGCATGGCATTAGCCATCTCCAGATGCTGCAGTTTTCGGATTTCTGCTTGCTTGCGGTATAATTCTTTTCGTATAGACTTTAACGATGCGTATCTTTTAACCTCCCTGTCTTTTTTCCACACCAGACGTACACCTCGTTTGATGGTGCCGTCTTCATTATAGTTTTGGGGGTTGTTGGCTCTGCGACTTCTATCAAGTTTACGGTTCACAAGATATAATTCGTGTTCGATGTTGTCACACTTGTCTGCTAACTTGTCAAAGTACACACCCTGCAGAGATGATGTGGCTATCGTTGAAGGACCAATATCAATGCCTACATTTCCTTTACCCAATGTACGTCCCTTTTGAGGCTTCTCGCCACTGATCGTCAGTTGCAAATAATATTTATTGCGTCCTCTTATGCTTCTTCTGACAATCAACAATTTTCTAAGACTATTAATGCCTCCTTTGAGGGCTTCTGCTGCATATCCCTTCTTTTCGCGACTAAAATCAATTGGAAGTTGTATTAAATCAGCATATTGCCCCCGTCTTCCATTTGTATTAAAGGTAATATAACCCTCTTTCAAATTGATGGTAAAACCTGCAAAGTTGCCTTTATGATAGCGACTTCCCAAAGAATTGACATCGCCATATTCCCTAAAGGATATTCGTGATGACTTAGGAACATACAATCGTGTTTCCCAAGCCTTCATGATGTGTAGTCCAAGTTCCTCCAATATGGTACCATTAATACCAAAATCTGACAGAGTTTTATCTTTACCAATTCGATGTGACCGCAATTTGGACACATAGTCGGAAATGCCACCCGAAGGTCTCTTGCCAGAATTGCTACTTCGGCTTTCATAAGTGTAGGGAAACTTTATGTCACACAAATTACCTTTTTTATCTTTTATGTCTTTAAAGTGGAAAGGATGGGAAGCAAAGAAATCCCTTTTCTGCTGAAAGTCCCCACAGGCTTTGTATGCTTTCTGTTGCGAGAAATAAATGTACTGACGCAGCAATTTCTGTTGCACCATATTATAGGTTTGGCGCAACAGTTCATATCGCTTGTCAAGAATATCGGCTTGCCATTTCTCAACCTTCAGCGGAAGTGTCAATACAAAATTACCTTTCGGCATTTTTCCTCATCATAAAAATTTTCGTTGCAAATATACACATTATTATTCACTTCTCAACATTTCTACGAATTTTTTTGAAAGTAAATTTAGTCTTTAGCAACTACACAAACTCATCTTATTCTTCTTTTAGCCGCAAGCGGCTTGTTCCAGGACAATGATTTTTCTTTTGCTATAAATCCAGAGCGGAAGTGGCAACGAGGGTAGAAAGAATGAGACGGAAAAAGGCGAACGAAAGGGACGGGGAGGTGTGGGTGGAGGGCGGACAGTCGTCCGTAGCGCACTCGGACAGGTGTCCGCCCCTCAGTCGGACAGTTGTCCGAACGGCGTTCGGACGAGTGTCCGGCTGGAATGTGGGGAAGGGCGGACTGTCGTTTGACGATTTTGGTTGACTACTTGTGGGCTTACTCACGATAAGGGCTGACCCCTACTTTACGTTTGCCATCAATGGGGTTTACATCAATACTTTGGAAGAAGGAAGGAGGGAGAGGAGGAAGGGCGTCAGTCGTTCCAGTTGAAGTGCTCTTCGTAGCGGTCGAACGGGTCATCGATGGTGAAGCCGATGTCGCTGAGCATGCGGCGGATGAGGGCCTGTTCGGTGGGTGGGAGCGGGATGGAGCCGTTGCGACGGTCGTAGAAAGAACTTCTGCTATAGACGGAGAGGAACATGGCACGATAACTGCGGAACTGGGATACGGTCATGCGTTCTTCCATCTGAGTGAAGCCACGTGCGTAGGTGACGGGGCGGTTCTCGCGGTAGAAGGGGCAGTTGCAGGCTCCGTCGGCTGTGGCTTCGGGATGGGCGGTGAGGTTGGGGTTGACGGCCAGGATTTGCTCCTCGCTGTCGGGCAGCACTTGCATGGCCAGTTGGCGCAGGCAGGTCTTGCGCCAGGGGCATTTGGCGTTGGTACAGAGGCGGAAGTCTTTGGGAACGTCTTTGAATTTCATGGTGGTCATGGTATTTACATTTACATTTATTTTTTATGCTTCATTACAGATTTGCAGGGCAAAGTTACGAAAAGTCGAGCGAAGAACAAAAGAAAAACGCTTTTCTTTCCATTTCCGAGAGAAAGCAACTTCGGCGAAGCCAATGTTGCCGAAAAAATTTGGCGGGTTCGATGTTTTTCCGTAATTTTGCAACATAAAAAAATGAGAAGATGACAGAGAAGGAATTTCAAGACCTCATTGGCAAGTATGCCAAGGAACTGGAGGAAATTAAGGAGTCGGCCCATGCGCTGCACGACCACGTGAATCAGCATTATGGCGAGGAGCATCCGTATGGGTTTCACCTCGACATGGTGGCGGCATCGGTGTTCAAGTATGGCCATCTGGTGTGTCAGGAGGAGCGCGACGTGTTGCCGCTGTTCTTCGGGGCCTACTACCACGACAGCATCGAGGATGCACGGCTGACCTACAACGATGTGAACAAGATGGCTCACCGCTGGATGGGCGACCGCCAGTCGTACATGGCAGCGGAGATTGTCTATGCGCTGACCAACGACAAGGGGCGCACACGGGCCGAACGGGCTGGCGAGAAATATTATCAGGGCATCAGGGAGACTCCCTACGCGCCCTTCGTGAAACTGGCCGACCGACTGGCCAACATCACCTATTCATGCTCAAAATCAAGCGAATCCAACGAGCACATGAGAACCATCTACCGACTGGAACTGCCCCACTTTCTGGAGGCACTCAGCAAGGTGACGGACGATCCGCGCCTGTCGCTGCCCGACGTGATGGTGGACGCCATTCTGGATTTGGTGATTGAGAAGCCCGGAAATCTGAGAGTCATGAAGAAGTGATACCCTAACTCTAAACTCTAAACCCTAACCCCAAACTCTAGACCCCACACCTACTTATGACAACGAACATAAAACTCTATTCCTTCGATTATGCCGAGGCGAAGACCTACCTGTGGGCCGTCACGTTCGTGGTGGCCAACATGGTGTTGCCTCAAGTGTTCCACCTCCTGCCTCAGGGCGGCATTGTGTTTGCGCCGCTCTCGTTCGTCATTTTGGCTGGAGCCTACAAGTTGGGGTGGAAGACAGGACTGCTAGCAGCACTTGCCTCGCCAGTGGTGAACCACCTCGTGTTCGGATTGCCCGCATGGAACGTGGTGCCAGTGATGGCACTGAAACTCGTCTTCCTCGCACTGGCTGCAGGGGTGACGGCACAGTATTTCAAACGGGTCACCCTGCCACTGCTCATCGGCGTGGTGCTGACAGCCGAGGCATTGGGCGGACTGGGCGAACTGGCCCTGACGGGTGGCATCGCCGCCACCGTGACGGACTTCACCCTCGGCTGGCCAGGTTTGCTGCTCCAGGTGTTTGGCACTTTGGGAGTGCTGCACCTGCTGAAGAAGTAAAGCACAAGGCACGGCTTCTGCCCCGAGGAGTAGAAAGAGGAGATAAACGACACGAAGCCAAACTTGACGTTCCTCCATTTTTGATAAAATTCCCCGAAATTTGTGCAACAGCAGTTTCGGGGAATTGTCGTAACTTTGCACCATCAAAACGAAGCCACCAACGCTGACCGCGAGGCAAGACACACGGCAGAGACGGCTTAACAATCCATCTATAAATAAAGAACGGCCCATGAATATTTTTGAACAACTACACTCCGGGGCAGATGTCGATATGGCAACGCCCGAATATGCAGAAGCCATTCAAGAGATGACACGCTGCAACAAGATTTGTTTCCACATCAACACCACGGAGCCGGACATGGACAAGATTCGTCCGTTGGAAGAGAAACTGCTCAACGGTGGACTTGACTCAACGAGTTACATCATGCCACCTTTCCAGATTGATTTCGGATGTCAGATGAAGATTGGCAAGGGCGTGTTTGTCAACCATTCCCTCACCTGCATGGCAGCAGGCGGCATCACCATCGACGACGGGGCAATGATTGGTCCCGACGTCCGTATCGTGACTGACAACCACGACTTCCAAAACCGCATGGTGCTACGCTGCAAACCTGTCCACATTGGTCGCAGTGCTTGGATTGGCGTGGGGGCTGTCATTCTCCCAGGTGTGACCATCGGCGAGAACGCCGTTGTGGCTGCAGGTGCCGTCGTGACGAAAGACGTGGCACCCAACACGATAGTAGGTGGCAATCCTGCTAAGTTTATCAAGAACATTTAATAAGCAGGTGAACAAAAATAGTTGATATCATGCGGCAAGCCGCATTGCTTTCTTGGACAATAATTACCAATAATTTCCAATAATTGGTTCCAATAATAATTATTGGATAAAATGAGCGTCAATTATTGGAAATTATCGTCCAAA
>OCVV011334680.1_pt1 | contig 16758 bp, 13 predicted proteins | sample 1539721 | NCBI WGS metagenome assembly OCVV01 (sample SAMN02144230, study PRJEB22623) | gut metagenome | biome: sheep rumen | host: Ovis aries | place: New Zealand | reverse complement strand
CGCGGTTCCAGCCGCATTCACAGTAAATGCAGTCGAAGTTGCATATCTTGCCCTTCTTGGGCAGCAGGTTGATGCCCAGCGAGCTGCCAAGCCGGCGGCTGAAGATGGGTCCAAATACAGTCTCTTCTCTTATCATGGTTCAGTTGAATGAAGTTGGTTCTTGCTGTGGCGTCAGCGGATGGTCGACAGGCGCCCAACGGGCGGCGTCTCCTCGGCGCTGTCGTCGGCCGGGCGCAGCTCGCTGCGCTTGATGTGGACTACAAACGACATATTCATCACCGTGATGTTCACCGCGAAATTGCCATCCTTACAGGCTTTGAGCAGACGACCCTGCAGCCCGGCAAACTCGCCGCTCATGATGGTGGCCGTGGCTCCCTTCACGAGCTTGGAGGTCTCCACGATGACCATCTTGCGCTGCGAGGCCTCGAAGCGACGCACCGCCTCTATCTCGCTCTCCGGCACCTGGATAATGCTGTGCTGGCTGCTGACTATGAAGCGCACCCCGCGCGTCGTGCGCGTCTGGTAAATCTGGCGCGCGTTGATACGCGCAAATATGTAACAGGGAAACATGGGTTTCTCCACCCCGGCGTCCTTCTTGAAACGACGGTCCTTGTTCGCCAGCATAGGTAGATAGCACTCTATAGCGGGCTGTGCGTCGGCGAAGGCCCTCGCGACACGCTGTTCATAGTTCGGCAGAGTCATCACTGCCACCCAGGCGGGGTTATGGTCTAACATGGCGTTGTCGTGTTATTGTTATGCTGGGGATAACGGCAACCACGTCGGTTTATTGCGTGGTATGTTCGAAAGAAATGTATGGGAGAAGTCTGTGCAGCGTGCTGTCGGCCATGGATGGTACGGCCCGCAGGTCCTCCGCAGTGCGGAACACCACTCCCGTCTTCCGCAGCGCCACGATGTCGCGGGCCTGGTAGTACTCCACGTAGGGGTGCCGCACCAGGCGCTTCAGCTCCGTGCTGTTCACATCCATCTTGCTCACCGCCGAACTGTCCACCTTTAGGTATGGGCGCAGCCGCTCCACCAGCTCCGGCGTGATGCCATAGACCTCTACCAGCTGGTCGGCCGAGACGAAGCCGCCAAGGCGGTCGCGGTAAGCCACGATGCGGCGGGCATAGGCAGGGCCGATACCGTGCAGCAGCTGGAGGGTGAGGGTGTCCGCGGTGTTGAGCTCCACCACCAGCGCCTGGCGCCGCCGCGGCGGCTCGGGCCGCACATAGCGGCCGCTGTCGGCAGGGTCCGGCCCATAGCTCCGACTCGGGCCGCTACGCCGCACGGGCCGCGGGCGCAAGTCCCTCTCCACGCTACGCCGCGAACGGTACACCGAGTCCTCTTTCTGTGCCAAAATCGTGCTGTCGGCAGCTGCCGCAGCGGCTTTTTCACGCTCCCCGCCACACCCACGCCCACAAAAAACAACCAGCGCGCCTATCAGCACCAACGACACTGAGAGCCAAGCGATACCGAGTTGCTGTAGATGTGTTGGAGTGTATCTTTTTTTGGCCATAATGAAGAAAAATTTTGTCAGATAAAAAAATCTTCGTACTTTTGCACCCGCTTTCGAAAGAGGAAAGCCAACCTTCGGTCTGTTAGCTCAGTTGGTTCAGAGCGCTTCCTTCACACGGAAGAGGTCGAGAGTTCGAATCTCCCACAGACCACCCAGCCACCCCACAAGGGTGGCTTTCTTTTTGCTGTATAGTGCTGGTTTTCATTCTGTTGTTTTTAATTTTTGACTAGTCGTAGAGGTGTTGTTTTTTGACCTTTTTTGAGTTTATTTTCGCCTTTTTTACCTATATTTATCACGAATTTATCACGTGATAATTGCGTTTCGGCACATCTAATTACTAGATGTAAAACGCTGATAATGTATGTTTATTGTGTTTTGTTGGTTTTTTTTGACATCAAGTGAATCGCAACTGGAATCTTTTTCGTATATTTGCACCTGTAAAACACTCACCGCCATGTCGAAAAAGAAGAACAATTACGAAACTGCTGCAGTACAGTTGTACGAAAGGGAATATTCCAAAGGCATCCGTTTCTATCTCCATTATTCCGTTAATGGGAAGCAGGTTAGAGAGCCGTTGAAAGACCTTCCTCTTGTTCGGAAAATGGACAGGCTTAACTATAATGATGTAAAGGCCAAGGCCGAAGCAATAGCGTTTGAACGCACCAAGCAAATCCGAGAAGGTAAACTTGGATTCTCCACTAAAAACAACAAATTGCTGTTGAAAGATTGGTTTGCCGTGTGCGTAGAGAAGGCTAAAAAACGAGAACGAGAGGGAATCAATCGACACACACGAGCAAGGACGATAGAGTACACGGGTGAGATAGTCGAGCAATATCACTGTGATTCCAAGTTGAATGAGGTGGATAAAAACTTTGTACATGGATTCATCGACTATCTAAAGAACGTATATGTCATTCCACATGGATTGCCCAATGCAGGAAACCATTTGAAAGAAAGTACTGCTGATGCAAAATATAAGGCTTTCAAGTTTGTTCTGACGCAGGCTGTCAATGAAGGAATAATAGCAAAAAATCCTTGTGACCAAATAGACTCGTCAAATCTTTTCCATGTACCAGAAAGTGAAAAGGTTTATTTGACGGAAGAAGAACTGGATAAACTTGCGGGTACCCCAATTCGCAATGGGATAACGAGGCAAGTGTATCTATTTATGTGCTTCTGTGGACTGCGCATTTCGGATGTAAAGGCATTGAAGTGGTCAGAAATTGAAATGGGGAAGAAGAGATGGCGAATTAGACGGAGGTTGCAAAAAACGCAGACTCCAATATATTTACCTCTTTCGAAACGTGCAATATCATTTCTGCCAGAAAGAAGAGATGCAACTGACGATGATTATGTATTTCAGAATTTAATCAGCGAGCAGGCGATGAACAGAAATTTGAAGGAATGGGCTAAAGCAGCAGGTATCAATAAAGACTTGACATTGCACACCTCACGACACACTTTTGCAACCATGTTACTCACTAAAGGTGCCGATTTATATACTACGTGCAAATTGCTTGGCCATTCTGACATTCAAACAACGCAAATCTACGCAAAAGTCATAGATAAGAAAATGGAAGAGGCGGTGGATAAATTAAATGATATTGAAATATAATAGCAGTATGAGTAAGTCAAGAAAAGGGAGAACAAAGGAAACGACAAGTTTGAGTCAAAAGGAGCAGATGGAAGCCTATAAGAAGGAAAAGCATGAGTATTTGAAAAAACAGACTCAGATAGTAAAGGATGCGCTGGAGTCCGAAAACGAAGATGTGCTGTCCAAAACACCAAATAGTGGAGAAAGGGAGCCTGTTGATGATGAAATGCTGGCTGCAGTATATTTGACGGCCGTAAACAAAAAAAATCCAATAGATTTCACAGAAATGCTCATGTCTCATCGGAAAGAGACAGAGACAAGACGGTATATTGAGCATGTGGAAGAACTGGTCAAGCCACAGAAAAAGGGAAAATATAAGGAAGAACCCGCTTGTAAAAAACGTGATTTTTTTGTTCCAGAGGAATTTAAGAGCGCGGATGTTGAGTTTTTTCTCCAAGAGTTGGGGAAAGAAACAATCATATATGAAGGCAAGGAAAAAAGGATATTGGATAGAACCAGTCTTCCGTGGGTATTTGTATCTAAAGCAATAGCAGCATATGTCACCCACATATTGCATGATGAGTACAGCCTTTATTTTGCTGCGGCTAATATGTCGAAAGTAACTACTTTTGCGAGTGCAGACTTGAGGGACTTGTACAGGAGGTACGAGGAACGTGGAACCTTGCCAGTCGGTGCAGATGTGGTAGATAAGGTTTGTAAAAAATGTAAGATGTGTAATATCAACAAGATGTAATTTTTTGTAAGAAAAAACAGTGTTTAGGTAAAGAAAAAGACGAACAAACTCTAAAAAACAAATTAACCTCTGCTGGTTTTGTCTTTATAGGGGCAGCTAACGGAGGTTTCTTGTTTTTGTAATATATTGAAGTAGAATTGTTTATTTGTGGTTGTGGATTCCATGATGGACTCCACGACATGGCGTTTTTTTTGACTTTTGCTATATTTTTGCACTCGCTTTTGGACGTGAAACGTGAGAGCAAAACGTCTCACACGAAGGAAGCCCGAAAGGAAGAACGGCGAGCTTGCTCCTCCAACATCTTCCGCAAAAGTAAACAAACAAACAATGAAAACTAAAAATAATTTCGAGAATGAAAATGAAGACAACAACTTAGTGTTTGTGGCTCAGAAGCCATGGTTAAGCGTAAAAGAGTTTGCTGCGTATACTGGCTACAAGGTTTCGTATGTGTATAAACTCATATCCGAGAGAAAAGTGCCGTGTTATAAGCGGGATGGAGGGAAAAACGTATTTTTCTTGAAGGACGAAATCGACAAGTGGATTCTTGGTCATAGGATTGCTCCGATGGAGGAACTGAATGAAGAGGCGGCAAGATATGTGACCATGAACAGTATTGAGGATATCGTGTTCAAACCGTCTAGAAAAATTGTCGAGGATGATGAGGACGAGGAGAAGCCCAAGAAGAAATCAACAGCTACCCCGTCGAAGAAAAAAACATCGACAAAGGCCAAGGCCAAGGAAGAACCCACTCCAAAGGACAAGAAGGGTGCTAAGAGGCCATCGACGAAGAAATCCAAAGCCAAAGAAGAATCCTCGAAGAAGGGTAAAAAGGAGGTGAAGAAAACGTCAACGAAAAGCAAACCAACCACCAAGAAAAAGAAGAGATGAAACCATTAGCCCAACGCTGCCGAGACGGTGGCAAATATCAGCGGTGTCATTCGCCAACAAAATGAAGAAAGGTGTCCCGTTATCGTGGGACACCTTTTCTGGTTGCGCACGTTGCGATGGAGTGTATCTGACTCCCTTTGGTGTGACTATTGATTTATCACTGTCCAGCCGGAAGGGATGCCATCACCGCCAGACCGCCAATTTGTAGCTGACGCAGCTTTTGTGAATGTACCATTTTCTGCAACGCCAATGAGCCAGCTTGGCGGTCCAAATATGAGATTGCTTGTTGCAAGGCACGTAACGTTATTTAGACTACTACAGCCTTCGAACATACCTTGATAGCAATTGGAAACTAATTCTGTTGCAGGTAACACTGGGGCTGTTGTAAGACTTGTACAATTATAGAACATGCCTTGATAGCAACCCGTTGCTAGTGTTGTGGCGGGCAGAATAGTTGGAACTGACGTCAATCCAGTGCAACTGGCGAACATTGACATATAGCAATAATTGGCAAGTGTAGTAGCAGGTAGTGTTGGTGCCGATATCAGGTTCGTACAGCTCTCGAACATCATGTAATAGCAATAATTGGCAAGTGTAGTAGCTGGAAGTACTGGTGCCGAGGTTAAGTTCGTGCAGTTGGCGAACATGCTAGAATAACAACTAGGAGCAAGTGTTGTTGCAGGAAGTGTCGGTGCTGAGGTAAAGTTGCAGTTTTTGAACATAAGACTATAGCACCCTTGAGCCATTGTTGTGGCAGGAAGTGCTGGTGCCGAGGTTAAGTTTGAACAATACTCGAACATGCCATTATAGCAATTTTTTGCAAGTGTTGTTGCAGGAAGTGCTGGTGCCGAGGTTAAGTCAGTACAATTCATAAACATACAACTGTAACACCCTTCAGCCAACACGGTGGCAGGTAAACTGGGCGCCGATGTTAGGCTGTGACAGCCACTAAACATTGCATTATAGCAACTTATTGCCAATGTAGTGGCTGGTAATTCAGGAGCTGACGAAATATTTGTGCCAGCAAATAAATAAGAATAACAACTTCTCGTGAGCGTCGTGGCAGGCAAAACCAACGATTTAGAAGGATGGCTATAAACAGGTGCACTGGCGAACAGATAGGTAAACGCATTGTCGCTTGTCAAAGTAGTTGCTGTAGAAAACGCTGTTGATGAGATGAGGCTCATGATGTTTCCATATATATATGTTTGACCTGTGCAAGAGAATCTTTTATTATTCAAATTTGTATTATCTCCTCTGAAAGACACCTTATCGCCAACATTTTCAAGGGTGACTGTTCCTGAATATGTAGTCCATGAACCTCCATTTTTGCTATATTCCAAGTTTATCGTAGTACCGTCAATATCGAATGCAACAGTTGAGCCGGCAGTCTTTGCTTCGAATGTAAGAGGGGTGGCATAAATATAGTTATATTCAATCGCTTTGCTGTAGGTCTGACCTGCTGTAAAGTTAGCCTGTGTGGCAGAGAGACTATTGCTTAATTCTGTTCCACCACAGGAATAGATGAGAGATTGCACACCTGTGTATTGTCCTGCGGGGATTGAGATGTAGATAAGGTTGTCACCTGCGGCTACTGTGAATGTGGCTTTGGCTACCTCGGTGCCACCGCTGGTGTAGGCGATAGTGGCAGTTTCTCCGGCATCGGCACTGATGCCGGTGACGGTGAACTTCATCATCGAGGTGTTGACCCCGAAGATGCAGCTGATGTTAGAGGTCGAGCTGTAGCGCGTCCAACCGCAATAGAGATTGAGTTTGGCGGCACTGGCCAACGTGCCGTCCTGACCGAGGAAGGCATCGGAGGTGTAGATATAGCTTCCGTCACCATTGACAGTTATCGTACCGTTGGGGGTATTCTGGTCTTTGACGTAGCATACCAGCATTGCCCCTTCGGAGGGGGTGCCGCTGATGGTGCCAGTAAACGTGGCGTTTGTTGTACCTGCACCTGTGGAGAGGGTAAGGGTGTTCACGTTGTTGTTGTAAATCACCAACAGTTGGTCTCCACTCTGCCACGTAGCACTAATTGTGCTGCCACTCTCGGTATATTGCACCTTACTGCCATTGTTACCGCTACCATAGGAGGCATTGATTGTGATAGGAGTTTTGGTTGTCATGTCATCCTGCGGGGTGACTTCATCTTTGTTGCAAGCGGTCGCCAGCAAGCCCAGCATAGCAGCGACCATCATTAATCTGCTTTTCATGATTATCTTGTATCTTTTGTTATTCTTTATTTTACTTTTGTTTAATCCCAAGCACTTTCGCCGTTGTCAGTCCAGCCATTTCCAAAGTAGCTGCCACTGCCCGACGAGGAACCGTCCCAGGCATCAAGGCCATTATCATCCCAAGAGTTGCCGAGAAGGAAAGCTCCAACCAAGCCACCACTTGCAGCGTAACCCTGTTCTATTTTGAATTTCACCACGGTCAACGTAGGTGCTTCATAGTTTTTTTTGTGTTGTTTATCCATGTTTCTAATAATTTAAGATTCTTCATTATCGGTCAGGACATAAAAAAGCCGTGAACTTATTTTGTTCATGTGGAGGTTCGCCAAAACCTTGTCTGCAACAAGAAAGCTCACGGTGTCGTGAGCGTTTCTCCTTTCTTTAGCAGACAATGTTGAAATTTGGCGATTTCCACATGCAAAAGAAAAGCGAATACGCTTCAATATGTCTTTAAGTCTATTCTATCTTTGGTTTATGCCATAGTTTATTGTTTATGTTTCACGGTGCAAAGGTACGAAGAAAAGCTTGATTGACAAAATTATTTTTGACTTTGGCATTATCGAAAATAGCTCGAATGAAGGATAAGTACCCCTTCATGCCGTCTCTCTCCCTATTTGATAGCAATGCGTTTTGTTCTTATTCCATATAGAAGAAGGTCTGTTGTTTTTGGCTTTCTGTTAATGCTGTATCTGTCGTAAATTGTCTGGAGTCTGCGTCTCACCTCTGCGTTGGTGATGCGCTCTCCCTTCGTAAAGAGTTGTAGTATGTCTTCTTGTATCATAATATGAATTTGTATTTGGTTTTCTTTTGAATAGTGTTTATTGCAAAGGCCTTCGCAAAAGTAACCGAGGCTAACATTTGGAGGGATGTTAATAAACCGCTCTTGTAGTGCCTTGCTTAACAACGGTGGTGTTGGGTATGATTCGAGGATTCTATAGATGTTATTAGTGTATGTGTGTCTATCACCTCTAATGGGCGGTACAGCACCATTGAGCAAGCAAAAAGCGTATATCGTTTCGTAGGCCAGATTGTCTGATGTCGGGTTAAGAAACATCAAAATATTAGGGTCATTTATTATTAAGGATTGCCGTATTTGCAGTAGATGTCCTGTCGTTAGCAACTCTTTAATCATATCACCTAACTTTATTCGTCCAATATTAAGCAATGTCGAAATTTTGTTTGCTGATGGATAGTTCATATGGTTTGTTCCTTCGTGACAGTGGCTTTTTAACAGGATTAATAAACCTTTCTGTTCGGTGGTAAGGTTGGGGTCAGTCAATAACTCTGGCTTTATCATTGAGAAGTCATCTTCGGGGAATTCCACACGGTAAACATTGTAGGGGTATTCTGATTTCCCCTGTTTCTTGTCTATGACCGTAATTAGGCCTCCTTTTTTTAGCTCCAGTATATAATTCCCGACCGACCTTAAACAGACCCCACATTTTTCAGCTAACTCTTGCTCTGAAATGCTTGCTGTATTGGAAGAGTCTTTTATCTGGCTCCTTATGTATGCGTAAACAACTATTAGTGTTAGTTTATTCCGCGTTTTTAGACTTTGTATTGCCCTATTGGGTATTCTGATATAATTGCTCATAGTTTATTGCAAATGAGATATTGGGTAAAGTAAAATAGGTTATCTGTTTGGTCTTTAACAATCTATTGAACTTGGCGTGTCCAACGACTCGCTTGGCTTCTTTGCGAGAGTTAAATATCTCGCCTGTAATGTGATTAATAAACATGGGAGGAAATGTGTTTCTGGCGGATGCCGAAGGCTTCCGTCTTTGTATAGTTACTTGTATTACTGTATTATTAGGGATGTAAGTTTCCGACAACTCACATGCAAGTTATCGACAAAACCACATGCAAGTTATCGACAAGGGCAAAAAACAACAATAAAGTATATTTCTGCTTCTGTTCTTAAAAAAGGAGGACATTTCTGCCCTCCTTACTAGTATGTTATTAATTCCTAAACTGGGTTGAGTACCCATAAGTAAGTTTACCCATAGTGAGGCTTTTTTCCAAAGGCTTACCCCAAAAGCAGCAGATATCGCACTCTGGAAATCATTCATTCTGTGGAGCCATCCACGAAGAGGGTTTTGACTCTCTGGATGGTGGTTGGGCTTGCTCCTGTTAGTTTGGCTACGGCTCGAATGGAGTATTTCTTTCGCAACAGGACAATGGCCTCTTTGTATTCCTCCTTCATCTGGTCTGTTGGCTTCCTGTAGCCCTCTTTGCGTCCGAGTTTGCCACCTGCTGCCACGTATTGAGCGCGGCCACTGTTCAAACGGTACTGAATGTTCGAGCGTTCTATGTTGCTCATTTCGGCCAGCACGGTGATAAGTATTGAGGCAATAGGATTTACTTTGCCGTCTGCCTGTAGCGAGTAGATGCCGAGATTCTGGATGAACACCGAGACGTGGGCTTCGTGCAGTTTCTCTAATGAGCGTAGCACCTGTAGCGTTGACCTTCCCAAGCGTGAAAGTTCTGATAAAAGCAGATATTTTACAGGATGGCTGGTGCAGTATTCCAGGCACTCTGTCAAAACGGCTCTTTCCTCGTTTTTCTTTGCACCAGAAACGTGTTCCTCGAAGACTTTTTCCACGGTGATTTCTTTTGACCTTGCATAAGTGAGAAGGTCTTGAACTTGTCGCTGCGTGTCTTGCCTGTCGTTGGTTGACGAAACACGTGCATATATTACGGCTGATTGTGTCATTGTTTATCAAAGAATTAAGGTGAAACAAAAAATGCCCTTCACCTGTTACGGCTATAGACTTAAACTGTAACAAGTGAAGGGCTGTAACATCGGCACGATGCCGAAGGGGTTAGCGATAGGTCAACTCAAAAACCATTCGTATTTGTCGCTGTAACCACGAAGGGCGTTGTTGATGCCGACACTAACCTCTGTGGCGTTTAACGCTCTCTGGAGGTAGGTATCGATGTAGGAACTCTTATTGCTCTCGGTAAGCAGATTGTGAAAGTCCCACATGCTGATGCAATTCTCTTTCGCCCCGAAGTTGGGGTTGGTGTAGAACTCACGGCAGCAGTTGTTAATCTGGCTGTCGGTGATAAGCAGACGCGGAATAGAACGCTGTGCCTGTGGTGGCAGGGCTTGATAGAGGCGACATCTTCCCACTATCTGCGCAAACTGTGATTCGCTGATGTGGGTATCAGTCAGACTCTTCATCAAATAGAAGTCCTTTGCAGGGGAATAGCTGTTGAGTAGTAGAATAATCTGCCTGTAGAGGTCGTTGAGGTCGGACACTTCAAGCTGATATTTCAGCCCATCACCTGTAAGCACTTGGTTGGAGCAGACGTTGACACGCCAGCCGACAAAGACGCTGAACTTCTCGAAGCCTTTGACGGCACGGTAGAGGTTAAGGTCGTTGTAATTGCGGACTCCACCAATGCAAAGTTTCATCTTTTGACCGTTGATAGTCTCGTAGATGGTCGGGATGGTGAAAGCAAAGGCGAGACGCTGGTAGAATTTAGTTTTGTCGGTCGGCAGCAGTTCGGACGGTTTCTTGTTCAATGCCGAAGGGATGCGGCCTTTGACCTCATGGCTCACGCGGATGGCTGGAGTGTTGAGCGTTTCGCCACGATAGAAGTCTGTGGCAGCATCGACAACTGTGCGGATGAAGTCTTGATGCGAGATTGTCAACTCTTGGTTGCCCCAAGTGGGGACGATGCAGTCCTCGGCAAGTTCTCGGAGTGAGATTTCGCTGGTGTTCGACTCCAGAAAGTTGACGCTTGGCGACACCTTAACGGTTACCGTTTCGTTGATTTCCTCGAAGGGAACGTCCTCGATGTTGGAGAATTGACGCAGCACCTTTGTAGAGGGTGCCAGACTCATAACTGAATTTGACATGGTGTAGAAAAATTTTTAAGGTTAAACATTTTACTCTTAACATATTACAGACGTGATACTGTTTCCTACGAATTTCGTAAGGAATGCTTTTCTATGTCAAGAATAGTGGGGGGACTGAGAGCGTAGTCCCATCTGTCACGCATGACCGTTCAGAAATGAGGGAAGGGGGTAATTTTAAGTAGTCTCGATTAGGCAGTTACGGAGAGAGAGGAGATTTTGCATCTGGCAATGCTAACCGTGAAAATTCTTGTGCTGTCCTATAAAATGGCCAGTTTATGGGTGTGGTGTCATTGAACGGAAAAACGACATGGCGATGTCGAAAACATGCCCTGTCGTTTTGAAGGTTTTGAGGTGGCAAAAATGGGTGATTTTGCCCCAAATTTTGTTTCGTTTTGTAGGTGTATTTTTGACCTATATTTATCACGAATTTATCACGAAGTGGTAAAATGTGATTATTCAATAATCTGATAATTAGTATTTTTGTGTATTACTTTGTGGTCTCCCACAGACCACCCAGAAGCCCCTATTGAGGGGCTTTTTATTTGCCCCGCGGAGCCCGTTTCTTCTTGCCGGTGTCGCTTCACGTCTTTCATTATTATTTCATATTTTAGTCACCCTGAGGCGTGTATCCATATCCATTAAAACGGAAGACTTTGGGAAATAGTGCCCAAGACATAAAAAAAATGACGTCGCCAGCATTGGCGACGTCATTCTCTGGTGATCTGTACAAGATTTGAACTTGTGACCTCTTGCCTGTCAAGCAAGCGCTCTAAACCAACTGAGCTAACAGATCATTTGTGGTCATTTCTCTCTCGAAATCGGTTGCAAAAGTACAAACATTTTTAATACTGGCCAAATATTTTTTCAAAAAAATGTATCTTTGCATCATAAATGCACAACAACCACAGGTATGAAAAAAGCCCTAACAATACTACTCGTCAGCCTTTTAGGCATCTTCTACGCCACCGCACAGTCCACTCTCAATAATAGCGCTGACAACATCGTCGGCGAGTACGAAGGGGTGCAGAATGGCTACAAATTCAGAGCAAAAATCGAGAAAATGACCGACGGTTCATACCGCGGACAGGTAATCTGGATGGAGCACGACCGCGACAAGAACGGAAACAAACTGCTCGACACCAAAAACCCCGACCGCAGCCTGCGCTCCACTCCGGCCGACCGCATAGAACTCTTCCGCGGCTTGCGCTACGACAAGAAGCGCCAGGAATGGAACGGCAGCAAGATATACGACCCGCTGCGCGGCATCAGGGCCAAACTGGTCGTCAGATTCACCGACAAAGGGACCCTGAGGCTGAAAGGGTCGCTACTGGGCATCAGCGAAAGCGTTTACTGGAACAAACTGAAATAACAATGGCTGACAATTATCTCGAGAAGCGCTACGAGGAGACCCTCGGAAGCCAGAAACCCAAGGTGCGTCGCATCGGCAACACGGTCGACAGCCTGTTACTGAAAAACCGGAGCCACCGCGGCTACAACAAAGCCTATGTCGTGAGCAGGGCCGAACTGGAACGCATCGTGTCGGTCTGCACCAAGATCCCCTCGGGGTGCAACCAGCAGGTGCTGCGCTATTGGCTTGTGACCCGCGACAGCGGCGCGGACCGTGTCCTGCCGCTCGTGAAGATGGGGGCCGCTCTGCCCGAGCTCCATCTGCCGCTGCCAGGCACCGAGCCGGAGGCGTTCATCGTTTGCTGCTCCACTACCACCGAGACCAAGCTCGTGGACATCGACCTCGGCATCGCGCTGCAGAGCATGCTGCTGAAAGCCGTAGAGATGGGCCTGAACGGTCTGATCATCGGAGCTTTCAACAGGGAGAAGCTGCGCGAGGCGCTCAGCCTGCCTTTCGACCCCATAGCCCTGCTGGCCATCGGCAAAGGGGCCGAGCATATAGAGTTGGTCCCGACCGGCGCCGACGCTCCTCGCGCCTACTGGCGCGAGGGGGGTACCCACTTCGTCCCCAAAGTGCGACTCGACGACCTCATACTGAACTGAACCATGCGTAAAGCGCCTATGCTGGCTGTGGCTGCCGCCATGATGGCCGGCATAGCGACAGCCCACCTCACAAACTCCGTCGAGCCTGTCCCATGGCTCGTCGCGATGGCTCTGTCCGCCTTGCTCGCAGGCGTCATCGCCTTTCTGCCACGCGCCAAGGCGTTCGCCACCCCGGCCGTAGCTCTGCTGGCGACGCTTTTCTGTGTGTTCTCCGGCGGTCTGCTGCAGTCGTCGGTACAACGCGACGACTGGCGCGCAGGATGTCCCGAGAAGGCATATATCGAGCTCCATATCGACGAGACCCCGCAGCCACGACGGCGCAGCCTGAAAGCTCGCGCCAGCGTCAGCGCCGTGGACGGGCAGCGTCGGCGTGGCGACATAACCATCTTCCTCAGGCCTGACAGCATGGCACACAATCTGCGCTACGGTGACAGGCTGCTCATTCACGCATACCCCGACAGCGGACGCCGCAGTGTCTACGTCACCTCAGACCACTACATTGTGACGGCTCGCGACAACACCTCGCTAAGGGCCCGGTGCGAAGCCATGAGGATGACGCTGTTACATAGGATGCAGGACGGCCCCCTGGCTCCGGAGCAAACCGCCATGGCCGCCGCTCTCACGCTCGGATGGCGGGCGGGGATTCCCGATTCCACCTACGCCGACTTCCGCGACGCCGGCGTGGCACACCTGTTAGCCGTCAGCGGCCTACACGTCGGACTGGTGGCGGCAATGGTCGGTGCCGTGCTCTTTTGGGTTGGACGGGAACGGCGCGGAAGGCTCGTGAGGGGCTCCGTCCAGCTGGTAGCCGTGTGGCTTTTCGCCCTGGTGACCGGTCTCGCCCCGTCCACCACACGCGCCGCTCTGATGTTCAGCCTGTTCATAGTCTCCGACATTACCGGGCGCCGCACCCCGAGGCTCAACCTTTTAGCCACCGCCGCGGTAATCACGCTGGGTCTGAAGCCGACGCTCCTGTTCGACGTGGGGTGGCAGCTGTCATACTCTGCCGTGGCAGGCATCATCGTGGCTCGTCCTCTCATTACCGCCTTCCGCAACCGTCTGTGGCAGACCGCCGCCGTGAGTCTTGCAGCTACAATGGCCACCACACCGGTGACAATCGCCGTGTTCCACCGGTTTCAACCCTACTTCCTCATCGCTAACATCATAATAGTCCCCCTGGCAGTAGTCCTTCTTTTCCTGTCTCTGCTCTATGTCTCCTTCCCGGCCAACGCGACAGCCTGGCCGTTGGACATCATGCTGAAGTTTGCCGAAATAGTCACCGCGTGGGTGGCGTCACTCCCCTACTCCGTCATCGAATTCACACCGTAGCCGAACAGCGCAAAGTCGCCCCGCAAAGGGTCGTCCGGGAAGGCCTCCGCCATGGAGGCCGTGAGCCGACGGGCCGCACCCATCGACGCCGTCCGGCTGCGCAGCAGACCAAGTTTCACGGCTTCCGTCATGACATGGGTGTCCATCGGCATGACGAGCGTGCGTTTGTCTATGAATCCAGACCACAAGCCAAGATCCACCGGCGAGCCGTCGCGCACCATCCACCTGAGAAACATACACACCCGCTTGCACGCCGACGTGGTGTCCTTGGGCACCGTAGTCGAGGCCCCGTGAGTGGCAAACCAGCGGCAAATCGCTTCCACAGCCCCCAAGCCGGTACCGGAACCGCGCCGTTTCACATACTCGCCAAGCGAGCCGTATTCGTCAAGCATCGCGGCGTAGGCCTCGAAAAAGAGGGCCATTGCACCATGGCTGTAGAGGCGGTAGAATGAGCGTCCGTCTCCCGCGGCGAAGCGGCTCATCCACTCCCCGCTCCGGAGCCACCGGTCCATGTCGCCGGATGCACAGTCCAGCAGCAGCCCTATCTTGGGCATGAACTGCGCACGGCTGCCGTAACTCAGCACCGAGGCCACAAAGGCCGTAGCCTCCCTGTTGAGGCTTCCGTCGACCTGGTGCATCCACCACGACGGGTCTCCGACAATAAAGTCGGCGTTCTCATAGCGCACTGCCATGGAGACAAGCATGTCTCGCACCTGCGAATCTATCATAGCTCTTGCTTTATCAGTGTTCTATCGGACAACAATCTCGTCAGTGAACAGGTACGACGGCTGGCCGGGGGCCGTATGCCACTCGGGCAGCGGTCCCGGATTGGGGACCACGACGCGTATCATACGGCACTTCACCGTGCCGTCGAGCGCCACGGCATAGTTCCTCAGACGCATCCCCGTCTCGCGCGGTTCCATGACAAAATGCCTGTCGGCAACCAGCATCCACTCCCTGCCGTCATCCGAGGCATACACCCTGATCTCCCTCGGCGCGAGAATCCAGTCGAATGTGTTCTGCATGAATCGCATCGAGATGTCGCTCACATCTGTCCGCGCGCCGAAGTCCATCGTGACATCTACACTGTCGCCCCAGTAGCCCTGCCAGTGGCCGTCGGCGTAGGTGTCGCGGCTGCCGTACTGTCCGTCGACAAGGGCCTCCGGGCCGCCGCCGCTGTAGATAGCCTTGTAGGTGCTGTACTGCGTATTCAGCTTGACCTTGGCCCCCATCGCCTTGTGCGACAGCAGGTACCGCTCCGTGACCACCCCCTCGCCGTATTTGTTGTAGCTCACGGCCTTTATGGTGGCCGAACGGTCCAGCGCGAACGGGCCCTCGTAGCGGACGGACATCGAATCGGGCTCGCTGCCGTCCAACGTATAGTATATCGGACGGTCGCCGTACAGCGTCCGGAGCTCCACCATCGGGCTTCCCTGCTCGCTCCGCTTGCTCTGGAAGAACACCGTCCTGTCGAGATCGAGGATCTCCCTGGCCAGCGCGTCATACCTGTTCATCACCACATATCGCTCATAGTCACCGTTCTCCTGGTCCCACAGGCGCAGGTACTCTCGCTTGAGGTCGGTGAGCGAAGCCATATACTGCCCCGCCATCGCCCTCAGCCTCTCCCGCATGGTCCCGTCCCGACCCTCCAGCTGGTGGTATATCATCTTGCGCAACACCGACTTAAGAACCGTCTGGCGAATCCTCATGACAGTATAGTGTGCATGCGGATTGGCGGCCGAGTCAATCTCCTTGTCCATCGCGGCCAGCTTCCTTATCACCCTGCTGCAACGGTCGCTCATCGCGTCCGACACATTGTCCGGATTGAAATTCAGCAGCGGCTCCAACAGCGCCGCGCTGGTATACCAGTCCGCCACGTCGCCGTCGTACATCATCGCCCCAACCGTGTACAGGTCCCTCACCCTGCCGCTCTCCCCATAGAACAGCCGATCATAGTTCTCGTTGAACTGCCGTTCCCGCCGGCGCAGCTCCTCCGGGTCGTCTGTCTTGATGGGGTTCCACGCCATCTCCGCGGCCCAGTAGTGCGCATGCCAGCTGTTGTCGAACAGCGCCTCGCCGTTGTCGTCCCAGCACGTGAGCATCGCTCCCTCCGCCCCGTCGCGCCAGCCGTCGCGGAACAGGTTGGCTATGTTCTTCACATACCTCTGCGGCGTCGACGTCATCGTCCCGCTGTGGCCCGTCGAGGCCGCCACCCAGAACGGATTGGCCTGCTCCTTGAACGGCCTTATCAGGTGCCTGAAACTGTCTATCGGCTCATACGCCCACATGATGTACACCATATCCTTGGGCAGCTGCCGCATCATCTCGGGATTCTTGCCCACTATGTCGCCCCACATCGCCACCTGCGGACTCCGACCCTCCCCGAGCGTAGAGTGCCTCTTCCCCTCCTCCTTCACAATCTCGTAGCACCGGTTTATGAAGTCCACATACACCTGCTCCGCACCCTTGCGCCCCACCAGGCCCCGGGCGCGACCCGTGCCCAGCTGCTCCGTCTCGTCGCAGTTGATGATGAAATACGGCGACCCCGGATTCTGCCGGTACGCC
>OCVV011292081.1_pt1 | contig 16758 bp, 10 predicted proteins | sample 1539721 | NCBI WGS metagenome assembly OCVV01 (sample SAMN02144230, study PRJEB22623) | gut metagenome | biome: sheep rumen | host: Ovis aries | place: New Zealand | reverse complement strand
GCGCCAGTACGAAGACGACGCCCCGAACTTCACGCCGCGTATTTCCGGCATCCACTACAAGAACGCAAGCCCCGCCGTGTACAAGCTCTCCATCCTCAAGAGTAGGGGGAACAGTGAAGATGCCGGCTGTGAACGCATGACGTTTGAATACGAGAAGGCTCTGCCGGGTCTCGGCCACTTCATCAGCACCTACGAAACTGATGGCAGCCCGATTCCGTCTTTCAACGGTTTTCCGAAACTGATGCCGATTTTCGACAACGCCGAAGACACGCTCAAGAAGTACTGGGCTGCCCTGAACAAGGACAACAAGGTTTCCCTGATGGTCAAGTGGATTGACAAGAAGACCTTCAAGACCAAGACCCTGATTGTCAATAAGAACAAATAGGCGATAAGGTAATAGGGGTTAGGTATTAGGAATAGTTACACGTGCTTCGCACGTCAGAACATGGGCGACTGTGTCGCGATTATTTACCTATAACCTACAACCTATGACCTATAACCTTTAAATCATTTTTCCACCACGTTCCCGAGGATGTGGTGGATTTTTTTGATGCCGTCGAATGCCGAGGGGCTGCTGATGTAGTAGAAGATTTGTTCCACGAGCGCGTCGGTGTTGAAGTCGTAAGAGGGAATGCGCAAGAGGTAGCTTTCCATGGAGTTGTCGAAGGCGATGTAGGTCGGGCCAATGTTTGGCTGCGGAATTTCCATGTTGTTTTCTTCGACCATTTCCATGAAGATTCCCGCGACTTCGTCGTTTACGCAAATCCAGGGCATGTTGTTGCCGTTTGCCGCCTGAAATTCTAGCGCGCGTTCGGCCAGTGTCTTGAGTTTCTCCTTTTCTAGGCTGCGCGCAATGATTTCTACGGAAAGTTTTTCGACTTTCTTGCGGGCTATCTGCTTGTAATCCCAGGGACTTGCAAATTCGGCATCTACATACGGGTGTACCACCAGGCCGGATTCTTCGAGGCCGGTCAAGCGGTCCTTGGACCAGGAACTGTTGTGGTACGGAGAAAAATACCCGACTTCGGTGACTCCGAGGCCCAGCAGGTAGCGGCCGATTTCTTTGCCGGGGTTCTTGCCGAAGGTGGAGTTGAAGAATATCCAGTTGTCCTTGCGCAAAAAACTCTTGGGCACGGCATCGATGGGGTGTTCCCACCATACGGCCACGGGGAACTTGGCGTCGGCGAAAAACGTCAGGAGCGGCCTGAAGTTCTGCACCAGGAGCGTCGAAAGTACTGCCCCCACAGCGTTCGGATGTTCCGAAAGTTTGCAGGGTTTGCCGCTGCGGTCAATGAGCTTTCCCGTGGCGTCATTGATGCCGAACAGGGTGAGCTTGTAATGGTTCTTACCGGCTGTCTTGTAAACGAGGCGCAAAAAATCCAGTTCTCGTTCGCTTTCGGCGCTGAATCCGCCCCAGCTGTTGCATCGCGTCACGAAAATGAGTTCGCTGAGGGGAGCCTCGTCTCTTTGCTGCTGCTTGCGGTAAAAGACATACTGGCGGCCTTCCTTTTTCAGGATTCCGCGTGCGACCTTTTCTTCCAGGAACTTGCGGAGCGTGCCCTGCGACACGTTGTAGCGGGCCGAAAGTTCCTTGGAAAGCGGAAGCGGCTGCGATGGCTTCAGGTAACCCTGCGCGAAGTCGCGTTCGAATGCCTTGGCGAGTTTTTCGGTGACCGTTTCGTGCACGAAGGGAACCGTGTTCTTAAGCGGGGTGTTTCCCCAGAAACAGCCCTTTCCCTGGATTTTACAAATTTTACCAGCAGATTCCAGCTCGGCAAGGGCCGCCTGCACCGTGCCCGACGACGCGCCGAAACTCTTGATCATAGAACGCACCGATGGGAGCCTGTCGCCATCGGCGAGGTTCATGTCGAGCAAAGCCTTGATAATCCGCTGTTTCATTCCTTTTAATATAAAAAATGCCCGGGCAAGGGGGAACTTGCACGGGCGTGGGGGTGTATGGAGTTTCGTTTAGTAGTTGAAATCGACTTGGTAGTGAGCCCTGTTAGTTTCGCTGACTCGGGCCCCCTTGGCGTTGACGGTGCCGCGAACTTCCCGGTTCTGCACTTTGATGCGGTTCTGCAAAATGCCGGTTTCCTGTTCACTACTGGAGCTTGGCGGAGTAAACTGTTCGCTGCTAGAAGACTGCGGCAAGGAGTTGTTAAGCATGGCGTCTCCTTCGGGATCTTGAGGGACCTGGCCATTGAAACTTTCCTGCCCCTTCTTGGTCAGAGCAATAATGGCCATGCCATCTTTTGTATAGACATTGTTCGGACTGATGTCGACACGGTTGCCCTCAAAAGTCCAATCACCCTTGCTCCAGCGGTTTGCGTCGAATGTCTTGAAATCGTCCGTCCATTGAAGTTTGAAGTCGCTTCCGTTGTCGCCCTGTCCCGGCTTGTATTCATAAACCTTGACCCAGTTGATGAACTGGTAAACGGGGAGAATGTTGTCGTTCCATGCGCCAACCCAGCCGGCATCTTCATGAGACCAGAGGTTGAAACGGAGACCCTGCGGTTTTTTGCCCAGGTCTTGAACCTGACTGCAGTAGCTCTGTTGTTGGCCTCCGTTTTCGGTTTTACAACCGCTTTCCTGTCCCTTGACAGTCTTGCGAACGACTTGGCCGTCAAGTGTCCATGCAACATAATCGGGAGTCCATTCCATGCCATAAGTGTGGAAGGACTGGTTCGATGCCGGATTTATGGCGTGGTGTTTTTCACTTGTAATCTTGCGGTTGGGTTGTCCATCACCGGGACCGTAACCCGTAATGATGTTCGACTGGAAGCTGCTTGGGTTCTTGCCCAAAATTTCGATATCCACTTCGACCCAGGGTTCATTGCCACCCAGGTAGGAATCATTATGGTAAAGGAACATGGAACTTACCGTACCAGAGCCAGCGGCCATCTGCATACGGGCTTCAAACTTACCATACATCCAAGTTTCTTTGCTATAGAGTTCTGCACCAGAATAGTCCTTAGCCATAAGTGCCCCAGCTGCAAGAGCTATGGTTGCAATGAAAAACCTTGCTTTCATGATTGTCTTCCCTCGAATCATGTACAAGATACATTTTTAAACGAGAATTTGGTTTTCTCTAAATTGCAAAATATCACTTGTGTATCAACAGTATCTGCCGAATACACGTGAAAAAGAATTGTTATTTCAGTTTTTTCAAAACGTCCTGCAGTTCCTTGGGCAGGGGGCATTCTTGGACCGTATTCTTGCCTTGCCAGGGATATTCCAGGCGGCTGCTATGCAAAAACAGCCTGTTCAGGCCGTATTGTTTCTTGAATTCCCGGTTCAGGGCGAAATCTCCGTAACGGGTATCTCCCAAGAGTGGGTGCCCGATGCTTGCGAAATGCGCCCTGATTTGATGCATACGGCCCGTTTCCAAGTTGATTTTTACCAGGTCGTAGCCGGTGTAGTGTTTTTTGACGCTGTAGTGGGTAATGGACTTTTTCCCTTTCTCGTCTATCTGCATCTTGGAGCCCTTGGCATTGTCTGTGCGGGCGAGGGAGGCTTCGATGGTTCCTTTTTCTTTTTCGAGGTTTCCTTTGACTAGGGCCAGGTAGTATTTCTTGACTTCGTGTTCACGAATCAGGCGGGTTAAGTCCCGCAGGGTGTCACCGTGGAGGGCCACCAGTAAAAGTCCTGAGGTCTCCTGGTCCAGACGGTGGGCGAGGGTAGGCTTGAAGTCGAGATGTTCCCGCTTGCCCCATTCCCAGAGGTGCTCCACCAGGCTTTCGCCGGGACGGGTCCCGCTTCCCGGCTGGCTGGGCATGCCCGAAGGCTTGTTTACCACCAGGTAGTCTTCGGTTTCCAGGATGATGTCCAGTTCCCGGGCACCCCAGCCGGATTTTCGGTCGGCGGCTGTGCTGGCCTTAGTCCAACCTTTTTTTTCGGAGTTGTTCAAATCCGAATTCCGAATTCCGAATTCCGAATTACTTTCACTTTTCAAATTCTCGTAAATGCAGACGGTATCCCCTTCCTGGAGCATCTGGTTTGCCTTGCCGATAACCCCGTTCACCCGGACTTTCTTTTTACGCAGGATAGCAAAGAAAACGGACAATGATTCGTCGGGAAAAGCCTTCCGTAGAAAACGGTCCAGGCGCATGTTGGCAAAGTTACGGTCGATAGTGCGGGTAATCATGATGAATTATGATTTCGGATTTATGAATTCGGAGTTATTATCATTAAAACAATTCCGAATTCCGAAATCTGAATTCTGAATTGTGTCCTTTAAATTCTTCGCGTAGTAGGCCAGTCTTACTCCGTCGGCGGCGCTGGTGACAATCCCGCCTGCATAGCCGGCCCCTTCGCCCAGCACGAACAATCCCTTGGTATTCACGCTTTCTAGGGTGGCGCTGTCTCGGGTGATACGCAGGGGAGAACTGGTCCTGGTTTCGGGAGCCACAATGAGGCCTTCTGCAATGAATCCGGGAATTTTCCGGTCAAAGTTCAAAAAACCTTCGTAAAGGCTCTGGCAAATCCGCTGGTCCAGCCAGTCCCAAGTGTTGACGGGTACAATCCCGCAGGGGTAGGTGGACTTGGGCAGTTTCTTGTCAAGCCGGTGTTCCATGAATGCCTTGATGGTCTGTGCCGGAGCGCTGTAGTTCTTTCCGCCCACATTGAAGGCGTCCGCTTCCGTTTTCCGCTGGAATTCCAGTCCACCGAAGAGTTTTCCGCTGGCCTCTATGGGAACCACAATAGCCCCGTTGGCAAGAGGTCCGTTTCGACGGCTATAGCTCATGCCGTTGGTGGCAAGTGTCCCTGGTTCAGAAGCGCAGGGAACCAGCACTCCGCCGGGGCACATGCAGAAACTGTAGGCGCTGCATGTTTTGCCCAGTGTCGGTGTGGCGAGAAAATATTCCGCAGCTCCGGTGAGGCGCGTATCGACACCTCGGCCCAGTTGCCGCAGGTTTATCAACTCCTGGGGGTGTTCCACCCGAACGCCCATGGCGAAAGCCTTGCTTTCAAGGGCTACGCCCCGGGCCTGCAGCATCTGGTAAATGTCCCGACAGGAATGCCCCGTGGCAAGGACCAGCGCTTCGCAGCGCTTCCACGCACCCTGCGGAGTGGTTTCGTCTTCTATCTTGATGGCAGAAATGTGGCCGTTCTGGATTTCTACATCTGTCAGGGCCGAATAGAAATGGATGTGCCCACCCAGGCGGGAAATTTCTGCACGGATTTTTCGGAGCATCAGCACAAGCCTGTCCGTTCCGATGTGTGGTTTTGCGAAGGTGATAACATCCTGGTCTACCCCGAAATCCACCATGTCGTGCAGAACCTGTTCCGAGAAGGCGTTTCTGCTCCTGGTGTTGAGCTTGCCGTCACTAAATGCTCCTGCACCGCCCTCGCCAAAGAGGACGTTGCTGCGGGCATTGAACTTTCGGTCTACAAAGAACCGGCGTATGTCACGGAATCGTTCCTCTACGGGCTTGCCTTGCTCGTAAAGATCTACGGAATAGCCCTTGCGTAAAAGGTGCAGGGCCGCCCAGAGCCCCGAAGGACCTGCACCGACAACGTCCACATGTCCGGGCATTTGCACGGTGCCTGCCAGGGCTGCTTCTTTCGGGTCTTGTTTTGCCGGAACCGCTTCTACGAGCCCCTTGGCGTTGTTACCAAAGGTCTTCAGTTTTTGCTGAACCTCGAAACGGACATTATAAGACCAATGGGGGGAACCTTTCCGGCGCGAGTCCAGCGAGAATCGTTCCACCCCCAGATTGAAAATCTGTTCCTGGTGGAGCTTCAGCTCTTTGGCAAGAGCCTCCCGACACTTGCCCTTTTTTTCTAGGGCAACGGGAAGCTCGTGAAAACAGTAAGAATACATGGCCTCTACGCCGACGGAAAAACTTAGAACACGTAGTTCAGGTTGATACCGCCGTAGATATCCTTGTATTCGTTAGACAGGTAGTCCGGACGGTAATAGATGGCAGAACCTACGTACCAGTCACTATAGAAGTGCTTGTTGTGGTTGAACCGCAGGTTGATTTTGCCAAGCACGTCCATTTCTTCTTCGTCGAAATCCTCGTCATATTCGTTCCATTCCGTTAGCATGTAGCGGAACTGTCCGTTCAAGGAAAGGATCATGAAACGGTTCATGAAGGGAATTTCGTATTCGTCTTCTACGGTAATTTCGTCTTCGGTCATTTCATTGCGGACGTATGACTTGAGGCGGTAGGTCACCTGGAAATGGTTCTGCATGCTCTTGAGGGTGGTGGTGATGCTCAGGGGGTAGCTCTGCTCAAAGTAATCGCCACCGCCGTAGTAATAACCAAGCTTTGCCCAGGTCGTATCTTCAAGGTCCATGTCCAGCTCGTCAATCAGGCTGTCCTTGTGGAACACGGATGCATCTGTACGAAGAGTCCAACGACCGTTGATCTTAAACACGGACTGTGCCGCCTTGAAAGAGATGCCGGCATTGATGGTTTGCTTGTAAAGCCTCTCTTCGAACTTGGACGCAAGATAAGGCGCATCGACCGTAGACATGTAATCAGACCAACGTGCAGAATCCACCATGACGGTATCCCCGTTCACGATGGCCATCTTGGGGCCCTTGCCTTCGGTGAAATATTCATCCCTGTAGATTCCGTCTTCTAGCATATAGCTTCCGCGTAGGCGAATCGGACGGTACTGGTCCCTGAATTCCATATTGTAGTTGGCGGTAATCTGGACCCTGGGATTGATGGTAAAGGTGTTGCTGAGTCCGAAATTGTGGATGTACTTTGTGCGGTCGTTGTCCATCTCGTGTTGTTCGAACCAGTCGCTTTCTTCGTCAGAGATAAGCCCGAAATGGGTTCCTTCGGCCAGGCCCGCCAGGTTTTTCTTTCTGCCGTGGGCCGCGTTTTCTACGTTAATCTGGTAGTCCAGTCCAAGGGTCCAGAACTTTTTGATGTCTTGTTCCAGGCTGGCTCCGAATTCGCGGGTGTTGGAAAGCTGGTCAGGGGAGCCTGCGCTGTAGAAATCCTCACCGATGTATTTCACATGGCCAGCAATCCTTGTCCTGTTGATATTCCAGTTCAAGGAAGCGCCCAGGGCAAAATTCTGGCTTCCCCAGTGCTGTCCCAGTACTCGGTCGTCATCGCGGTCGCTTTCTTCTTCTTTTTGAATTTTCTTTGCTTCCTTCACCAAATCGTGCAACTTTGCCAGCATTTGACTCTTGCTCATGCTGGTGTTGTCTCCGAATATCTCTTCAAGTTCTGCGTTGGTGAGCCAGTCAATTTGACTTTCATTTTGCATCAATTTACGCAGAAGCGTATAGCTGGAAGTGTTCAATCCGGCGTTGGAGAAAACCCTATTGATTGCACGTTGGCGGATAGCATCGGTTGTGTCTGCACGACCGACGGCGATTTGTCCGTTCAGTTCGATATCGCCCGGGAAGAACAGCCAGTTGCCTTCGGCATACATGGTGAATGCTTCCAGAAGAGGATCGGTGGTAAGGGTACTAGCCTTGGCTCCGTCGCGGAGTAGGGGGTCTTCAAGTTCGTCGTTTGCGTAAATAGCGCCCACCTTGGCGTCGAATCTGCGGACCGGAGCCCATTTCAGGAATCCGCCGTAGGCAAGGCGCTGGGCCTGAGCTTCACCATCATCGATGTAATCGTTATAGAGATAGGGGTGACGGTTGTGGGGAACCAGGGAACGCTTGGCCTCGCCAAAGAAACCTTCCAACTGGACCAAGGGTTGGTCCGCATTGTTCTTGAGCAAGGACAGGGTATACTCGGCACCGAACAGGGGCATGCCCGACATGTAGATTTCTCCGCCCATCATCTGGAAATCACCCAGGTTGACACTGTTGTAGCTATCATTGTAGCGCAGTGTCACGGGGTTCGGGTAGAATCGGTTCCAGGAATCCGATGTGGCATCCATGGTAAATTCGATGGTCTTGCCTTCGGGTGACATCATCAGCACGTAAGCCGAGGCATTTGCGCCAAAACCCGGCACCTGGAAATAATTCTTGTAGCGGTCGCCCTTGAGAATGGTATCCGTTCCAAAGATTTCAGGAGTATTGCCGTGGTGAGTGCGAGTACGCACATAGTGGTAGTTTCCGCCAAGCATCACGTTTCCAAGAATAGTCCAGCTCCTTTGTGTAGAATCTGCAGGGGCATCAGATTCAAATACCACGTTGGCTTCGTCGGCAGGATTCAAGTTCTTCCGGTCCACACCGGGAACTTCCGGTTCGGGGGGAAGCGTTGCTACGGTTTCTGCAGCCTTGTTGCTGAAATTGGTCTTGTTGTTCTTGGCAGTCTCCATGAGTTCGGGAGCAAGAATTTCCGAAGAAGAAATACCCACCGTGTTTTGTTCAATGGCGGTATTGTTCAAGTCAATGACGGTGTTCCCCATATTCACCACAGCCGTACCGTTGTCCTTGAAATTTGAAGAGGACACGGTACTCTTCGAAAGCATGGAATTCAACAGGGCGACATTGTTGTTTTCAAAAGTAGACCGTTCGACATCGCCCTGGGCGTAGTGGGAAAGGTTCAGGGCAACCTGGTTGTCCTTGAACTGGCAGTCGTTTGCATTGACTGTGGCGTTACGGGCATAAATGCCATATCCGACGGCACCTTCCACAAGGGAATTCTGGATTTTTAGATTGCCGTTTTCCACTACGATTCCGTTGGTGGCGTTCAAGATCTGGGCGTTGCGGATTTCGGAGTTGTTTTCTCCGGTAATCACGATTCCGGCCCAATCGCCTGCAGCGGGAGTACTCATGGCAGAGCGAAACACCACAGGGGATGTTGCAGTTCCGGCCACCACCAGCTGGCCCTGGTTTACCGTGAGGGAGCTACCCTTGGTGAACAAGATGGTGGTTCCCGGTTCAATGACCAATACCGTGTTGGCGGCAACAGATACTGTTCCGTTTACGAGATAGGGAGACTTGTCCGCTTTTAAGAAACCGCGGAGTTCACCCTGGAGTTCTGTGCCGGTCAGCTGAACGTTTTGCGGTGCTGGTGCAGGAGCGGCCTCTACGACCGGAGCAGGAGTGGCCACGGGGGCAGCTTCAACCGGAGCTGGAGCGACAGCCTGTTCAGCTGGGGCTTCGGCAACAGGTGCAGCGTCGGGTGCAGGTTCTGCTGCTGGCACGGGTTCTGCAACTGCCTGTTCGGCAGGAGCAGTTTCTGCGGCTGCAGGTTCGGCTGTTTCAGGAGCAGGGGCTTGTGCGGGAACAGCAGCCGGAGCGGCCTGTTCGGCAGGTTGTGCTACCGGCGTTGGCGCAGGGCTTGCAACTTCCTGGACCGGCGTTGCTGCAGGAGCAGGTGCCGGAGTTGTTGCTACGGGTGCCGGTGTCGCAGCGGTGGGAGCAGCAACTGGAGCAGGCGCTGGAGCTGCCTGTGTGGCAGGGGCGGCCTCTTGGGCAAATGCAAAGAATGTTCCCAGAAGGACTGTAGCGACGGTACCCTTAAAAATTTGTTTCATTTAGCGTACCTCGTAAGTCTTAGTGGCTTTGAGAACCTTGCCGTTCTTCAAGACAACCTGGATGTTGATTTCTGTTTTTTTGCCGTATTCCAGTTCCACAGGGACGCTGTAATCCAGTTCCCGAATGGTCTGGGAATTATCTTCGACAAGATTTTTATTTCCGCTTGTGACAAGAACGCTCTTTATGTGGCTGATGTCATTTTCGGGAATTCCCTTGATAGAGAAAACTATTTCACGTTCAAATCTTCTGGACACTCCGTTGGGTGGAGGAGGTACGCGTAAGCGTTCCACGTTGCCCTTTCGAACATCTATATAGGCTGAGATATTCGGGTAACACCCTAGTTTCTTTCGAATTTCTGCCTTGTTTCCAGCCTGGTCACGGGCAATCCAGGCGTAATCGTGGAGTCCGGATTTGAGTTTGATAGTGGAGTAGGAATTCTTGTCGAAATAAGTCTCCTTAAGAGGTGTGTGGTCCATTTCGGTTGAGAGGATGACAATGTCGTCCTTGATGTTCGAAACAGAAACGCTTGCTTCGCAACGGATGGAATCCGTACGCTGGAAAATCAGTGCGGGCTTGTCCAGGTTTATAGCCTCGCAGCTCTTGTCAATCTCCAAATCCACTTTGACGGTCGCCTTGCCGGTTGCCCCGTTGAATTCAACAGTTGCGAACTTCTCGTTCCAGTTGCCCTTCTGGTCGCTGATGGTAATGGTATAGGTCCATTTTCCGTTTGCGCTTAGGGGTACCAGGTTGGGGGAGGTGTGCTTGCCCAATTTTACAAACAGGGTTGCTGTAGAATCATCTGGGTTGAATTCGCCCTCAATGGTAGCCGCTCCCGTTTCGCAAATCTTGAGTGGCGAAGGCGTGGTTACCTGGAACGAAGTCGTTGCCGTCTGACTTGCAGAATCCTTTACCGTTGTATCGGGCTGTTGCATATAGTAGGTCTTCAGGTCGGCACAGCCAAAGCTCACTTTTCCGCTGTAGCAGATAACGGGGAATTTCTTGTCACCAACGGCGCTGGGAGCCCAGTTGGGAGTGAACTGGACCATTTCTCCGGTAGATTCGATTCTCTCTCCGCCAAGTTCCACGCCTACACCGGCAGGGCAGGTTCCCTTGATGGCTACACTCGGGGTATAGATGGTGTCGGGGAGGGCTTCGAAGGTGCACTTGAGGGAGTCTTTGGCGGCGGTCTGCTTGGCCTTGTACTCGTTATCCTTTGCCTGGATAGCCTCTTTCAGCTTGTCCAGGGTCATGGTGGTATCGCTGAGCATGGCGTCGATTTCGTTCAAGAAATCCAGGTCACCCGAGGAGGACAGTTCCAAAACCAGAAAGTCGTCGCCGTTGGGGACGGCCGTTTGGCCTCCATTGATGCCTACCACCTTGCCGGACAAATCGATTTCCAGGCGTCCGTTGCGGAGGGATGCGATGGGAGTGCCCTTGGAGCTCATACCGATGACACCGTCAGTTCCGCGGATGGCGGCCGTGGCGGTTCCGGTCTTGAACTTGAAGGAGCTTTCCTTGCTGGACTGTTTCTGTACGTCAAAGCGGACCTTGCCGCTCTTAATGTCGGTCATGGCCGTCTGGACTCCGTCCTCGGACAGCAGTTGGGAGAATTCCACCAGGGAGTTCTCTTCTACCGAGATGGTACTGCCGTCGGGCAGGGCCACAATGGCCTGGGATTCTACCAGGGTCCTGATAACGTCTTTTTCTTTGACCTTCGCCCCTACACGGAGAGGCACCCAGTTGCCTTCGGATTTCTTTTGGGTGGTCACGTCACCGATGACGGAACGGACTTTGCCCGAGGTGTTTTTGGCAGCATAGGAGAACGGAACCGCCAACATGAGTGCGACGGCCACAAACTTAAAACGGCTTGAAAATGACATATAGCCCCTCTTTCAAGATGTATTTCACATAATAAATATATTATTTTTGGCTTTATTGAGAGAAAATTGTATTTTTTAGGGTCGAGAAATTGACCCTAATCACACGAGGAACCTATGAGCGCAGAATTTGAAGAGCCTACCGTAGAAATGACCGATCCGGATACCGGCGAGCAGGTCATCAAGGAACTGGACAAGGCCATCCTTTCCAAGGGGGCGTGGCAGACCATGATGTTCCTTTGCCAGGAACGCAACGCCAAGACCGGCGAATTCGGCGAACCCAAGGTCTATATCCGCCGTTACCAGAAGGTAGCAGGCGCTTTCAAGGCCCGCAGCAAGTTCAATATCAGCGGAAAGGCCCAGGCCGAAGCCATTATTGAAAATCTTAAGAAGTGGTATAACATTTAATGCCTGACCCTGCCAGTAGTAAAAAGAGAAAATACAAGATAGATTTCCTTTGTCAGGGGAGCATCAAGGCTTTCCCCTGGAAAGACAAGTTCGACAAGATGGCCCACCAGCTCCTGGACCAGGAGGGAACGGGGAACAACGTAAACGTTGTCCTCTGCGACGACGATTTTGTCCGGGAAATGAATAAGTCCTACCGCGGGCTAGACAAGGTGACCGATGTGCTTTCCTATGAATGGCACGAACCGGACCTCTTGGGCGAAATCTACATCGCCAAAGAACAGGTCAAGCGTCAGGCCCCCGAATACGGCAACAGCTTTTTCGCAGAACTCAAGCGGGTCATTGTCCACGGGCTTCTGCACCTGTCGGGCTACGACCACATCAAGGCGGCCGACCGCAAGGTCATGCGCAAGCGGGAATGCGAATTTCTGGGGCTGGACCCCTACAAGGAGAAATGCTGATGGATTCATCGGTACAGTGGGCAATTGCCTTTCTGGTAATTTTCCTGTTTGTTTCCTTTTCTTTTTCTTTAATCAAGACCGCGTTCAGCGGCATTTATGCCAAGCGTGAGGCCAAGGATAGGGAAGACCGCGAAGAGAAGGTGGCCGCCATCGTGGAGCACGACGGCTTCAACGAGACCATCTCCATCGGCCGCATCTTTTGCAATGTGGGGAGCGGTGTTTTGGGCATTTACCTGTTCCAGATGGTTCCGTGGAACTGGGTGCACGAATTCAAGATGCTCGCTTTCTTGGCTTACCTTGTTGTGGCCTGCATCTGCATTTACACCATAACCGTCTTTTGCGCGAACCTTCTCGGCACCCTCAAGCCCGATACCTTGGCGGTGGTGCTGATTCCGCTCTTCAAGCTCATTCGCGTTCCTTTTGCGATTCCTGCCAAAATCTGTCACGTTCTTTTTGTGGCGATTCTGAAGGGCCTGGGCTACGATTCCAAGCTCAGCTTCCTTTCCGAAGAACGGCGCGATGCCGTGCAGGCGGACCTTTCCGACAGCGAGGAAACCGATGCTGAAGGCCTCGAAAAAGAAGAACAGCAGATGATTCTCAACATCTTCGACTTCGTGGAGACTCCGGTCCGTGAAATCATGACTCCCCGTGTGGACATGTGCGCTATCGACGTGGAAACACCCCTGGACGAACTTGTCAAGGTGTTGAACAGCGAACGCCATTCCCGCTTGCCGGTGTACAAGGATACCGTCGACAATATTGTGGGAATCCTTTCCAACAGGGACTTTTTGGAATGGTACACCGAACACCGGGATGAGCCCTTCGATATCATGAAAATCGTGATGCCCCCCGTGTTCGTGCCTTACCACAAGAAGATAGACGACCTGCTTACAGAGCTCCGCAAGACCGGAAACCAGCTGGCCATCGTTGTGGACGAATACGGCGGCACGGCGGGCCTTGTGACACTGGAAGACATCCTGGAAGAAATCGTGGGCGAAATCCGCGACGAAGACGACATGGATGAAGACGAAGATGTGCAACGCCTAAAAGACGGCCGCTACATCGTGGACCCCCTCATGACCCTTTCGGACTTGAGCGACGAGCTGGGTATCGAGCTGGAACCGCCCGAGAATTCCCATGTAGAGACCCTTTCGGGCCTCATTCAGGCCACACTTGGCATTATCCCGTCTCCGGGTGCCGAAGTCAAGATTCAGGGCTATACCTTCAGGGTGCTCAAGATGGACGGCACCCGCATGGAAAAGGTGATGCTGATTCTCCCTCCCGGTAAGGCCGGCCCCAAGACCCAGGCGCTGAAGAAGATATAGTTCTTATAAGTTTTCGTAAGTTCTTATATTTCCCTAATAATCGGAAAATGGTATCAATATGAATGTTCTACAAAAAATGCGCTTGATTGCCGCTATATTGCTTGCTGGATTGTTACTTTCCTGTTCCAATGCTTCCGATGTCCTAAGCGAAGACTCCAATCCCTTATCTGCACAGATTGAAGGAATGTGGTGGGGCCTTATCGATAGCACGGGCACTTATGTTTCTGGGAAAGACACCTTGGAATATACGCGAATAGGTCATGCCCTCCAGTTTGGCAAAGATGGCTCGGGTTATGCCGTTACCTTGTTTTTTAACGACGAGAGCGGAGAACCAATCAACCTTATGGGTGGCAAGAACTTCGCACAGCTTACTTACAAATCATCCTCAAATGGTGAAATTAAGGCGTCTTTTGATAAAGCCTATTCGTATTATGCCGATTTCTATAAGGCTTGGAATCTTGAATACGCAGACAGTTGCATTAGCGTTAACGATGGGAAGTCTACATTCTATTTAAAACGAGTCGACGAAACAATGGCCGCCCAGATACAGGAGTGGGATCAAACCGCTAACGGTGGTGCTGCAGCCGACAACTACAACATCAACGAAGTTGATTTCACGCAATCGAATTGGCGTAATCAAGAGGCAATCTATATATACGATGGTATAGGCATGGATGCAACCGATGCTAAAAATCGTAGTGGCTATACGTTGGTGAATATGCCCTGGTACGAGGGCCCCAAGTCGGTGAACCTGCCTGAAGGATTTACCGATGATATCACGCCCGAAAACGGATGGGAGTGGGTGATGAACCTCTGTGGCAATCGAAGCAGCACAAATAACAACTTCTTCGCTGTCTACAACAAATATACGGGCATCCTGCGTTTCTTCTACTATATGCCCAACAACTACAATACGGGTAACGATCACGTTTGGCAGGTGTCGATGACTGATCAGCTAGCCCAGAGCTCCACCATACGTTACGGGCTTCCTTTCGATAGAAAAATCGTTGACAAGGCGGCCATAGATCAGGTGGGCAAGGGCACCATTGTGGAATATATCTCTCCCTGGGTCGATTACCTTACCCCCGACGGACTGATCATGCCTAATGTTGGATGGTGGGCGTTTGATGTGGATCTTTCTGTGTACCGCGATATCAATACAAGCAGTAGCGAGAACATTCGGTTGCAAATGCGCACCTGGAATGTGGAACACGTTTCTCTTAGCAGTACGCTGGCTGCTAATATTGAAGGTTCCATCAAGGCTAAAATTGATTTGCTGAAGTCCCAGCACATCAACAATTCCGCAATGGGTTATCTCGGTATGCTTGGCAGCATGGGCGGTAGCATGTATGGTGCCATTTCGAAACTCAAGGAAGGCAAGGCTGGCGAAGCGTTTTCTTCTATTATTGATTTTGGCAAGACTACGGCAAATCTGTTTGGTATCAAGACAGAGGATGCCCAAGACATTAATGGAACGATGGATGGCACAATCAACCTTGCCATGACGGGCAACATCAACACTGAGGGCTTTATCAAATACGCCAAGGCGGCTGTTGGCGTAGCGGCCCCTACAATGCAGTGGAAGGACTTCCGCAACAATGGATCCCACATTGGTGAAGGAATCTGGAATATAGAGTCTGCCCCTGTCGTGTATTACACGGATGGCTATGTTGACTGGAAAACGGAAGACAAGTGGACTACGAGCACTTGGTATGACAATGAATTGCCGCCTTACACAGGTGAATATCAACATTACCGGAAATACACAAGGCATTTGAGCCCATTTGGTGGCATGATGCCCAATATGAGTACCAGCAAGCACCCCCACTATGGACACATTGCTTTCTTTGATCCCAGCAGCATCAAGCTGAAATTGAATCCCAATGTGTTTACTCAGGAAGAGATTAAAAATGCAAAGGTCTATGCAATTTGTGGCGTACGCAAAGGCGTAAAGTATGGCAGTACCGATGGCTATCGCAAGGCCCAGGGCCTGAGTGGAAGCGGATTTAGTGTAGAAAATACCTATCCGTTTATTAACCGTCCCTATACAGAGGCACCCTTCGATGCACTATCTGGCCGCAAAGACAAGATGGGCTTGCAAAGTGCCAAGACGTTTGCTGCAGAGGGCTATAATGGCGTTTCTTATGGTTTGTTTGGTCGTGGTGACAATGATTACCTGATTGAGCCGCAGTACCTCAGCAATGGCTCCGGCACGAACACGATGCCGCCTTATGAGGTTACCGTCTCTGTGGTGGTTACTCATGAGGGCAAGCCTATCGTCTATAGCCGTACCTATTTGCCAGAGTATAAATTTATGAGCTTGGCGAATATGGAGAGCGAGGTTAGTCGCATTAAGAATGGAAAACCGGCTGAATACGATGCTGACATGTATGGCGAACAGATGGCGCACTTGAGCGATGTATTGAAATGGGTCCAGCGTACTCCGCATCCCATAATCGGAACTCCATTTGCTTCTAATATTATTTATGCGACTACTGGCGATGATGGATGGCATTGGGCAAAAATATTTCGCAAACAAGATGATGAGAATGGATCCTTCGCGAACCTTTTTGATGGCAACACAAATACGGAATGGATAACATGCGATAAGGACGCATGGCGGTATTATAGCGGTGGCAGGTCTGTTGCCAATGATTCATATGTCTGGTTTGCCGAATTCGAGACCCATTTCCCAGTCACTCCCAAGAGCTGGACTCTTTGGAATGCCGTCAATGGCGATATCGGCCCCCGCAATCCCAGTCACGCCGCACTTTATGGGAAAAGAAATCAAAACGATAATTGGGTCATGCTCGACAACGAATACCCCTATGCCCCTATGCCAACTGTACACGGCAGCAATACCTTCGGCTTTAATACTCAAAAGCCCCAAGATATGAAGTATTTCCGCCTAGAGGTGTTTGGAAACCAGGGCGACCCCGTTCTTGGCCTTTCCGAACTGATATTCAATTACGAAGATTAGACCCCAGAAAAGTTTTTCAAGTATAAAACGAAAAACACCCCGTCACTCATCGTGACGGGGCGTTTTTGTATAGGGACGACGCCCGCTTCTAAAGCAAAAAGGCCCCGTTCTTTCGAACGGGGGCCTTTCTTGATGCCGTAGCACTGATTACAGGCTAATCAACCCTTCGGTATCCTTAGACATGGCGTCATAGAATGCGTAGCGGGCGTCCACTTCCTTCTGGAGGTCGTCGGCGAGCTTCTTGGCCACTTCCGGATTGCTACGGGTGAGCTGCTTGTAGCGGTTTTCGGTGTAGATGTAT
>OCVV011263644.1_pt1 | contig 16758 bp, 4 predicted proteins | sample 1539721 | NCBI WGS metagenome assembly OCVV01 (sample SAMN02144230, study PRJEB22623) | gut metagenome | biome: sheep rumen | host: Ovis aries | place: New Zealand | reverse complement strand
GATCAGGGTGAGTTGCGAGCTGGTTATGGTACTGCCATCCTCCATACGATAGAAGATGTGTGGTCGGTCATCAATAGTGTACAATGTGCTACACCGTTCAGCAAAGGTGAGGCTGTAGCAAAAAAACTGGCAGAATTAATCCATGAAGAGATTTCCTTGTATTTTGAGGGCACTGTGCCTAAGACTGGCGCTAGTAAGGGTGGAGCTGTGACGGACGTTAACTTTAGAACCGTTAGTACAATGGTATCTACCTTTAATAGCGATGCTTTATGGCCTACTACAACAGCTGGCACCCACCCAACAGTCGATGGAATAGGATCAGAAGATCTTTCCAAATTCCCAATGGCTTATGCCGTACCTTCAGGAGCTGCTCACTATGACTGGAAGAGTACTGAAAAGATATTTGAGTATGTGACAGACTACAATACTTCTTCTGTAGGTAGCGGTGGTGGTTTCACTGTAGAAAGCTATTTCTATCCTGCTGAATTGTTGTACTTTGGCAATAGCCCACTGCGCGTATCAGATTCAGAACATAAGGAACCAACCTATCCTAATGGTGTAGACAACTGGATGGATAATGATAATTGGTCTGATTGGGATAACAATAGTCATGTGGTATCTACGACCAGAAGTGTAGCAATGAGAAACAACATCAACTATGGTTCTGCATTGTTGAAGACTACTGTTGGCTACAAGTCAGCGACACTGAAGGACAATAACCATGCTATCCAGCATGCAAAAGATCCGTCAATCGGTGCTAATGACGAGCCTGATAAGGAGATTACGGTTAATGCTACAAGTTTCCAGTTGGTAGGTATTGTTATCGGTGGACAGTATAAGAAAGTAGGATGGGATTTCACACCTAAGACTACCGATAATACTCAGGGTTATATTTACGACAAAGCCATTCCTGAAGGTGCAAATAGCATTCCTACTTATAGCGCAACACCAGCTCCATCTAGTCCTAACTACACACTGGTGTTTGATAACTACAAAGCAGGACAATCGGCAGCAAACCAGGATAAAGTCTATATTGCATTGGAGTTGAAGAACAATACCGGTCAGGACTTCTATGGTAAGCATGACTTGATTCGCAATGGCGATTCGTTCTATCTGGTAGGTAAACTGGATCCGACTACTATCTCATGGAATAGTTTGGGACAACTTTCAACAGATCATCCGCTGCCACCATACAATTCTGATGGCTCTTCGATTGGCTCTTCGATTGAAACAGTCCGCGTATTTATGCAAGATTTTATGACCACTGCCAATTTCTGGTTTAATGAAAATTCATTGCATGAAGCCCTGCTGACCGTTCCCGATCTGCGCCACAGCTCACTGACGCTGGGTCTGTCGGTAGATATGAACTGGTCAACAGGTATCACCTTCGATAATGTCATTCTTGGTCAGTAATTGTCCCTCAACGTACGAAAAGTATTTATGATGAACAAACGGTTGGACATCATGGGAAAACTTCTGGCGGCAGCACTCACCGTAGTGCTGTCAGCCAGTTGTTCTGCCATTGATGAAGACCTGTCGAACTGTGACAACGACTACCAGCTGGACTACGAGATACGGTTGGTGACCAACATGTCCATTGAGTTGCGGACCCAGCTAAACACTTTGGAAGATGCCGGTATTGCCCAGATGCTGCGTGATCACCTGAAGACCATCTTCACAGACCGTGCCCACGACGTGGACCTGTCGTTCTACGATACACAGGGCAACCAGCCCCGACTGCAGCACGACCAGCACATCATGGATGCCAACCAGCAGAGCTATACAATCAATTTGCCCAAGCGGCAATACAAGCATCTGGCGGTAGCCAACGTGCTGAACAACAGTGTGGTCAGTCTGCTGCAGGATGACTTCTGTCGTACGTCGCAACTGGGACTGACCACCCGCGACACCATCGACTCGCACACCACAGGACTGTTCACTGCCCGTCTGCCCATGAATGTGCTGGAAGGCGTAGACCAGCAGTTCAAGGTCAACCTCTACATGGTCAACTGTGCCGCAGCCCTGGTGATTGACCCGCGCAAGCAGGACGTCAGCAATATCCGTGTCTACTCCACAGGCTTCGCCTCGCAGTTCAACATCAACGACAGCACCTACACCTTCGCAGCCCCTTCGCCCATCGTGCAAACCGCAGAGCTGCTCGATGTCAACAGTGGCATGCGGTGCTATTGCTCGGTGAACTTCCCCTCGCGCGAACCTTATTATAATGGTGTAGGGTCGCGCAGTGTCATTGAGACCGAAGATCCCTTCATAGCCCAGCCAGGACAGGAGACGCTCTGGCAGTTCGAAGTCTACGTCTGGAAGGACGGCAAGATTACGAAGACGGTGCTCAGCATCAACAAGCCCTTGCGTGCCGGTCAGCTGACCATCATCAAGGGTTGGATTACTGGTGAAGGTGCCGTGCAGACGAGCGACCAGACGGTAGGCGTCAGCGTGACGCTCGACTGGAACGAAGGGGGTATATACAATCCCGATTTATAAACATTATAATATACTATGTAAGGTACGCGCGTGAAGACAACTATGAGACATATCGTATACTATCTGTTGTTGGGCATGATGATTACATCATGTTCAATGATAGATGATGATATGCCTGAGCAGTTCAATGAGACGACGTCTTCAGTATCCAAGCAGGTAGACCTGCTGGTCAGCATCGGTAGTGGGGCACTCAAGCCCAGTTTGGCATCGGCCCTTACCCATAGGGCTCCCACGTTCTCAGAGATGGATCAGTTGGTCGCCATTCCTTTCCATACCAATGGTTATGAGGTAACAGCAAGTGACAACCCGCTGATAGACCTCATGGGTGCAGACGAAACACATAACCGTGTGGAGAACCATAACACCTACTACATCGATCGCTGTAACCTGATGACAGGTACAGACCGTATGCTGGTGTATGGAAAGGCGACAAAGCCATCAACCACAAACCCCGCAGTGTATGGTGAACTGAGCGCACTGCCTACCATTCGTAAGAAGACCGCAGACATTCAGTTTAGCTTGACATCTATCCGTGAATCAACCGAGGCACATGCAGAGGCTCAGGCACTGGCTACCTATATGACCAATATTGCCAATACTTCTGGCTGGAGCACCACAACCGACCCTACGCTGAAGAGCTACTATCTGGACTTTATCCGTATGGGTTCTGAAGGTGCCGGACTCATGAGCGGAGCAGCAGTCAATATCAAGGCATTCGTTGCAACCCTCAAGACCCTGCTGACAAGCAGAGGCGATGCACTCAGCAACTCCATCGTCGCCACGATTAATGCCACTGATATATCTGGCAATACCTATCCCCAATCCATCGGTCTTCCTGACGGAGCCGCTGTTATCCGTTGGACAGGCAACAAGTTCGAGGTACGAACTACGACCACTACGCTCGACAATATCAACGGCATCAACCGCTATACCTATCCTGCAGAACTGATGTTCTTTGTAGATAGCCCCATACGCACCTCCGAAGAAGAGGTGGCGAAAACCTTTTATGAGAGTGCTCCCACCAATCAACTGTGGAGTGATTTCCTGAATACATACTACAAAGGTTCTACTGTTGTCAGCGCAAGCACGAAGGCGGTAGCCGTAGAGAATCCTATCCAGTATGGCGTTGCCAAGCTGGACCTCACACTGACGAGCATGAGCCCCACGCTGAAGGATGCCAAAGACGAAACAGTAGCCAATGCCGATATGGCACACCTACCACTCACGGGTGTTATCATTGGCGGACAACATACCGTAGGCTTCAACATGAAGCCACAGGGCGCACAGACGGATGTCGACGGACGATTCATCTACGAGACTAATGTTGACAACACGAACTATGCAACTGAAGGCTACAAGACCAGTACACTGGTGTTGCAGTCGTATGACAACGAGAAAGTGCCCGTCATTCTGGAGTTCCAAAACAACACTGCAAATTCGTTTACTGGCAAGGACGGCACTGTCTATCCGGGAGCCCGCTTCTACCTTATCGCTATGATAGACCCCGCCGGAAAAGGTACGGGCGCCTACGCTAACCGTGTATTCACACAAGACTATACCACCACCATGTCGATGAGCGTGACATCGCTCGCCAAGGCATATACCTGTATGCCCGACCTGCTGGCTCCACGACTGGAGATTGGCGTTCAGGTGGTGACAAAATGGATTCAGGCAACGACCACGAATGTGGAACTATAATAGAAAGATATGATGAAAAACAGACATATACTCCTGTTACAATGGCTCTTATGCAGCATGCTGACGGTGCTGTTCTCAGCCTGCTCTTCCAGCAATGCTGCAGAAGGACCTAAGGAAGCAACACACCAACAGCCGCAACTGGCGATATATGTCTATGCTCCCGAACAGGCAGCAGCCAAAAGAAATGCCGCCCAGACTCGTGCTGATGTGGGTAAGGTGAATCCTGTTACTGACGAGGGTATCATTAAGAGCCTGCAGATATGGGTTTACGAGTCAACATCAGGAAAATATGTGGGCTATTTCAGCACCGATGACGTAGTAGCACTGAACGAAGGACAGGGTACTACCTATCAGATACCCGTCACAGACGAATTCGCCAGTACAAAGCCCGATGTCAATGTCTATGTGATGGCGAATGTAACCAGCGCCAACTGTGGTATAGGGACATTGAATAAGGAGACCACCCGTGCAGCCTTGTTGGAGGGTGCCAAGATTACTGGCGGACTTAGCGGACATTTCGGTTTGGAGCAGAACACAAGAACTGTACCCGATGACGGTCTGCCCTTTGCAGGTATGTTGACTGGGCAAACCGTTGTGGGCGATGCACCAACGCTGCGTGTAGGTACGCTCAGTGCGGTATCTACCGTTCAACTGACGCGTGCGGTGTCGAAGTTGCGCTTTGTCTTTGCCAAGACTACAGGACAGCCAGAGGTGAAAATCACCAGCATCACGATGAATGCCAATATGATACCCAATGTGGAGTATCTCTTCCAGACACCGACATCTATGACCTATAATACGGAGGCGAAACAACTGTTGTTAGATGATATAGACGATATTGCTGAAACAGCAGACCCTACCCAATATCTCTATCTAGGGCAGGACGCTCAGGAATATGAGAACCTGATTAACGCAGCTGCCAACAAGCAGCCTAATCCGGAGGTCACCGTAGAAGGACCTATCTATCTGCGCGAGAGCGACAAACAGTTGGCAGGTACAATCACATATACCATTGCTGGAGGTGACGAACAAACTGCCGACTTCGCCATGCAGCAGGCTGGTGACTTCGGTCGCAACCACACCTGGATAGTCTATGCCTACTATGGCGGCAGTGGCAATTTGCAGGTGCAGTCGATATACGTGAAAGATTGGTCAACAAAAGAAATGAATCACGACCTCTATAATTGGTAGAATACAATCAAGGAGCAAAGAATGAGCATGAAGAAAAAATATGTTGATATCCTGTTGATAGCTGTTGCTGTACTGCTGAACGCCTGTTCCTCGGACGATTCCGGAGCACAGACGGATTCCATGGATTACGCATCCACAGGCAAGACGGTGCAACTGGTGTCGTATATCTCCCCCCTTGTGGAAAAGGAACTGTCTCACCGTGCCGCACCCACAGGTTTCTCTCTATATACCCCTGACAAGACAATAACCATGGGTATCTATATGCTATTACAGTCAGAACAGTCAGATTGGGATTTTCCAGAAGAGAAAAGAATCACATACAACACCGGCACCGGCAAATGGAATGCATCCTTTGAGGTGGAGGCGGGTAAAACCTATTCCGTCTATGGATATATGCCAAAGGCGGGAGGTGTGAACAGCAGTCTTACAGTTACCTCAGATGGAGACACACTGTTGTCCATCACGGGCATCAAACCCGTAACCACAGATGACATTTGCATCATCACGGGTGTCAAGGAGACCGACGAAGGACTGAAGGAAGGACTACTCAGTTGGAAATGGCCTATTCCCTCAGAAGATGAGAATTTCAAAATTCATATTCTGATGGATCACCTCTATGCTGCTGCACAGTTCCGCCTGAAAATAGACGCAGATTATGCAAGTCTTCGTACCATCAAACTGAAGAAAATGGAGCTAAGCACAGACGAGGGAGGAAGTGTTAATGCCACTATTTCGCTGACGCGCAACGATACAGGTTCCAGTCCAATTACCGACATAACTTACTCACTATCAGGTACTAGCGGTGCCGCTGAAATATTCAGCAGTGAGGAGGGGACGGCACTTGACAAACTAACTCCGTTGGCTATCAATGCTTGCTTTACCCCACTCCCCACCCTTTCAGAGAACCTGACACTGGTCAGCACATACGATGTGTACGACCGCAAAGGCAACCTGATACGTCAAAATTGCACAGCAACCAATAAATTGCCAAATTTGGAGGCTATAAGAGGACAAAGGATACAGTTGAATATGACGGTCAACCCGACATATCTCTATGTGCTGTCAGAACCAGACCTCGACAACCCGACGATAACTATCGGAAATTGAACATTGAACATTAAAATATGCGCAAGATAACGACCATCCTATTACTTTGTTTGTCTGCAACACTGATGCAGGCACAGATTACTATTGGTGGTAATATTTACGGAGGCGGTAATGCCGGTGACACAAAAGGCAATACCAATGTTACCGTTTATGCTGGCGACTTGAACAGAGTCTTTGGTGGTGCCCAAAAGGCTGATGTCGGTGGTCATTCTTTCGTTTATATTGATGGTGAACATGCATCTGACTACGTGCTTATCAATTACGTATATGGTGGTAATGACGTATCAGGAATCATTGGTAACAACAGCGAACTGACAAAGTCTGTTCCAGAAGAAATCAAAAAAGCCACAGCAAATTTGGTGGATGAGAGTTGGAATGCTTTTGTGCGCATCTCGACCAAGATGAATGGCGATGTAGCGGCTGACGACAATCAAAAGATATATATCGGTCTGCTCTTCGGAGGTGGTAATGGCGCTTATGACTATACCTCCGAAAAACTCATTGACGGGGTGACACCCAATCCCTATTATGGTCTGACTAAACCCGAACTCGCAAAATCCTATTTGGAAGTAATGGGCGGTTCCATCGTCTATGCTTTCGGTGGCGGCAACAATGCCACCGTAACCGAAAAGACGGTTATTTATGTTGACAATCCCAGCAAAGTGGTTAATGAGATACTTGTTGATGGCGTTGATCAGATAACAAAGGACAATCGCGTGGTCGATAAGATGAACCTCAATCCTGGATATACCTATCCGAGCAGTGATGCCTACCAGATTGGTAGCTTCTTTGGAGGAAACAATACCGCAGAGATGAAGATACGTCCGCGGTGGAATCTGAAGAGTGGAAAAATAAGAAATGTGTACAGTGGCGGTAACAAGGGTGACATGACAAGCCCCGACGGATTGCTGCTACAAATCCCTGAGGAATCCAAAATTATCGTTGATAATGTCTATGGCGGATGCCGTATGGCTGATGTCACACCGAAAGACAAAGATGGTAACCCCGTTCCTGCAGCAGCCATCACTGAAGACGACTTTGGCAACGAACTGCATATCCCGGCTGGCATGGCAGCACGAGCACGTGTCTTAGGAGGACATGTCAACAATGTTTACGGTGGTAACGATATTACCGGACGAATCTCCGGTGGTAGCACTGTGGGTATTTATACTACTATCTATGGCGATGTCTATGGCGGTGGTAACGGTTCCTATCCTTATACTGACAATGCGGATTTGAAAGATGACCCGATTTATGGTGACCTGTATTACACTATTCCTGCAGGAAAGTCCTCTGTGGAGGCGCTCAATGATTATCGCCCCAATGCCGAGCAGGTGTCTATCTATGTACAGGGTACGGAAACCAAGAAAACGATTATTCACGGCTCCGTCTATTGTGGTGGTAACAGTGCCTCACTGTCATCAAGCATGGATAACCCCAAGGTGGAGTTGAAGGTAGGCTCCTATGCTATTGTCGACAATCTGTTCCTCGGCAATAATGGCGAGCACATGGTGGAAACGCATGAAAAAGATGCGACTCATGCGCAAGAGGGTGTGTTGCGTACGTATAAGAAAAAACTCAGTGAAATTGATCCTGTAAAGTATGCAGGTAACACAAGTCCATTCAGTACTATGGATTTGGGCAGCCAAGACTTTGCCACCTACATGGAAGGTGTCACCATGCCTCTTATCCCCAGCATTGTGTTTGCCAAAGAGTCTAGTGGTGATCCTGCCACATATATCCCATACACCTCCTATTTCGGTTCTGTTTACTGCGGTGGCAATGTGGGTAGCATGAAGATTGACGGAAAGAAGACAGTTCTCAATCTTACGGAGAATGTCATCATATATAACAAGTTGGTGGGTGGCTGTAATAATGCTAATGTGGCATCCACTGCATTTAATGCTGCCTACGATGGAGGTTTCATCGGAAGTCCTGACACGAACGGTGATAAGTTGCAGTTGAACCTCAGTGGATTGAGGATACAGCCTAAGCGTTGGAAGAAGAACATTGGTGATTACTACACTCCGGAATTGGCCGAAGGAGAGAGCTACGACACATATCCGGGTTATACCGACTATGTGATTGATGCAAACGGCAACCATTTGTTGGAGTGGAACACCATCTCCTCCAACACAGGCAAGGAAGTCCGTCCTGTGCTGTCGGGTACCGGCATAAGCTCTGATGAAGACAAAGCCCGTCGTTTCATAGGTGGCAATGTCTATGGCGGTTGCTACAATAGCGGACACATCAATGGCAATGTCATCATCAACATGAACTCTACGGTAGTGGACCGCAAGGGTCAGTATGCTGTATTTGATCAGGTGCTTGAAGACGAGGGTGAGGCAAAGTTATACGAGAACGAAAATTATCACATCACGACACGCGTTTCTGGTGTCATCCTCGATGAGCAGGGTATGGACGTACTCGGTTCTGCGCTCAATGTCTTTGGTGGAGGCTATGGTAAGGACTCCGAGATATGGGGCAATGTGACCGTTAATCTTAATGCCGGCTACACCTTCCAGATCTTCGGTGGTGGTGAGCAGGGAGTCATCGGCAAACCCAATGATGGCACTGGCGATGACTATACCTTCAACAGCAAGACATTTAAGTATAACCCTAAATATTCTTGCACCATCAATGTGAAGGGTAACTACCCTGGTGTGGCTCGCAATGCACCGGGTGACAACGACAACATGGCGGCTGCTGAGTTTATTTATGGTGGTGGCTTTAAGGGACCGGTCTGTGGCAACACTGTCATCAACCTGGGTAACGGACGTGTGTTCAATACTTTTGCAGGTGCATGTGATGCAGACATCCTCGGATATACTGCCACTTATATGGGACGTAACACCAATGATGACGCAGACCTCGGCTTCCCATACGTTCGTGACCACGTCTATGGTGGTAACGACCTCGGTGGAAGAATCATGGGCTCTGCAGACTTCAGCGGGCGCCTAAGTGCAGACCTCCCGATTACGCCATATAAACCTGAGGAGACCTCCGCCGTAACGACAGCTTCTGCCTACATGGAGTATGTGCAGGGCTACGTGGACTATATCTTTGGTGGATGCTATGGTGACTATGACTATACTACGGAGTATGCCGGTTATACATCGCCACGTATGAATAATGCTTTCGTCAACTTCAAACCTAATCAGCATATCAGCAACGAGGTTAATAAGATCTTCGGTGCCGGACAGGGTGCTGCTGGGTTTAACACGACGGATAAGAACTTGATGCAAAACCGGAGTTATGTGCTGATGGACCTTGCTGACACGGGCACGAAATTTGCTGATTTGGAAGTGTTCGGAGCCGGCCAGAACTGTGGTGTGGGCATGGGAATAGCAAAGGCAACAGCTGACGGAAATGCTGATGGCGTAACTGCAGCTGCTGTCGTTGACCTGGCTCGCGGACAAATCGGTGCAGCCTATGGTGGCAGTTTGAATGAGGGTGTTACTCGTCGCACGATAGTTAATGTACCAGTCCATTCTACCATTAGAATCGGTAGTATTTTTGCCGGTGCTTACGGTAGTGACATCTATCAGCCTTGTGATGTATATGAGGGTACGGTCAATTACCATAGTGCTGATGCCTATTTGATTTATAACAAGGATAACACAATGATGAAGGGCGCGCTGTATGGTGGTAACAACCTGAAGCGTCGCACCATCTATGGCAAAATCAATATTGATGTCCCTGTCAGACAGTCGCATCCTGATCTTGGCATGACAACAGCTACGGTCTATGGTGCCGGATGCGGTTCCAACACCTGGAGCGAATATACTGAGGTCAACTTGAATAATGGCGCACAGGTTTGGGAAGTCTATGGCGGCGGTGAGGCTGGCGGCGTGATGAGTGCTGAGAGTGTACAGAAATACGTCACAGCATTCAGGCCAGAAAAGGATGAGCAGGGTAATGATATGACCGATGCCAAATGGCAGGCAGCCTGGACGCTCGGTGGTGACTATGACCCAGACATGGCAAGCTTCCCTGGAACATTCGCTTATGCCGCCAACACATCTACCAATCTGCAAAATCCCATTGCCAGAGCAGCAGAGATAGACGACCGCAAAGACACCCCGGGCACACTCAGATTTAAGAGATATAACACCAATGTCATCATCAACGAAGGTGCTTATGTAGGCAACTATGCTTATGGCGGAGGACTTGGTAAGGCAGACGACGTATTTATCAGCAGTGGTGACGTCTATGGCACCACCTACATCGCCCTGCTCGGTGGAAAGGTCAATAAGGACCTCTATGCTGCCGGTACTATGGGAACCGTCTATAACCTCTTTGATGCCGACTTCATCGCCTCGGCCAATGCCTATATCCAGGGCGGCACGGCACGTAACGTCTATGGCGGCGGATGGGCAGGTGCTGTGGGATACCATACGGGTGACATCAGCGCTGCAACCACAACCGACATTCCTGGTGAGACACACGTCGTCATCGGTAAGAAGGACGGCACGAGCTTCGTCGACGGTCTTCCTGCCATCGAGCGTAACGCCTATGGTGGTGGTGAGGGCGGTCCTGTATTCGGTACTACCAACATCACGCTGAACAAGGGTTATATTGGTTATCGCTATTTCGTTAACAAAGAGAGTGCAGACCCTGGCGATGAGCTCATCGGTATTACTGATGATGGTGGCTATTATCAGGAAAAATTACACGATGAGACATGGTCGGGTGATGGCTCCTATCGCTTGAAGGATAGTGGTAACATCTTTGGCGGTGGTTACGTTGATAACAGTAGTGTTGATGAATCTAATGTAACGATGTACGGCGGTCATGTGCGCAACTCCCTCTTTGGTGGTGGTGAGATTGCTGCCGTCGGACGTGGCGTTATCGTTGCCTCTGGTGAAAAGAACTCTGTAAGAACTCTGCAAGGTATTTATAAGGCCGGACATACCAGTGTGAAACTGTACGAAGGTTTTGTACACCGCAATGTATTCGGCGGCGGTCGTGGCTACAACAACCTTGGTGAGGGTGGTAAGCTCTACTCCGACGGTTACGTCTTCGGACAGACCGAAGTCGATATTCACGGTGGTGAGGTAGGTACTAATGCCGAACTTGCCAACGGTAACGGTAATGTCTTCGGAGGCGGTGATATCGGTTATGTATACAGTGCTTATGAAGATTCAGAGGGTGCTTTATGCTTTGGTAAGAAGTCGGGTACACGTTATGACGATGGTGACGAAGGCTACTATTACCAATCCAAAGATGGTAATTTTATCCTTGATGGTACTGAGATGATTCTCACTGAGGACTGCAAGGTGTTGGTGGAACCGCATGCCCGTGTCTTAAGCGGTCCTATTAATTACGATGGCAAAGATTATAATGTGGGTGATTATGTTCCTATCGGATATCTTAATACCTTAGGAAATAAAAATTCAGGTGATTGGAGTAATCTGGATGCCAAAGGTATCACCATTCACAATGCTGTTTTTGCAGGTGGTAACACCTCGTCTGGTTCTGATAAAGTGTATGCCAATGCCACCTCTATCTTCGGTAATGCTACTGCCTCTATCCATGATGTCTATAACCGTGACCTCATCACCTTGGGTACCAACCATGTGGGTGGTCTTTATGGTGACGGTAACCTGACTTTCGTGGATGGCTATCGTGGTCTTAACATCACCAACTATGGTACAGACTATTATAGCATTGATAAGGAAATCACTATTGAACAGTATGATAATCTGCCACCTCGTGAAGCAGCTTATTATGAGTTAAGATACACCTGTGTGAAAGAATGTACTGACGATGACGGAACGACATATCATCCCAAAGACCCAGGTAATCCCAATTCTAAGGCATCTACATTGTCGGCATTGGAAATCATATCCTTGTTTAAGAATAACACTCAAGGTGTTCTTGACCATGAAGGACAGCCATCATCTACATATTGGCAAGAGAATGGTGTGCTGCCAGTCTATGCCGGCCGTCCGATGAACACCATCCAGCGTGCTGACTTCTGCGGTGTGTTCGGTAGCCGTATGGTGATGCAGGGCGCCCAGGACCGTGTGCCTGAGATAGCAGACTATACCAACTACACCATCAACCGTGTGCGTGAGGTGTCGTTGAACAAGAAGCTCTTCGATAAGTCCATTCCTACTGGAGATTATCACGGCAACTACTTCGGTATCTACAATATCGTGAACTACTTTGGCGCCCTGACCAGTGATGTCGATTTCCATGAAACAGTGCGTGTCACTGACAACACCGACGCAGCAAAGTACAAGTCACCAGCAGTCACCCCAAGCGGCACTTATCCTTACGAAGTAGCTACTTACGAGCAGTGGAAAGAGGCCCATAAGGCTGATCGTACCCGTAATAATGGTAATAGCCATAATAAGGTGGCACTGGCCTCTGGTGTCTATCTGGAGTTGACCACCGAGCAGAGCACTGGCACCGACGTCTATGAGAAAGACTGGGGCTATATCACGGGTGTTGTCGAACTCGACCTGATTAATGTGCAGACGGGTATCGGTGGCGGCTTCGTCTATGCTAAGAACGAACATGGTAAACGTGGTCCATCCGGCAAGACGCACACCACCATCACCGACCTGAACACAGGTGCTGTCACCCAGAAGGATTTTATTTACACAACTAATGATGAGAGCAAGGACGAATGGGAGTCCAGCGGTAACTTCGTGCACAGCACACAGGTGATTATCGACGACTGCTACAACGTCAGCGGCAAGTATAAAGGAACGGTAGCTCCGGGTGGTGCCGTACCTGCCCACTACTGGTATATCCAGGGTTCGGTATATGTCTATGACCAGTATATCTCTGCCTACACCGGAGCCCCCAACGCCTACAGCGAGACGGTGGAAATTCCGTTGACGATCACAGCAGCATCGCACGGTACGATGAAACTGCTTAACGTACAGCCTAACTACTATGCTTATTATGCTTCGTCAGGGCACCCGTTGACCGATGGTCAAAAACTCATCATCAACGATGTGACCTATTATAAAAACGATCCTATCAGCTATTGGGATTACTTCATGCTCAGTCAGTCAGAGAAGAGCCTCTTCGTGCCGGACACCTATGTCACCATTGGCGATTGTAAGGTTAATGGCACACCATATGCCGAAGGAACGGTATTGTTGTCTGGACAATATATCGACCTGAAGAACAGTCATCCTACGGTAACTTACGAAGAGGGTGGCGTGGAGAAGACCGATAAGGACTTCGACTACTTCTTCCGTTCTTCCAACAACGTCAGCCACAATACAGGCTATATGCTGACCTATAAGGTGAATAACCCCTCACCGTGGGATTTGTGGTACACCAAGTTCTCTGGTTCACAGACAGAAAAACAGCAGACTCCTGCTGACGGCTATAACAATGGTCCCACATACAGACTCAAAGACGGTCTTGCAGGTGGACTCCTCGGACAGCAGGAGTACAAGGAGAGCGACGTCATCTCAAAGAGTGTTTATGATACCTATCAAACAGCCATTACAACTCACTCACTCTCTCCTGCAGGTCAGGCAGTCTTTGAAGACGCTTATGTCATTACCAAAGTTGTTGATGTCACTGTTGGCACGTCCACCCGTCACCTCAATCCAGGTGCTGTTATCTCTGCTACAGAAAAGACAAGTTACGGACTTTCCGAAGCCAACTCTTCTCCTGCCTATATCAGTACCAGAACCATTCAGTTGAGTGCAACGGATTATATCTATCAAGGCAGCAAGATGTCGTCAACAGAGAAGGACGGCTACATCACTCGTCTTACTACCGACATTAAAGCAATACTGCCTGCAGCACAAGACGTCACGAAGATTAGTGACTTGACTGAAGCACAATTGGCAGGTCTGTCTGCTGACCAAAAGAAAACATTGGCACAGTTGCTGACGGTTCGTGAGGAAATCAAGTCCGATGTCATACCTGCTTACTACTGTAAGACAGCAGGTCTCTATGGCGGTGACTACTACGAGTCTGGCAAGAACTATCGTGGCTTGGCCGTATGGAGCTCTATGTCTAAGGATGATCGTGAGAAGTTTGACTTCAATTACGATGCCTTCGACTTGCTCATCGACTCCACCTATAGTGGCACAATAGGCAAGAAGTATCAGTACGACTCAAAAGCTGCAACCATTGAGGGAGCCAACAATAACCCTGCTGGTTACTCACTCGCTAAGCCCGTCGATTATACGGCTACATATAATGGCAGCGATCCTGAATTAGTTCCTGAAAAAGAGTACACACGTCAGGAGTATGAGGCATTGCCCAACGAGAAACGTCACTATTCGGGTATCGTGGTCAATGACAAAGACGCCACATACTACGTGGTGAATACGTCCTTCCAGATTGGCAATACCCCATACGCTGTAGGTGCTACCATCTCTTCTTCGGTATATAGTAGTCTTGGTTCTACGGATCAAAGTTATATCACAAAACTCCAATTTAGTGAAACTGGAACTTACTATTATTGTCGTGAGCCATATACTGGTACTACTGCTGTGACACCTGCCTCTGGAGTCACTGGTGGTGAGCTATACACTTCCGGCGAGGTGCCTGTAGGCGTGGTCATCGATGCGGATTGTTACGGAACGCTGCCGAACAAACAGGTTAACTTCACTATCCATGGTATAGCACCTACCGAGGTATCAACACTCTATGTATCGCGCAACTCTGACATCTTCGACCTCTCGAAGGAGAAAATCATCACTGTCATCTATCAGTATGACTACGAGGAGGCTGATGCATTTGGTAACATCACACCTCAGAGTGAGCGCCATGTGGTGAACATTCACCTCACCTTCAAGAGCGGCATACCGCTTGTTGAAAGCATCAAGGTGCCACAACTCATCCTGCCGGGTGACAATGTAGCTCTGCGCGAACCTGTCGTTACGCCTGGTGCATACGAAATCACTGGTGGTGGATGGGAAATCTTCCAGGACGAAAAAGACGCAGAGAGCCATGTCAATGGTATAGAGTATTCGCCTAACTTCGATCCTCTTTACTGGTATCAGAACGGCTACTTTGTCGCCTACTATGCCAAGACCTATCTGGGCAAGACTTATTCGAACCACGTGCCGCTGAGCGTGGCAAACTACCACGACCTGACAAAGGTGCTTGCAGATACCGAGCACCACTATTATGTGGACAACAAGAACGTTAAGCGTAACTCAAAGATTTATATCAACGATGCTGTCAACGGTGCTACTCAACTGAAGCAGTTCTACGACCTCAGTAAGAGCACGCTCGACGAGCACGTTCGCGACTGTCAGAACCTCGAGTTCATCCTGCATACCAACGTCAGCCATGAAGGCAACTGGACGCCGATTGGCGATGAGGGCCACTGCTTCTCCGGTAACTTCCACGGTGACGGTTACCATATTGATGGACTCGACAAATCACTGTTCGGTAAGCTCTGTGGTAATGTATATAACCTTGGTGTGACAGGTTCGTTCACTGGCGCAGGTATTGCCGATACTGGTTCTGGCTATGTAGAGAACTGCTGGATCAGCACCTCTTCTACTGATGCAAAGACCTCAAAGCCTGTATTTGGCAATCCTAACCGTGGTAGTGGTTATCAATTAGTCAACTGCTACTATCAGGAGGAGGCTGATGCTACTAACAAGTACACCAACCATTCAGGCACATACGGTATCCCGACCCGTAAGAATTCTCAGGCATTCTATAATGGTGAGGTGGCTTATGACCTGAACGGCTTCTACCTGTTCAAGCGTTACAACGACCATGAGACCGCCTCTGGCACTGACTATAAGTATTACGCCATCAATGAGGACGGCACCCTGACCGATCCTCAGACCAAACACTACATCAGCAGTCCTGATTATTGCTCATCGGGTGTTGACGATGTCTATCTGAATGCTGGTTATGTGGAGGACCGTTATGGTGATGGCGACTACCGCTATGCCGACGGTGTGATACCTGAAACGGAGGATGTGCGTACCTATACGACGGACGAAGGTGATACTAATTTCTATCCCATCTGGCCAGACGACTACCTCTTCTTCGGACAGACCCTGACCTATGGCTATGAGGCTTCACGGGCACACCAAGAGATTCCGTCGCATATCAACCGCTCTGGTAATCGTCTGCAGACAGATGCTACCAGCAACCGTGTCTATCGTGCACCTGCCTATTTCCAGAGTAAGGAGATGAGCATGGCTCACTTCAACCCGAAAGCAACCTTCGCACAGACCAAGAACGGTGATGCGAATGTTGTCGCTTACAAGAATATGACGGCTATTGATTTCACTGGTGGTAATGGCGATG
>OCVV011355801.1_pt1 | contig 16761 bp, 15 predicted proteins | sample 1539721 | NCBI WGS metagenome assembly OCVV01 (sample SAMN02144230, study PRJEB22623) | gut metagenome | biome: sheep rumen | host: Ovis aries | place: New Zealand | reverse complement strand
CGGAGATACACAGAAAAAGCTTTACGGCAGGCATGCAGACCGGCTGATGAAGACGGATGTCCATGAGCAGGAGGACCACTATGAGGTGGATATCGATCTGCCGGGCTTTAAGAAGGATGAGATTACTCTGGAACTCACCGACGGCAATCTGACCGTAAGTGCGGCCAAGGGCCTGGATAAAGATGAAAAGGATAAGAAAGGCAGAGTTATCCGTCAGGAACGTTACGCCGGCGCCATGCAGAGAAGCTTCTATGTGGGCGAGAATGTGACCGATGAGGATATTAAGGCAGCCTTCCATGACGGCGTGCTGAATCTGGTCATCCCGAAAAAAGAAGCGCCGAAGCTGCCGGAGAAGAAGACCATCATGATTGAAGGCTAATCCGGCTTGAAGTGTACCTCCCTGATCCTGTATAATATCAGATGGGAGAACTGTCCTGATATGCAGGGTTGGAGGGAGGTACGGATTATGAAAATAAGAAAACGGATTGCCCTATGCCTGCTGGCCGTCATGATCACCGTAATGAGTGTTTCTCCGGCCATGGCAGGAGAATGGAAGGTCGGGAACAACGGACGCTGGTGGTTCCTCAACAGCGACGGTTCCTACCCGAAGAGCGGCATGTATAATATCGGAGAGCAGAGCTTTATCTTCGATGGAGCCGGCTATCTGCTGGAGAGCCAGTGGACAAAGCTCAGCGATGGAAACTGGTACTACTGCCTGCCCGGAGGTTATGTCGCCAAGAATCAGTGGGTTGGAGACTATTACGTCGGATGGAACGGCGCCATGGTGACCAATACCTGGGTCGGCGATTACTTTGTGGGTGCGGACGGCAAGTGGAATCCGAACGCAAAAAAGTAAATCATCGAAATTTTTAACGAAACCGCCGGTTATTGCCGGCGGTTTTTGAATGAATAAAAGTAAATTATGTGATAGAATAAAGACATTATCAGAATTATACATATATATAATCAATTTTGTTGATAATTATAGTAAAAGACATCGGCAGCCGCAAATAGACTTCCAATACCGAAGCCGGCGGCCAGCAGCCAGGACTCAGAAAGGCGGATGTTAACATGATTCAGATTCCCGGGGAGATTGCGGAAGACTACAACAGATATTACCGGTATATGCAGGAAAATCTGCAGTTTCAGATGAAAGGCAGCAGCGTTCACACACAGGAACATGCCGCAAGGGTGCTGCTCTATGTTCTGCTCCTGGCGAAGCGGGAGGGGCTTACGCCGGAGGACGCAGAGCTTCTGGCCGCAGCCGCGCTGTTTCATGATACCAGACGCATCGATGACGGATTTGATGTGGGGCATGGAAGACGCGGAGCCGAGTATTACTGGGAGTTCTGCATGTCGCATTCCCTGCCGTTCCGGGAGGTCAGCTACCGCATCATGGAGTATCATGACAGAGATGACAAGCTGGGAGAAAAGGCCTTTGCCCTGATGGGGAAAGAGAAAGAAAAAGGGCTTCAGCTGTATCGGGTTTTCAAGGATGCGGATGCGCTGGACCGTTATCGCCTGGGACCCGGAAAAGGTGCGCTGGATGAGCGGTACCTCCGGACGGATGCGGCGAGAGAGCTGATGGGTTTTGCAAAGAAGACGGTGGAAAACTGGGAATCATAGAAAAAACAGAAGAAATGATCTGATCTGCCCCGCAGGCCGCAGGATGTCACGGCCTGCGGGGTTTTGCGTTCTCCCGATGGCAGCCCGCGTTTTGCCGCTGACATTGCCCAAACAGGAGATGTCAGATATAATGAAAGAACAGTTTCCTGCACAGGCAGATTGAGATTTCAGAGGAGTATTTATGGATAAGGACAACAGGATCCTCGGGCCCGAGGATTATCTCGAGCCGGCATGCCCGCTCTGCGAGGAACCCTACGGAGTAACGCCGGCGGCAAAGCCGGTGCCCCAGCAGCGGATTATTGAAAAGATGGACGAGTATATGAGCCGCCGGGATTATGCCGGCGCGGAGAGGCATCTTGTGTACTGGCTGGAGGAGGCTCGGCTCGGAAAAGACCTGCGGGGAGAGCTGATGCTTCGGAATGAACTGGTGGGCCATTACCGGAAGACCGGTGACAAAGACAAGGCTCTTGCGCACGGCGACCGGGCGCTGGAGCTTCTTAAGGTACTGGATTTTGAAAAGACCCTGAGTGCCGGAACCACCTTTGTGAATGTGGCCACGGCAAACAGTGCCTTCGGCGGGTATGAGCGGGCAGCCGCACTGTTTGAGAAGGCCAGGGAAGTGTATGAGGAGGAATCCGGAGGCTATCTGGAGAACCGGCCGGAGCTTCTGGGCGGTCTTTACAATAACATGGCGCTGAATTATGCGGCCATGAAGGATTACGCGAAGGCCCACGGGCTGTATGACAAGGCCATGGCGGTGATGGAGAAGGTTCCCAACGGCGTGCTGGAGCAGGCGATCACCTGCCTGAACCGGGCCAATGCCATCGAGGATGAAAAAGGCCTGGAAGAAGGGGAGTCTTCGATCAACGCCCTTCTCGATGAGGCGGAGCAGCTTCTGGATACGCCCTCGGTTCCCCGGAACGGCTATTATGCCTTTGTGTGCGAAAAATGCGCGCCCACCTTTTCCTATTACGGGTATTTCCTGACGGCGGAGGACCTGAAACGGCGGGCGGAAGAGATCTACGGGAGGATGGCGGAATGAGGGGAATGGAGATTTCCCGGGCATACTTTGAGGAATTCGGGTATCCGATGTTAAAAGAACAGTTTCCGGAGGTTATGCCCTACCTGGCGGCAGGCCTTTTCGGCAGCGGTTCCGAGTGCTTCGGCTTTGATGATGAGGTCTCAAGAGACCATGATTTTGAGCCGGGCTTCTGCATCTTTCTTCCCGGCGAGGACGTGGTGGACCGGAGGACTGCCTTTCTGCTGGAGCGGGCTTACGCGAAGCTTCCGAAGGAATACGGCTGCATAAAGAGGAGTCTGATGCAGCCGGTGGGCGGAGCGCGCCGCGGCGTTCTCCGGACGGAGGAGTTTTTCCGGGACCGGCTGGGCGCAAACCCCGCAGAGATTCCGAACACCCGCTGGCTTACCCTTCCGGAGCAGTCCCTGGCGGAGGCGGTGAACGGGGAGCTGTTTTTCGACAATTACGGGGAGGTGAGCCGCATCCGGGAGGCGGTGCGCTTTTATCCGGAGGATGTGCGCAGAAAAAAGCTGGCGGGCAGTCTTCTGCTGATGGCCCAGGCGGGGCAGTATAATTACACCAGATGCCTTGCCCACGGAGAGACGGCAGCGGCCCAGCTGGCGGTCTGCGAGTTCGTAAAGAGCGCCTGCGAAAGCATTTTCCTCTTAAACCGCGGTTATCAGCCCTATTACAAGTGGACCTTCCGGGCCCTGCGGGCGCTGCCGCTGCTTTCCGAGGAGGCGGAGCTTCTGGAGTATCTTCTCACCACGGACAATGAGCCGGAGACGGCGGAAGAAAAGTATCATGTGATTGAGGGAATCGCCGCCGATATCATCGACGTGCTGATGGAGCAGAATCTCACAGAGGCTAATTGCGGCGACCTGGAAAAACACGCTTATTCCGTGAATGACCGGATTGGGGACGGAGAGCTGAGAAACCTGCATATTCTGGCGGGGATATAAGAGAAAAAACGGGGAGAAAGAACAGTAAAATGAAACTGCACGGACTTCAGAAAATGACACTTTTGGATTTCCCGGGACACGTGGCCTGCACGGTGTTCCTGGGCGGCTGCGATTTCCGCTGCCCCTACTGCCATAACTTCGAGCTGGCGGACGGCACCGCAAAGCCGGTGATGGAGGAGGAAGAATTCTTCTCCTTCCTGGCAAAGAGAAAGGGCCTCCTGGACGGCGTTGCCGTAACCGGCGGCGAGCCCTGCCTGCACAGGGACCTGCCCGCCTTTCTGCGGAAGGTAAGGGAGATGGGATTCGGCACAAAGCTTGACACCAACGGCCATCACCCGGAGCTTCTTTCGGAGATTCTGGAAGATGGCCTGGCGGATTATGTGGCCATGGACATCAAAAACAGCCCGGAAAAGTACATGAAGACCTGCGGGCTGGAACAGGAAGGCGCCGTAGATTTGGAGAAAATCAGGGAGAGCATCCGCCTCATCATGGAAAAGGCCCCGGACTACGAGTTCCGCACCACCGTTGTGGCGGAATTCCACGAAGCCTCTGATTTTGAGGAGATGGGGAAAATGATTGCGGGCGCAAAGAACTACTTTCTCCAGAGCTTTACGGACCGGGATACCGTTCCCTTTGAGGGATTCCATGCGCCGGATCCGTCCGATCTCGGAAGCTATGCAGAGATAATGCGAAAATATGTGGAAAATGTACAGGTGAGAGGTGTAGAATAAAAATAACCGGCACGACCGGAGCGGAGGTGCCGATACCGGCGTCGTAAAATAAGGGGAGGAAAATTGCATGGCTGGAAAGTATAATATCTGTCTCGATATCGGCGGAACGAAGGTTCTGGGCGTCATTTTTGATGAAAACCGCAATATCGTCTATAAGCTGAAGAAGAAGACCAAGTCAGGCGGCGACACAAAGGAAAATGTGGAACAGGTTATCGTCAGCGTGGTTGAAGAGATGCTGGAGAAGGCTTCCGTCAAAAAGAAGGATATCCGGGCCATTGCCGCCGGCGCACCGGGCGTCATCGATTCCGGGCGGGGCGTAGTGCTGTTTTCCCCGAATCTTCCCTGGAGAGATTATGATATCAAGACGCCCATGGAGAAGAAGTTCGGCGCGCCCTTCTACATCGGCAACGATGTGAATGTGGGCGTCCTCGGCGAGTACAAATACGGTGCGGCGAGAGGCTATCACAATGTGGTGGGCTTTTTCCCGGGCACCGGCATGGGCGGCGGCCTCATCCTGAATGACGTGCTCTTTACGGGCAACCAGTTCAAGGCAGCGGAGTACGGCCATATGGTGCTTGACCCGGAGGGACCGCTGTGCGGATGCGGACAGAGAGGGTGTCTGGAGGCATTTTCCAGCAAGACCGGCATGTCCATGTATATCAAAGAGCAGGTGGCCCGGGGCCGGGAAAGCATGATGAATGATTATGTGCAGACCGGCGTGTTCCGGAGCAAGATTCTGAAAAAGTCCATTGCGGCGAAGGACACCGTGGCCATTGAGGCGGTGGACAGAGCCTGCCATTACCTGGCCATCGCCACCGGCAATATGATCAACACCATCAGCCCGGATGTGGTGGTCTTCGGCGGCGGACTCTTCGAGGCCATGGGCGACTATTTCATGGAGAGGGTTCTTCGCGAAGTTGACCGCTACTGCATGCCCTCCATCCGTTCCTCGGTGGAACTGAAATGTGCAGAATTGGGCGACTATTCAAACATCTACGGCGCCCTGGCCATGATCGAAGAAGGATAAAAGAACCAAATGACAATTGCGGAACGATACCGGCTTTTTCATAGCTGGTATCGTTCTTTTTTATACTATATCTAGTTGTAAAAAAAGTGTAAGACACTACATATTGACTTTGGAGCCGGTCGGTACTAGAATAAATTTGCTCGCGCAGAGTTGTGCGCGGAGAGATCAGCCCTGAGGATGAGGGCTGATAAGGAACAGATCCCCGGGGAGGGACTTCTGAAATAGATCGAGACATCAGGGAGGAATGGTTATGTATCAGGTAGTCAAGAGAGATGGCAAGATTGCCGATTTCAATATCGGCAAGATCAGTGCAGCCATCACAAAAGCTTTCGAAGCATTGGGAAAACAGTATCATCCGAGCGTCATCGAGCTGATCTCGCTCCATGTAGCATCTGATTTTGAATCCAAGATCAAGGACGGCAAGGTTACCGTCGAGGAGATCCAGGACAGCGTCGAGAAGGTTCTGTCCCAGTCCGGCTACGCAGACGTGGCCAAGGCCTATATCCTGTACCGCAGACAGCGCGAGAAGGTCCGCAATATCAATTCCACCCTGTTAAACTATAAAGATCTGGTTAACAATTACCTCAAGATCAATGACTGGCGCGTGAAGGAGAATTCCACCGTTACCTATTCCGTAGGCGGCCTGATTCTTTCCAACTCCGGCGCCATCACCGCAAACTACTGGCTGTCCGAGGTCTACGACGATGAGATCGCCGAGGCCCACAGAAGCGCAGCCATCCACCTGCACGACCTGTCCATGCTGACCGGCTACTGCGCAGGCTGGAGCTTAAAGCAGCTGATCCAGGAAGGCCTGGGCGGCGTACCGGGCAAGATTACCTCTTCCCCGGCCAACCACCTGTCCACCCTCTGCAACCAGATGGTCAATTTCCTGGGCATCATGCAGAACGAGTGGGCCGGAGCGCAGGCATTTTCCAGTTTTGATACCTATCTTGCTCCCTTCGTCAAGGTGGACAACCTGTCCCAGAAGGAAGTCAAGCAGTGCGTGCAGTCCTTCGTTTACGGCGTGAACACCCCCAGCCGCTGGGGCACCCAGGCACCCTTCTCCAACATTACCCTGGACTGGACTGTGCCGAACGACTTAAAGAACCTGCCGGCCATCATCGGCGGCAAGGAGATGGATTTCACCTACGGTGACTGCCAGAAGGAAATGGATATGGTCAATAAGGCCTTCATCGAGATCATGATCGAGGGCGATGCCAACGGACGCGGATTCCAGTATCCGATCCCAACCTACTCCATCACCAGAGATTTCGACTGGAGCGAGACCGAGAACAACAAGCTCCTCTTCGAGATGACCGCAAAGTACGGCACCCCGTATTTCTCCAACTACATCAACTCCGATATGGAGCCCTCCGACGTGCGGTCCATGTGCTGCCGTCTGCGCCTTGACCTCCGTGAACTCCGGAAGAAGTCCGGCGGCTTCTTCGGTTCCGGCGAGTCCACCGGCTCCATCGGCGTTGTCACCATCAACATGCCGAGAATCGCATACCTTGCTTCCGATGTGAAGGATTTCTATGCAAGACTCGACAACCTGATGGATATCGCAGCCAGAAGCCTGAAGACCAAGAGAACGGTTATCACCAAGCTTCTGGAGCAGGGCCTCTACCCCTACACCAAGAGATACCTGGGCAACTTCAACAACCACTTCTCCACCATCGGCCTTATCGGCATGAACGAGGTGGGCCTGAATGCGAAGTGGCTCAGAGCCGACCTGACCGACGAGAAGGTACAGCGCTTCACCAGAGACGTGCTGAACCACATGAGAGAGCGTCTTTCCGATTACCAGGAGCAGTACGGCGACCTCTACAACCTGGAGGCAACTCCGGCAGAGTCCACCACCTATCGCTTTGCTAAGCACGACAAGGAGGAATTCCCGGATATCATTACCGCCAACATGAATGGTACTCCGTACTACACCAACTCCTCCCACCTGCCGGTGAACTTTACCGAGGACGTATTCTCTGCCCTGGATATCCAGGATGACCTGCAGACCCTGTACACCTCCGGTACCGTCTTCCACGCCTTCCTGGGCGAGAAGCTTCCGGACTGGAAGGCAGCCGCGAACCTGGTGAGAAAGATTGCGGAGAACTACAAGCTTCCGTACTACACCCTGTCCCCGACCTACTCTATCTGCAAGGACCACGGATATCTCACCGGCGAGCAGACCGTCTGCCCGCACTGCGGCCAGAAGACCGAGGTTTACAGCCGTATTACCGGCTACTATCGTCCGGTTCAGAACTGGAACGACGGCAAGGTGCAGGAGTATAAGGACAGAAAGGTCTACAACATCGGCCGTTCCGTGCTGCAGCACCAGGGACCGATTCCGGCACCGGTGGATGATACGCCCTTTAATCCGGAAAATGTAACCGTCATCGACAAGACACCGAAGACCCGCGTGGACAGAATCGCCGAGGCGGTGAACACCATCGAGATGGAGAATCCGGAGATGCGGAACGTCCTCTTCTTCAAGACGCCCACCTGCCCGAACTGCAAGGCAGCAGGTGCTCTGCTGGACAAGGCCGGCATCCACTACACAGCGCTCAACGCCAACGAGGAGAAGGAGCTGGTAGAGAAGTACGGCATCAAGCAGGCTCCGACCATCGTCCTGGTAGACGGCGATAACTTCGAGAAGTACCGCGGCGTCTCCGACATCAGAGGCTGGCTCAAGACCGTGCCGACGAGACATTAATTTAAGAAATAACAAAATGATTTGTCTTTGGCGCCCGGAAACGGGCGCCATGTCTTGTTATTCATTATGAAACAGACCTGAAAATCTCTGATGCCGGCCCGAGTTGAGCTTGATAAGCCTCAATTTTGCGTTGGTACAGCTCAGGGGCTGTGAGACAGGGCAGCAGGGATGTATATTTCAATTCCGAATTCCTTTTTTTCAGGACAATACAGCCCAGATGAATTATACTTGAGACGCAGGGGTGTATTTTCAGATGCTATGTGATGATATCTGAACTTTATTTGTGGAAATCAGAAAAAATACAGCTCTGATGGTCCCAGTTGAGACCAGAGAGATGTATGCACAGACATACGGCCAATGCAGGCCGGAATAATACAGCTCAAATTGGGCTGAGAATCCAGGGAGAGCTGAATTCTCTCCCGGCCCCGGGACACAGACTCAGGCCGGCAGAAAGAAGCAAGTTTGTTCCGGCCGGTGGCTTACCCCGGCCCCGGGACACAGACTCCGGCCGGCAGAAAGAAGCAAGTTTGTTCCGGCCGGTGGCTTACCCCGGCCCCGGGACACAGACTCAGGCCGGCAGAAAGAAGCAAGTTTGTTCCGGCCGGTGGCTTACCCCAGTCCCGGGACACAGACTCCGGCCGGCAGGAAGAAGCAGGTTCATTCCGGCCGGCGGTAACAGAAGAAAGATGAGGAGAACACTATGTACGACGTAATCGTGGTCGGCGGCGGCCCCGCCGGCATGACGGCAGCGCTCTATGCGCAGAGAAACGGCAAATCTGCACTGGTCATCGAGAAGAACGGCTTCGGCGGCCAGATTACCCACTCCCCGAAGGTGGAGAATTATCCGGGAACTTTGTCCATGAGCGGCAATGAATTCGCTGACAAGACCCTGGAGCAGATCCTGGCCCAGGGCGCGGAGATTGAGATCGACTGTGTGACCGGCATTAAGGATATGGGCGAGTACAAGATCGTGGAGACCGAGGAGGGAAGCTTCGAGGGTAAGACCGTGGTCATCGCTACGGGCGTAAAGCACCGGATGCTGGGCCTGGAGGGCGAGGAAGACATGGTCGGCGAGGGCATCTCCTTCTGTGCGGTCTGCGACGGCGACTTCTATGCAGGAAAGACAGTGGCGGTGGCCGGCGGCGGAAACTCCGCCCTGCAGGAGGCTATCCTTCTGGCAGAGAAATGCAAAGAAGTCATCATGCTGCAGGATCTTCCGAAGTTCACCGGCGAGGCAAAGCTGCAGGAAGTTCTCTTTGCAAGAGACAACGTCCGGGCCATGACCGAGGTGAAGATCAACCGTCTCATCACCGAGGGCGGCGAGCTCCGGGGACTGGAGATCGAGAGCCGCAGGGACGGCCATTCCCAGGAAATCTCCTGTGACGGTCTGTTCGTGGCCATCGGCCTGATTCCGGAGAATGAGCCCTTCAAAGATCTGGCGGAGCTGAACAATTACGGCTATTTCGACAGCGATGAGCAGTGTCTTACAAAAACGCCGGGTATCTTCGTGGCCGGAGACTGCAGAAGCAAGTTCGTGCGGCAGGTAACCACCGCCGTGGCCGACGGCGCCACCGCGGCCCTGGCAGCGTGCAGATATATAGATATGAATTAATATGGATTTATTCGAATACGCGGCAGAAAGCCGTAAGACAGAAGAAGCGCCGCTGGCGGCCCGGATGCGCCCCCGGACCCTGGATGAGGTGGTAGGACAGGAGGAGATTATCGGAAAAGGAAAGCTCCTCTACCGCGCCATTCAGGCGGACAGGCTGAGCTCCATCGTGCTCTACGGCCCGCCCGGCGTGGGAAAGACTACCCTGGCAAAGGTGATCGCCAACACGACCTCCGCCGATTTCCATCAGGTGAATGCCACCATCGCCGGAAAAAAGGATATGGAGCAGGTGGTGGAGACGGCGAAGCAGAATCTGGGCGGCTACAACCGGAAGACCATCCTCTTCATCGACGAGATTCACCGGTTCAACAAAGCCCAGCAGGATTATCTCCTGCCGTTTGTGGAGGACGGCACCCTGATCCTTATCGGCGCCACTACGGAGAATCCGTATTTCGAGGTGAACGGGGCGCTGCTGTCCCGGTCAAGAATCTTTGAACTGAAGCCCCTGACAAAGGAGAACATCCTGACTCTGATCCACCGGGCCTTCACCTCCGACCGGGGCGTGAAGAACTACGGGGCGGATATCACGGAAGAAGCCGCCGAATTCCTGGCGGACGTGGCCGACGGGGACGCCAGAGCCGCTCTCAATGCGGTGGAGCTGGGCGTTCTCACCACCCAGCCTTCGGCCGACGGGAAGATTCATATTGACCTGAAAGTGGCCGAGGAGTGCATCCAGAAGAAGTCCATCCGCTATGACAAGACCGGAGACAATCATTATGATACGATCGCAGCCTTCATCGAGTCCATGTGCGGGTCCGATGCGGACGCGGCAATCTATTATCTTGCCAGGATGCTCAGCGCCGGGGAGGATGTGAAGTTTATTGCCCGACGCATGATGATTGCAGCTTCGGAAGAAGTGGGCAATGCGGACCCCATGGCTATCTGCGTGGCGGCCGCGGCGGCCCAGGCCGTGGAGCGGGTCGGCATGCCGGAAGGGCGTATCATTCTTGCCCAGGCGGCGGCCTACATCGCTTCAGCCCCCAAGTCCAATTCCGCCTACCTTGGCATCGACAAAGCCATGAAGGTGGTGCGGGAGACCGGGAATCTTCCGATACCGCCCTATCTGCAGGATTCCAGTTATAAGGGGGCGGCGAAGCTCGGCCGGGGCGTGGGCTATAAATACGCGCATAACTACCCGAATCACTGGGTGGAGCAGCAGTACCTGCCCGATGCCATAAAGGATATGCGGTTCTACGAGCCCAACGACATCGGCCACGAGCAGGTCTTCAAGGAATACTTCCGTAAGATTGGCAAGGATCCGGAACGGTATCAGTATAAAGACCCGGCTGAAGAGGGGAATCCCGACCGGCCCTGGGAAGAATAACAATACAGGAAAGCTCCTGTTTCACCGAATGAATGGTGAGACAGGAGCCTTTTTTCAGTTGTTCTGAAAGGTATCCAGAATCGTATCCCGGAGAGCCAGCGTGGCACGGGAGTGATATCGCCCCGGCGGAAGTGCGATCCCAAGGTCAAAGAGGATCCGGTCCTTTCCCAGAGAGATGTAGTTGGCTCCTGTGAAAAAACGGTGGGAGCAATAGTAAGTAAAAGCGATGCCCTGCCCCGAAGCGGCCATGGAAGCAGACAGAAAAGCAGACATTTGTTCGTTGTGCACATGGGGCGTAAGGCCATGTTCCCGGAAAATGCGCCGGGCTTCTCTTCCCAGGATGGTGTCGGCGTCGCTCAAAAGCAGTTCATAATCCATGAGGTCCGGAATCTCGATATAGCGGGAGAGGCCGGGCAGGGCAGAATCCGGAAAGGCTTTGGTGCGGGTATTGACCGGATGATTCGGGCTGGTGATCAGGCAGATTTCATCCTGCAGCACAATATGTACAGCAGTTTCCAGCCTGGAAAGGGGCAGCATGACCAGAGCCAGGTCAATCTCTCCCCGGATGAGCAGCTGTTCCAGTTCGATGGAGTTTCTTTCTGTGAGAATCACATGAATGTTGGGATATTTCATGTGAAATGCATTCAGAATCGGGGGCAGCAGGAAGGTCCCGCGAAAGGTACTGATGCCCATCATAACCTGCCCGGACTCCAGATGATGAAGGTCCTGCACCTCATCCCGGGCCCGGTGGTATTCCGAGAGCGTTCCATAGGCGAAGCGCACCATAATCTCACCGGCTTCGGTGGGACGAACCCCGGTGGAAGTCCGGAAAAACAGGGGGCTTCCGATCTGAGCCTCCATGGTTTTAAGAAACTGGCTGAGACTGGACTGTGCCATGAACAGGCGCTCGGAAGCACGTGAGATGCTCCGCTCTTCATAAATCGCAATCAGATAATTCAATTCTCTTATATCCAAGAAGCTGCCTCCTTTTTTCGCCGGCATACAAATCCTGTGAACGTACCCGAGTTCTTGCCATCGGTTTTACCTATATCAAGTATAGCATATTTTGCCTTTCGCCGATAGCATAAGACAGCTATGATGGGATTAACAAAAAACAGTGCAGACAGGAGGAAGACATGGGAAAGGTATCAATGCGCGGCGTCTGTGACATGCATGTACATACGAATCCGGATCTCCGGCTTCGTGCCTATAACGATTTTGAACTTGCGGATGCGGGCGTCCGGGTCGGGGCCCGGGCCATTGTCATCAAATCACATCTCGGGTTTACGGTGAACCGGGCTGCCATGGCAAATGAATACGTTCGCAGGATTTACGGTGAAAACACCGGATTTACCATGTATGGCGGCGTGGTTATGAACACCATCATCGGCGGAATCAACCCCGAGGCAGTAGAAAAGGGCCTGAAGCTCGGGGCAAAGGAAATATGGCTGCCGACCCAGTCTGCCAGAAGGCATCTGGAAAAACTGGGCGGAGACCCCGCAAAGGGAATTACCTTTGTGAAGGATGGGAAGGTCGTGCCGGAACTTTTGGATGTTTTCCGGCTGGTAAAAGACTATGATGTGGCTCTGGGTACGGCCCACGTTTCCCCCGGGGAAGCCTTTGTGGTGATAGAAGCTGCCCGGGATGCGGGGGTAAAGAAGATTATCGTGACACATCCGGAATGGTGGGTTGTGGATATGACCGTGGAGGACCAGGTACGGCTGGTGAAGGACTACGACGTGATTCTGGAGCGGTGTTATGCCCAGAACATGGGAGGCGGAAAATACAAGTCCAATCTTGCGGACAATCTGGAGATCATCAAAACCGTCGGATACCGGAACGTTATGGTGGATACCGATGGCGGCCAGACGGAGAACCCTCACTGGGAACTGGCGCTGGAGGAGTATATGCAGTATCTGGCAGACCACGGAATCCCGGAGGAGCATATCAACTATATGACAAAGACCCTGCCCTGTCATCTGCTTGGCATCGAGCCATTTCCGGAGGAGTAATGTTCCCGGTGTTCTGCGCGGAATACTACAGACACAGAAATAACATCACGATAGAAGAGAGGAAAATATATGCTGAGTATCATTATCGTACTTTCGATTGCGCTGGCCATTTATCTCGGGTATAAAACAAAAATCAATACGGGCCTGTTCTGTATGGTCTTTGCCTATGCGATAGGCTGCTTTATCATGGGTCTTAAGACAAAGGAAATTATCTCCTTCTGGCCCACCAGCACGATGTTTGTCATCCTGTCGGTTTCCCTGTTTTATAATTTTGCGGCAATCAACGGAACGCTGGAAAAACTGTCCGGAACGCTTCTGTACGCCTGCCGCCGGTTTCCGGGAATGCTGCCCTATGCACTGTTCGCGGTAGCGGTCATCCTTTCCGTTATGGGAGCAGCCTACTTCACTGTACTGGCCTTCCTCGCCCCCATCACCATGCTTATCTGTGAAGAATCCAAAATGGATAAGCTTACCGGAGCCGTGGCCATCAACTGCGGCGCTCTGGCCGGGGGAAACTTCCCCACCGCAGCTCTGGGCGTTGTATTCCGGGGACTGGTGGATTCTTCCTATGAGGCGGCTCCGGAACTGAGTGCACCGGACAGTTTCGGGATGCTGATGCAGATATTCGGATTCGCCGTTCTGTTTTCACTGATTCTTATCACCATTATGCGTTATGGCTTCAAGGCAAACCGTTCCATCGGAAAGGGAGTGGAATTCAGAAAACCGGAGGCCTTCGAAGGAAAGCAGAAGAAGACGCTCTTTCTTATGTGTGTGATGATGGTAGTGGTTCTTATTTTTCCGCTGCTGAAAATGATTGCCCCCGGTATAGAGATATTCTCTGTGCTCGGCGGGAAGATTGATGTCGGTCTGGTTGCCATATTCTTCGCTGTTCTGGCTCTTCTGATGGACCTTGCCCCCCAGAAGGAAGCCATTGCCCGGATTCCCTGGAATACCATCATTATGATTGCCGGGGCTGGCATGCTGATTGCAGTTGCGGTAAAAGCAGGCACCATCGAGGCTCTGTCCACCTGGATCGGAAGCAATGTCCCCACCTTCTTTGTCCCGATTGCTTTCAGTATTGTAGGCGCCATCATGAGCTTTTTCAGTTCCACCACGGGCGTGGTTGCTCCCGCGCTGTTCCCGTTGATTCCCGGACTGGCAGCCTCGACCGGACTGAATGCGGCGGCACTGTTTGCCTGCACCATTCTGGGAGCCCAGTCCAGCGCCATAAGCCCCTTCTCGTCCGGCGGGTCCCTGATTCTCGGGTCCTGCGGTGACGAAGAAACCAGAAATACGCTGTTCGGCCGGCTCCTCATGGTTGCGGTTCCCATCAGCGTAGGTGTTTGTGCTCTATACAACTTTGCGGTAGCTATGATTCTTTAACACAGAATGTCTGAGACTTGAATACATCCAGAAACGGAGGAATAGAAGAATGAACAGAACGATCACGGTTTTTCGCGGAGACGGAATCGGACCCGAGATTACAGACGCGGTTCTGAGAATACTGAAAGCGGCGGATGCGCCCCTGGACTACGAGATATTTGAGGTGGGGGAGGCTGAGTGGAAGCGGAATGGCGAGCTGATTCCTGCGGCCGCGTACAAATCCTTTGAAAAAACCCGGGTACTTCTGAAAGCCCCCATCACCACCCCGGTGGGAACGGGATTCCGCTCTCTGAACGTAACACTGCGGACCAAATACCAGCTCTATGCAAATATCCGGCCGATCAAATCCAACGCCGCGGTGAAGACACCCTACCCGAATGTGGACCTGGTCATTTTCAGGGAAAACACCGAAGGAATGTATGTGGGAATCGAAAACCAGGTGGATGAAGATACCGTACATGCTATCCGTCTTACCACACGCCCGGCGGTGCAGCGTATCATCCGCGCAGCCTTCGAATATGCAAAAGAGCATGGCCGCAGAAAAGTAACCTGTGTGCACAAGGCCAATATCATCAAGCTTTCTGAGGGAATGATTCTGTCTGAATTCCGGAAGATTGCGGAGGAATACCCCGAAATCACCGCTGAGGACAAGATTGTGGACAATACCTGCATGCAGATGGTAATGCGTCCGGAGCAGTTTGACGTTATGGTAATGGAAAACCTCTTCGGAGATATTCTTTCTGACCTGGGAGCAGGCCTCATCGGCGGTCTGGGACTGGTGCCCTCCGCCAATATCGGAGATGGATATGCCATGTTCGAGGCGGTTCACGGCAGCGCGCCGGACATTGCCGGCCAGAATAAGGCGAACCCCACAGCACTCTGCTGGGCGGCATGCATGCTTCTGGAGCATCTGGGTGAAAAGGAATGCGCTTTAAGAATCCGCAAGGCTGTGGACGAGGTCCTGAAGGAGGGTTCCTGCCTTACCGGCGACCTTGGGGGACAGGCCGGAACCACAGAGTATGTAGACCGGATTCTCGAAAAGCTTTCCCGGTAAACCGAAAAAGCGTCAAAAGAATACAGCAGTTTATCACATCCCTGCCGGTTTCGACTGGCAGGGATGCGTTTATCGTGATATGATGATTTCATAATATGAATTCAAACAAAGTCCCAAAGAACAGGGGGCAGAATCACGCAGCGGGGAGGTGCGGAAGTGAAAAAAGTATTGCAGTTAGTCAGTGACGACTTTGAAGACCTGGAACTCTGGTGCCCGGTGATGCGGCTGAGGGAAGCCGGCGCCCAGGTGGACCTGGTGGCGGAAAAGCCCGGAAAATATCACGGCAAATATGGTGTTCCCTGCGAGGTGGAGCTCTCCTTCAACGATGTGGAGGCAAAGGACTACGATGGTATCCTCATTCCCGGCGGCTGGGCTCCGGACAAGCTCCGGAGGTTTCCGAAGGTTCTGCAGCTGGTGCGGGAAATGAACACGGACGGCAAGCTCATCGGCCAGATCTGCCATGCGGGCTGGGTTCTCGCCTCCGCTGAAATCCTGGAAGGAAAGAAAGTTACCAGCACCCCGGGCATCAAAGACGACCTGCGCCATGCCGGCGCCATCTGGCTGGACGAAGCCTGTGTTGTAGACGGAAACATCGTATCCGCCAGACGTCCCCCGGATATCCCGGAGTATGAGAAGGCGCTGGTGAAGGTGCTGTTCGGGGAGTAAAACCCCTGGCGGAAGTCAATCTCTGTGACAATCTGACAGGTTAACACGCATGAAAACCCGTGATACAATAAGTGAAAATCAAGAGAAACTATGCAAGGAGGAATCCATCATGAACAAGATTGCGACAACCAACGCTCCGGCCGCCATCGGCCCCTACTCTCAGGGTATTGAGTGCAATGGTATGATCTTCGTATCCGGCCAGCTTCCCGTGGATCCGGCCACCGGCGAATTCCCGGAGGGCGACATCCAGGATCTGACCCGTCAGTCCATGAAGAATATTATTGCCATTCTGGAAGCTGCAGGCAGCAGTGCAGATAAGATCGTGAAGACCACCATCTTCCTGACAGATCTGGCAAACTTCGTACCTGTGAACCAGGCCTATGCGGAATTCTTCCTGGGCATTGCACCGGCAAGAGCCTGCGTGCAGGTGGCAGCCCTTCCGAAAGGTGCGCCCCTGGAAATCGAGGCTATCGCATATAAGTAAACCGATGCGATGTCAGAAAGAAAGGTGGAGCAATGGAAGAAAGTCTGCAGAGAATGCAGAAGGAATTTAAAAAGAACCGGACGGCTGCCTTTGTG
>OCVV012828197.1_pt1 | contig 16765 bp, 13 predicted proteins | sample 1539721 | NCBI WGS metagenome assembly OCVV01 (sample SAMN02144230, study PRJEB22623) | gut metagenome | biome: sheep rumen | host: Ovis aries | place: New Zealand | reverse complement strand
TATTATTGGAACCAATTTTTGGAAATTATTGGTAATTATTGTCCGAGAAAAATGCGGCTTGCCGCATCATATAAACTATTTTTGTTCACCAACTTAAAAAAACAAGCATTCCTACCTTCGTTTCGAGGTGAATCACTACCGTCACAATCACAGTTACGGCTACGTCGTTGACGTAATTACGACTGTGTCAGTATCGTAATTACGTCTGTGGAAGGAACACCAAAGAGGTGCTGATGGACGGTCGTACCCCTCGACTACACCTTGCCGTACCCGAGGGGTACGCTGCATCGTAGTCGAGGGGTACGGTATCGGTGAACACTTAACCGCCAAAAACAGGTATATAAACCGCACAAGCGTATAACCCAAATATCGCATAACCGCACAAGTTGAACACTTGCGAAACTTGAAACACTAAATTTTAGGACTTAGCCAAGGTTTTTTTGCTTGTTTTTTGCTAACTTTGCAACGAATTTGAAAAAGGTGAGATTTCAGCCTCACCACTAAATTGGGAAATACAGACTTTGGTTTTCATGGAAAACTGACATAACGAATATGGAGCAACTACTGCAAATCACAGAAGACATCAGTGCCCTCGTGTGGGGGTGGCCTATGATTGTTCTGTTGCTTGGCACACATTTATATCTGACCTTCAGGCTTAAATTTCCGCAACGCAAAATATGGACAGCCATCAAGTTGTCGGTGCAGAAAGATAAGGACGCCACGGGCGATGTGAGCCAGTTTGGCGCATTGGCCACCTCGCTGGCAGCCACCATCGGCACGGGCAACATCATCGGTGTGGCCACCGCCGTGAGCCTGGGTGGCCCGGGTGCCGTGCTGTGGTGCTGGCTGACAGGTGTGTTCGGCATTGCCACCAAGTATAGCGAGGGGCTGCTGGCCATCAAGTACCGCACGAAGACCCCCGACGGGAGAATGCTTGGAGGCCCCATGTATGCGCTCGAAAAAGGTCTGGGCTACAAGTGGTTAGGTATTCTGTTCTGCATCTTTGCTTCTGTGGCATCGTTTGGCATCGGCAACACCGTTCAGGCCAATGCCATCAGCGAGAATCTGGCTTTGGTCTTTGCCGATTGGATGAGTGCCGACCACATTAAGACGACAACCGGCTTCGTCTTGGCCGCACTCATCGGATTTGTGGTGATTGGCGGCGTGAAGAGCATCGCACGGTGGTGTACCGCCCTCGTGCCGCTCATGGCCTTGCTCTATGTGCTGGGGTGCGCCTACATCCTGTGCGTCAACCACGCCTATCTGGGCGAATCCATCTCGCTCATCTGCCGCGAAGCCTTCTCGCTCAAGGCTGTGGGCGGCGGCACGGCTGGCACGGTGCTGATGGTGGCTGCCCGCTACGGCATTGCGCGTGGACTCTTCTCCAACGAGTCGGGCATGGGTTCTGCACCCATCGTGGCAGCGGCTGCTCAAACCCGCAACCCGGTCCGCCAGGCATTGGTGTCCTCCACCGGCACCTTTTGGGACACGGTGGTCATCTGCGCCATCACCGGACTGGTCATCGTTTCGAGCATCATCGCCTATCCCGAAATCTCACAAGAAGACGGAGGCATGCTGACCAAAAAAGCCTTTGGCATGATACCTTACGTAGGCACACCTATCCTCACCTTCGGCATCCTCACCTTCTCCTTCTCCACCATCCTGGGGTGGAGTTATTATGGCGAAAGGGCGATGGAGTATCTGGCTGGAAAGAGGAGCATCGTGTTCTACCGCATCGTCTATATCCTGCTGGTGTTTGCCGGCTCCACCATGAGTCTGGCTCTGGTGTGGAATCTGGCCGACATCATGAATGCGCTGATGGCCATTCCCAACCTGTTGTCGCTGCTGCTGCTTTCGGGTGTGATAGCCAAAGAGACGCAGCACTACCTGTGGGACAGGAATCTGGACGAGGAAGTGGATGAGGACTCTTTGCCATCGGCATAACTACATATATAAGCCCCGAGCATGGGGATAACATCGAACATTTCAAAAAAACCGAATTATGATAGAAGACCTTTGTATTATCATGCTGACAGCAGGCATCACGAGTCTGCTGTTCAAACTACTCAAACAGCCCGTCGTGCTGGGCTACATCGTGGCGGGCATACTCGTAGGCCCCCACGTGATGGGCGAATCGTGGATTAACAACGAAGAAAACGCTGAGACCTGGGGAGAGATTGGCGTTCTCTTCCTGCTGTTCAGCCTCGGACTGGAGTTCTCCTTCAAGAAACTGCTCAAAGTGGGCAGCACAGCCATCATCGGGGCCGGTGTCATCGTGGTGGGCATGATGGTGACAGGCATGCTCACTGCCTATCTGCTGGGATGGAGCGACATGAACGCCCTCTTCCTCGGCGGCATGCTCTGTATGTCATCCACCACCATTGTCTTCAAAGCCATCGAAGAGGCAGGACTGCGCAGTCACCGCTTTGCTGGCGTGTGCTTCGGCATCCTCATCGTTGAAGACCTCTTTGCCGTGGTGCTCATGGTGTTGCTCACCTCCATCGCCGTGAAGAACGAGTTTGAAGGAAAGGAACTGCTTTGGCAGGTGGGTAAACTGGTCATGTACATCGCCCTCTGGTTTGTGCTGGGCATCACCCTCATCCCCACTTTCCTGCAGAAATTCAAGAAACTGCTCAACGACGAGACCCTCACCATCTTCTCCATCGGCATGTGCCTCGGCATGGTGTTGCTGGCCGTACAGGCCGGATTCAGCAGCGCGCTGGGAGCCTTCATCATGGGGTCGGTGCTGGCCGAGACCATCGATGCCGAGCGCATTGAGCATCTGATACAACCCATGAAGAACATCTTCGGTTCAATCTTCTTCGTCTCTGTCGGCATGATGATAGACCCCGCCTTGCTGCTGCAATACTGGCTTCCCATCACCATCATCACGCTCGTGGTCATTCTGGGACAGATTTTCTTCGGCAGCCTTGGCACTTTGCTCTCGGGCCAACCACTGCGCGTATCGTTGCAGACTGGTTTCTCACTGGTTCAAATCGGTGAATTTGCCTTCATCATCGCCAGCCTCGGACAGAACCTGCACGTGACGGACAAGAGCCTCTACCCCATCGTTGTGGCCGTCAGCGTCATCACCACCTTCCTCACTCCCTACATCATGAAACTGGCCTACCCCACACTCAACTTCCTGGAGAAACACATGAGTGAAGAGACCAAGAAGATGCTGGACAGTTACACTGAGAAACGGCAGAGCAAGTCGAGTTCCTCAAAGTCTTCGTGGTTCTCGCCCACCCTCCGCATCATCAAACTCGCCTGGCTCCACATCGCCATGGCACCTGGCATCAACCAGTTCCTCCGCCTCTTCAATGAGAACCTCTACGCCCGCGAACGTTTGGCCGAGTCGAAGCGTGGATTGGAACGTGAGGTGGAAGACACCCTCATCAGCCTCGAAATGAACATAGCCGAAGTGGAAGTGCCAGCCAACTCTGCCTTTGCAGGAAAGGCCCTGAAAGACTTGAGCATCCGCAACATCACTGGTGCAAACATCGTGCGCATCATCCGTGGCGGCATCAACATCAACATTCCCGGCGGCAACCACCGCCTCTACCCTGGCGACCGCATCATTCTGGCGGGTTCCGACACCGACGTGGCCGCCTTCCAGAAGATGCTGGAGACCAGCCTGGCCGCCACGACCGACACCAACAGCATCAACACCAGCATCGTGCTTGACAACTACACCATCGCGGCAGACTCTCCGCTCTGTGGCAAGAGCATCCTCAAATCAGGCATCCGCGAACAAGGCAACTGCATCGTCATGGGCCTTGTCCGTCCAGCCGAAGACTTCTACACCAACCCCGACCCCAACATCATCATCCAACAGGACGACATCATCATCGTGGCTGGTGAGAAACAAAAGATGCAGGCCTTCTTCGAAAAGAAGCAAGCAGCCAGTTAAAACGCGAACACCGACCAACAACAGAAAGGGGATGTGCCAATCGACACATCCCCTTTCCGTTCTCTTATAGACTTTTATCTTTATTTTTCCTCGCCGATAATCTTCCAAATGCCGGCAGCAATGGCTGCACCAACGAATGGGCCAACGATGAACACCCAGAGTTGCTCAAGTGCCACACCACCCTGGAACACCGCCGGAGCGATAGAACGTGCGGGGTTGACAGATGTGCCTGTGTAGCGGATGCAAACGAGGTGAACGAGCACCAGCGACAGACCAATGGCCAAACCTGCAAAGTTGCCTGCACCCTTCTTCGAGTCGGTTGTGCCGAGCACCACAAGTACAAACACGCAAGTGAACACAATCTCAGCAATCAGTCCGCCCACCACAGATACACCTTCTTGGCAAGCATTGGCACCTGTGCCGTCCAAACCTTCCACATTAGAGGTGAGCGCATACAGGATGGCAGAGCCGATGAAGGCACCAATCACCTGAAACACCATGTACATGAGGGCATCCTTACCGCTGATGCGCTTGGTGAGAAGACATCCAAGCGTGATGGCAGGATTGATGTGGCAACCCGAAACGCCACCAATAGTATAGGCCATAGCCACCACAGCAAGGCCGAAAGCCAGCGAGGTACCAATCACTGTAGCCGCATTGGCAACATCATCACAATTGGAAGAGCAGTTGAGGCTAACAGCCACACCGCATCCCATCAAAACGAGAACCATTGTTCCCACCATTTCTGCTAAGTACTTTTTCATAAGTCTTTAATGTTTTTAGGGTTTATAATTGTTTATTTTTTAATCGACAACTGCCATTTCTATCTGCCAATTGTCAATTGTCAATTGTTCATTGCTCTAAGTGCAAGATGCCGCCAGTGGCAGGATTGAGTGTCAACTTCGTGGTGGCCCCTTTATTAAATAATGTGGGACTGAGCGTGTCGATGGTGCCAAACTGGGCAAAGGGCCATTCATGCTCATAAATAGTGCCTTGCATAGTGCTGATGGTCACGTTGGCCATGCTGGGCATATTATAAACCAGCCCGTCGATTTTGCGCTTGGCCTCCTCTTTCTCATCGGGCAGGATAACGGTGTGCTGGTCTTTCAGCGTGATGTAGTAAGGGCTGCCAGCCAAGTCATCGGCATCGACAAAGCCCAGTTTCTGCGAAAAGCGAAACAAGACCGTCTTTTCCACATCGGCTGTAGGCAACAGGGCATACGTTTTCGTTGTGAAAGTGGTGTCGGAATAGCCCGTAAAGAGTTGAGTGAGAGCCTCTTCCTGCCGGTTGAGTTCGTCAAGCACAATCTTGAGTGAAGCACCATCTTGTGGCATAGACTCCACTTGCCCACGCTTGATAGAGTTTTTGCTTTCCCTGATGTCAAGGATTTCCTGTGCCGTCAGTTCCGCCATCTTGGCCAAAGAGGTGGCAGAGAGAATGTCTTCTGTGAGATACTGGCGCGCCTCCAGTTTGTGCTGAGTGGTGCGCGGAGCGGGAAGAGAACGTTCGGTCATGTCGGCAGTGGTGTTGACCGCCACCAAGAGTCCGCTCGGTGTCAGTTGCGCCATGGGAGCCACAGTCTTGTCCTTCATCTTCACAGTGTAAAGTTTCGTCGTGTCAGGCACACCCTCCTGATAGACATCAAGCCGTGTGATTTCCCACCGTGTGGAAGGTTCGGCCTTCACACCTCCGATGTGGAGATAACGGTCTGCATATTTGGCAAACTCACCTGGGGTATAGACCACCTTGATGGCCGATGCATCCACCTTCAACTCTGTTTTGGGCAAGGCATAATTCACGCCATTGGCTGCCACGCCCGGGCTGAATTCAGCCACTTGTGTTTGTGCAGTCATACCCACCGACATCAGCATGGCCAGCACTATTGCTATGTTTTTTTTCATACTTCTGTTTTTTTATTCTCCGTGCAAGGCTCGGAATGCCTTAGGAATGTAATCAACGAGGTCGCTCGCAATGAGACTCTCGCAACACAAATCTTCGGCAGCAAGGTCACCTGCCAGTCCATGCAGATAGACCCCTAAACGCAAGGCTGCTTCTGGCACATAGGACTGAGCCAGCAAGGCCAGCACAAGACCTGTCAGCACATCGCCTGCACCGGCAGTGGCCATGCCTGGATTGCCCGTGTTGTTGAAGAACACATTCCCTTCGGGAGTGACGATAGCCGAGTAGGCACCTTTGATGAGGATGTAAATATGTTGGCGCACAGCCAGTTCGCGTGTGCGTTCCAGTTCTTCGTAGGAGTTGCGCGTAGTGCTGATGAGTCCGAACAGTTCTTTCTTGTGGGGAGTCAAGATGCTGCGACGAGGCATTTGGGAGATCCATCCTCGGTGAGAACCAAGAATGTTGAGTGCATCGGCATCAATGACCGCCGGACACTTCGAGAGGCTCACTTGTTCGATGAAAGCCTGAACCGTATAGGACGAGGTACCGATGCCCGGACCGATAGCCATAGCGTCATAGTCAGTCGTGTCGAACGACTGGCTGAAACAGTTGGGGTCCACATCGACATTGAGGACTGCTTCAGGAACGGTTGTCTGCAAAATCGGCACATTACATTCGGGGGTGCGTACCGTCAGTTTCCCTACTCCGCCACGCATGCAGGCTTTGGCACTCAACACTGCAGCACCAGCCATGCCCTTCTTTCCGGCTATCAGCAGCGCATGCCCCATCGAACCTTTGTGGGCGAACTTGGAACGAGTCTTCAGCATAGCCCGAATTTCATTCTGCTCCGTCAGGAAATAAGGAGTTTGCGTCTCTTCGTTGCAAGGGTCGGAAATACCAATGTCAAGCACTTCCCACTGACCCACATACTGTTCATTTTCAGGAAAGAAAAAAGCCAACTTAGGGTATTGGATAGTGTAGGTGACATCTGCCTTGATGATGTGGTTCATCACGTTGTAGGTGTTGTCCTCACACATCAGCCCTGAAGGCACATCGATGGAGACGACAGTGGCCGGCGAAGCGTTGATGTATTTGACCACCGAGGCATAGCCACCATTCAGCGGACGGGACAGCCCTGTCCCGAATAAGCCATCAATCACCAAATCGTCCTTCTCCAGTTTCGGCGGAGTGAACTGCGACGTGATTTCGACAAGTTCCACACTCTTCGTCCCTATCGTGCTGTTTTTAACCGTCAGGAAATCAATTAGTCGCTGTTTGTTTATTTGACAATCAGGTGAAAGTTCTTCCGATGTATTGAACAGATACACATTTACATGATATTGAGACTCACCAAGCATACGTGCAATGGCCAACGCATCGCCGCCATTGTTGCCAGGCCCGGCAAATATCTTCACGGGAACATTCACGGCCCATCTTGCACGAATCTTGTCAGCCACAGCGCGCGAAGCCCGTTCCATCAGATTGGTGGAAGAGACGGGTTCGTGCTCTATGGTGTAGGCATCTACTGCTTTCAGTTGAGCTGCTGATAAAATCTTCATAGTTCTAAGGAATTCACGAATGAGATTCTCTTTTTATTTGTGCAAAAATAGGAATAAGAAATTAAAAAAACGAGTAAAAACAGATAAAAAGATGCTTTATCGCATGTTTTTTCGAGTTATTCTTGCTCTTTTTACCCTCCAATAGGGATTTTTTGTGTATTTTTGCATGAAAATAAGTTTAAGTTACATCATCCATGATACAAATAAAAGATAAGCAATTCGAGCCGTTCATCCACCATGAACAGATTGCAGACAGAGTTAGTGCATTGGCCGAAAAACTCAATGCGGATTATACAGGGCGAAAACCAATCCTGATAGCCATTCTGAATGGCGCCTTCATGTTCGCCGCAGACCTGGTGCGCAAACTGAACTTCGACCACGAAATCCAGTTCGCCAAGTACTCATCCTACGACGGCATGGACACGACAGGAAAAGTGAAAGAACTGATTGGCCTCTCCATCAGCATCAAAGACCGCGATGTCATCATCGTTGAAGACATCATCGACACAGGAACCACCATGAGCAAACTCATCCCCATGCTGAAGAGCAAAGGGGCCAAGACCGTGGAGATTGCCACCCTGCTGATGAAGCCCGGCAAACTGAAAGTGCCGCTCGACGTGAAGTATTGCGCCATGGAGATTCCCAACGAGTTCATTGTGGGCTACGGACTTGACTATGACGGCATTGGCCGCAACTACCGAAGCATCTATGTGGTCAAAGAAGGTTAGCCCCCTCAACCACACTAAGGCCACCAAGCCCATTAGCCCTACAACAACCCTCCTCCGACACAATTGAGAAACTAAAACCCCAAAAACAATAAACACAAATGAAGAATATCATTATTTTCGGTGCCCCCGGCTCTGGCAAAGGCACCTACAGCGACGAAATCGTTGCACGTTATGGCATGGGACACATCTCCACTGGCGATGTGCTCCGCAGTGAAATCAAGAATGGTACAGAACTTGGCAAGATTGCCAAAGGATATATCGACAATGGCCAACTCATCCCCGACGAACTGATGATTGACATTCTGGCCAAGACCTACGATGCGCTGCCACAGGGCAAGGGGGTCATCTTCGACGGATTCCCACGCACCATCGCACAGGCCGAAGCACTGAAGAAGATGCTGGCTGAGCGTCAGCACGATATGGGCATCATGATAGAACTCATCGTTGACGAAGAAACACTGCTCGCCCGCCTGCTCAACCGTGCCAAGGAACAGGGACGTGCCGACGACAACGAAGAGACCATCAAGAAGCGTTTTGAAGTATATCACAAGCAGACCGAACCTCTCTCCAAGTGGTTCGAGCAGGAAGGCATCCGCAACACCTTCACTTGGAAAGGTTCCAAGGAAGTGATGCTGGGTGAAATTTTCGCTTTCCTCGATAGTATTAACTAAAAGTTAAAAACTAAAAACTAAAAGTCGAAGTTTCTTTAGTCACGACGGAAAGGCAACTTCTACTTTTAGTTTTTAGTTTTTAGTTTTTAACTTTTCCTATGGATTCCAACTTCATCGACTACGTAAAAATCTATTGCCGTTCTGGTCGTGGTGGACGCGGCTCCACCCACATGCACCGTGCCAAGTATTTGCCCAAGGGAGGCCCCGACGGAGGCAACGGTGGGCGCGGCGGCCACGTCATCCTGCGTGGCAACCGCAACTATTGGACCCTGCTCCATCTGCGCTACGACCGCCACATACAGGCCGAACATGGTGGCAACGGCTCCAAGAACAAATCGACAGGCAAGCAAGGAGCCAACGCCTACATCGAAGTGCCCTGCGGCACGGCTGTGTATGATGCCGAGACGGGCGAGTACATCTGCGATGTGACCGCACACGAGCAGGAGGTAGTTCTGCTGAAAGGCGGACGTGGCGGACTGGGCAACTTCAACTTCGCCACCCCCACCAACAAGGCACCACGCTATGCACAACCAGGCGAGCCGATGCAGGAGCGCTCCTTCATCCTCGAACTGAAACTCTTGGCCGACGTGGGTCTGGTGGGCTTCCCCAATGCAGGCAAATCCACCCTCGTCAACGCCATCTCGTCGGCCAAGCCGAAGATTGACAACTACCCCTTCACCACCCTCGAACCTTCGCTCGGCATCGTGTCATACCGCGACGGACGCTCCTTCGTCATGGCCGACATTCCGGGCATCATCGAGGGGGCCAGCGAGGGCAAGGGACTCGGTCTCCGCTTCCTCCGCCACATTGAGCGCAACTCACTGTTGCTCTTCATGGTACCAGCCGACACCGAGGACATCCGTCACGAATACGACGTGTTGCTCAACGAACTGGCACAATTCAACCCCGACCTGCTCGACAAAGGACGTGTGCTTGCCATCACCAAGTGCGACCTCCTCGGACAAGACGAGGAACTCAAAGAGATGCTCAAAGAAGGATTGCCCGACGACATTCCCGTCGTCTTCATCAGTTCTGTCGCTCAGCAAGGGCTGCAAGAACTCAAGGACATTCTCTGGCACGAGATGAACAGCGAGAGCAACAAAATCGCTGCCATCAACACGCAAGAATCCATCATCCATTCGGCCAAGACCTTCGCCTACATGGACGACATTGCCGACGACGATGAAGGTTGGGGCGATGAGGACATTGCCGAAGAGGAAGACATCGAGTATCTTGACGAAGACGAGATTGAAGACTTGGAAGACTTTGAGTATGAAGAATAACTATTCTAACCAGTTAAACTATTCTAAATAGAAAAACTGGAAAAGCACTGATAACCATGCACATCTACCCCACCCCCTCCCACATCACCGCCTTCTCCACCACACGAGATGGCGGTGTTTCCATTCCCATTCCCCGTCTGCTCATGCCCTTGCATCAGACGCATGAGACAAAGACCGTCATCATCGACGAGGACTTTCTCAACCAGAATCCTCTGGCCCAAGCCCTGGCCCTCGATGGTGTGGATGCCCTATCCACCCACCTCTCCGACGTCTGCATCTGCGTCCGCACCGCCGACTGCATCCCCGTTCTGCTTTGGGACGACTGCACTGAGGTCATTTCGGCTGTGCATGCGGGATGGAAAGGCACTCAGAAGCGTATTGTTGAAAGCAATATTGACGTACTCAAAACGACTTATGGCACTCGTCCCGAACACCTTCATGCCATCATCGGTCCCGGCATCGGTCCCGACAGTTTCGAGGTGGGCGATGAAGTTTATGAACTCTTTGCTGAGGCAGGCTTCCCGATGGACAAACTGGCCAAACGCTACCCACTCATGCCCTTTTCCCCACAAAGGAAACGCGCCACCCTTTCCTCTACGGAGGAGAAAGAGGAGGCTTGGCACATCGACCTGTGGGAATGCAACCGACTTCAACTCATCGAGAAGGGTGTCAACCCCGAAAACATCCATGTGGCGAAGATTGACACCTACACAAACTACGAACGTTTCTTTTCTGCCCGAAGGAAACTGAACGGGCGCATCATCAACGGAATCATGAGGGGATAAAGTTCCCTCTTTTTTTTGTTTCTTCTGAATTGCACCCCTCGACTACGACCGACCGTACCCCTCGACTACGGCAAGTCGTAGTCGAGGGGTACGATTTTTAGGAGGCAAACACCAAACATTCTGCATAATCATTTCATTTATCATCAAAAAGCAGGGTTTTCCCCTTGCATTTTGAAACATTTCAGAAAAAAGGGAATACATATTATTAAATATGTGGAAAAAAATCCGTATATTTGCACCGTTTTTTAACGTAGAAAGATTAAAATTTTCTGAATATGATTACAAATGACATTTATGGGGCTTTACAACTCCTCGTTGTCGGTATGGTCACAGTGTTCCTGGTGCTGCTCATTGTGATTTATCTCGGCAAATTGCTCATCTGGGCAGTCAACAAGTGGGCACCTGAAGAGACAGTGGCCAAGAAAGCCGCTCCTGTGGCCAAAACCATCGAGAGCATCGACGCAAACACAAAGGCTATTATCGATGCTGCCATCAGCCAGATTACAGGCGGCAAAGGCCGTGCGGCCAAAATCACCAAATTGTAAAAGAATAGTATTTTAAGGATAAAAAGACAATGGCAAAAGAAGTAAAGTTCTCACTGGTCTTCCGCGACATGTGGCAGAGTGCTGGTAAGTATCAGCCTCGTGTGGACCAGCTCGTAAAAGTGGCTCCTGCTATCATCAAGATGGGATGTTTCGACCGTGTTGAAACCAACGGTGGTGGTTTTGAGCAGGTGAACCTCCTCTACGGAGAAAACCCCAACAAGTCTGTCCGCGCTTGGACAAAGCCTTTCCATGAGGCTGGCATCCAGACCCACATGCTCGACCGTGCGCTGAACGGTCTGCGTATGAGCCCAGTGCCAAAGGATGTGCGCAAACTCTTCTACAAGGTGAAGAAGGCACAGGGCACTGACATCACTCGTATCTTCTGCGGTCTGAACGACCCACGCAACGTGATACCTTCTATTCAGTATGCCAAGGAGGCTGGCATGATTGCTCAGGCCTCTCTCTGCATCACCTACTCTCCTATCCACACCGTGGAGTACTACGTGAACCTGGCCAAGAAGTTCATCGAGGCAGGTGCCGACGAAATCTGCTTGAAGGACATGGCTGGTATCGGCCGTCCTGTATCGCTCGGCAAGATTGTGGCTGGCATCAAGAACCTGAAGAAGGACATCGTGATTCAGTACCACTCTCACGCTGGTCCTGGCTTCAACATGGCTTCCATCCTTGAAGTCTGCAACGCTGGTTGCGACTATGTGGATACAGGCATGTCTCCTCTCTCTTGGGGTACAGGCCACGCCGACATCATCGCCGTGCAGGAGATGCTGAAGGACGCAGGCTTCAAGGTGAAGGAAATCAACATGGCTGCCTACATGGAGGTACGCACCATGATTCAGGAGATGTGTGACGACTTCCTCGGCTACTACATTCCCGACCTCAACCACATCAACAACTCGCTGCTCGTCAAGCCCGGTCTGCCCGGCGGCATGATGGGTTCGCTGATGACTGACTTGGAGGACAACCTCAAGTCGCTGAACAAGTGGAAGGTGAAGAACGGTCAGCCTGAACTGACTACCGATGACCTGCTCATCAAACTCTTCGATGAGGTGGCCTACGTTTGGCCCAAAGTGGGTTATCCTTGCTTGGTGACCCCGTTCTCTCAGTATGTGAAGAACCTTGCCCTGATGAACGTGATGCAGATGGAGAAAGGAAAGGCTCGTTGGAGCATGATTGCCGACACCATTTGGGACATGATTCTCGGCAAGGCAGGCCAGTTGCCTGGTCCTGTTGCACCTGAACTCGTTGAGATGGCCAAGGAGCAGGGTCGTGAGTTTGAGACACAAGACCCGCAGTCATACTTCCCCGACAAACTCGACGAGTTCCGCGAGGAGATGAAGCAGAACGGTTGGGAACTCGGTGAGGACGACGAAGAACTCTTCGAACTCGCCATGCACCCAGAGCAGTACCGCGCCTACAAGAGCGGTAAGGCCAAGGCTGACTTCGAGGCTGACTTGGCTAAGCGTAAGGCTGCCAAAAATGCTCCTGCCGCTGGTGCCGAAGGTCCTAAGAGCGTGACCGTTCAGGTGAACGGCGTGAACTACAAGGTGGAAATCGCATACGGCGATGCCGCTCCTGCTGCTCCTGCCGCTGGTGCTGCACCTGCTGCCGCTCCTGCTGGTGAAGGTGAGGACATCCTCGCTCCGCTGGAAGGTAAGTTCTACCTCGTGAAGGACAACTCTGAGACTCCCAAGAAGGTGGGCGATGCCGTTCAGGCTGGCGACACCCTCGGCTACATCGAGGCCATGAAGACCTTCAACGCCATCCGCGCTGACAAGGCTGGCACCATCACAGCCATCCTCGTCAACTCTGGCGACTCAGTGGAAGAAGATGACCCAATCATGAAGTTGGCCTAAGCCGACTTCATGAAGTGAAAAGTGAAAAGTGAAAAATCCAAGTATCTTTTGCTTTTCCTTTTCACACCAAGATATTAAACATAAAAACAAGTGAATCGGTAACAAGAGATGTCTGGTAACATAGATTTTTCACTTTTCACTTTTCACTTTTCACTTAACAATTATGGAAGAAATACTTAATAACGTGTACCAGATGACCGCGTTCAGCGACATCATCGCGGCCAACGGTACCTATCTTATCATGTACTTGCTGGCCTTCGTGCTGCTGTACCTCGGCATCGTGAAGCACTTCGAGCCCCTGCTGCTCATCCCCATCGCTTTCGGCGTACTCATCGCCAACTTCCCTGGTGGTGACATGGGTGTGTACCAGGCCGACGAGGCTGGACGCATCGTCAATGCAGAAGGCAAGGTGCTGGCAGAGAACATCTGGGAGATGTCGCTTCCTCAGATTGCTCACGACCTCGGCTTGATGAACTTCCTCTACTACATGCTCATCAAGACAGGTTTCCTGCCCCCAGTGATTTTCATGGGTGTGGGTGCGCTGACCGACTTCGGTCCCATGCTCCGCAACCTCCGCCTGTCCATCTTCGGTGCTGCTGCACAGATGGGTATCTTCGCAGTGCTCATCATCGCTGTGGCATCTGGTCAGTTCAACATCAAGGAGGCTGCTTCACTTGGCATCATCGGTGGTGCTGACGGCCCTACCGCCATCTTCACAACCATCAAGTTGGCTCCTCACCTCTTGGCTCCTATCGCCATCGCAGCCTACTCCTACATGGCACTCGTGCCTGTCATCATCCCACTCGTGGTAAAGATGCTCTGCACAGAGAAGGAACTGAAGATTAACATGAAGGAGCAGGATAAACTCTTCCCCTCCAGCAACAAAATCAAGAACGAGAAGGTCATCAAGATTATCTTCCCTATCGCTGTGACTACCATCGTGGCACTGCTCGTTCCATCAGCAGTCAGCCTCATCGGCATGTTGATGTTCGGCAACCTCTTGAAGGAGATTGGTTCAGACACAGGCCGCCTGTTCGACACCGTGTCGAACTCCATCATGAACACCGCCACCGTGTTCCTCGGTCTCTGCGTGGGCGCAACCATGACGGTGCAGGCTTTCCTCAACTGGACAACCATCGGCATCGTGGTGGGCGGTTTCTTCGCCTTCGGTCTCTCGATTGCCTCTGGCATCTGCATGGTGAAGATTACCAACCTTTTCTCCAAGAAGAAAATCAACCCACTCATCGGTGCCACGGGTCTTTCAGCCGTGCCTATGGCTTCTCGTGTCTGCAACGAAATCAGCACCAAGTACGACCCCAAGAACCACGTGCTCAACTACTGCATGTCGTCCAACGTGTCTGGTGTGATTGGTTCAGCCGTGGCAGCAGGTGTGCTCATCTCCTTCCTGCAAGGCATGAGCCTGTAATAGATACACATCATTATATATAAAAAACGGGGGAAGCACTAACCGATAAAGTGCTTCCCCCGTTTTTTGTGTGGATAGGAATTTGTGTTGCAGAGAGTCTGGTTTTGCAAAGGGTTCTGGTTTTGCAAAGGACTCTGGTTGAGGCAGCCTTGAGGGAGACTCTTAGTAAATCTTTCCTCTCAACTCTTTGATGTCGGCGCTGTGGATGTAGTCGTCGTACTCCATCAGTTTGTCGATGTGTCCCTTGGGGCCGAGTTCGATGATGCGGTTAGCCACCGTCTGGATGAACTCATGGTCGTGAGAAGCAAAGAGGATGTTACCCTTGAACTGCTTGAGGTTGTTGTTGAAAGCCTGAATGGATTCGAGGTCGAGGTGGTTGGTAGGCGTGTCGAGAATGAGGCAGTTGGCATTCTTCAACTGCATGCGCGCAATCATGCAACGCATCTTCTCGCCACCAGAAAGCACATTCACCTTCTTCAGCACCTCTTCGCCGCTGAAGAGCATACGACCCAAATAACCTTTGAAGAACACGTCGTTGCCCTCACCAAACTGCGAAAGCCACTCCACAAGGTTCTTGTCACTCTTGAAGAACTCTGTGTTATCAACTGGCAGATAGGCTGTCGTGATGGTCACACCCCATTTGTAGGTGCCAGCCTGTGGTTCACGATTACCGTTGATAATCTCGAAGAGTGCCGTCATCGCACGGGGATTGTGTGAGAGGAAGACAATCTTATCGCCCTTCTCAGCAGTGAAAGAGAGGTCTTTGAAGAGTACGGTGCCATCGTCTTCGATAGCGGTAAGTCCTTCCACCTCCAGTATTTGGTTTCCTGCTTCACGTTCCATCGTGAAGATGATGCCTGGATACTTACGAGTGGATGGCTGAATCTCCTCCACATTGAGTTTCTCCAGCATCTTCTTACGCGAAGTGGTCTGCTTACTCTTGGCTGCATTGGCAGAGAAACGGCGGATGAACTCTTCCAGTTCCTTGCGCTTCTCCTCAGCCTTTGCCTTCTGGTTCTGTGCCTGCTTCAGGGCGAGTTGTGAAGACTCGTACCAGAAGGAGTAGTTGCCGGCAAAGAGGTTCACCTTGTTATAGTCAATATCGACGGTGTGGGTGCTCACGGCATCGAGGAAGTGACGGTCGTGGCTCACCACCAGCACGGTGTGTTCAAAGTTGGCGAGGAAGTCCTCAAGCCACTCCACGGTGTCGAGGTCGAGGTCGTTGGTCGGCTCGTCGAGCAACAGGTTGTCGGGGTTGCCATAGAGTGCCTGAGCCAGCATGACACGCACTTTCTCCTTACCTGTCAGTTCCGACATCATCTTGTAGTGCAGGTCTTCCTTAATGCCCAGGCCCGACAGGAGTTGGGCTGCATCGCTCTCGGCATTCCATCCATCGAGTTCTGCAAACTTCTCCTCCAACTCTGCAGCACGGATGCCATCCTCGTCGCTGAAATCGGACTTGGCGTAGAGGGCATCCTTTTCCTGCATGATTTCCCAAAGCACCGAATGGCCCATCATCACGGTGTTGATGACCGTGCAGTTGTCGAACTTGAAGTGGTCCTGCGAAAGCACGGAGAGGCGTTCGCCCGGGCCGAGCGTGATGGTTCCTTTGGTGGGTTCGAGTTCACCGCTGATGGCTTTGAGCAGGGTTGATTTACCTGCACCGTTGGCACCAATCACACCATAGATGTTGCCATTGGTGAACTTCATGTTTACATCTTTGTAGAGAACGCGCTTGCCGAACTGTATGGCAAGATCAGAAACTGTTATCATTTGCTTTTTACCTTTAATTTGGGTGCAAAGGTACGGATAAGTGAGTGAAAAACAAAATATATCCAAGTTATTCTTACTTCCGAGGCTCATACTACAGCCGAATGGAGTCCACTTCGACAATGCGAAAGGCACCCAAAAGGCACTCTCCGAAGAGAAACCATGCACAAAGTGTGTTGCCACTTCAAAGTTGGGCTGATACACATTATAATATATAATTAAGGTTCGGATGCTTTCTTCAACAACGAATATTTCGAATATGACGAATTTATACAATGCACAATGCACCTAAAGGTGCAACGAATAAAAACGAA
>OCVV011209771.1_pt1 | contig 16767 bp, 13 predicted proteins | sample 1539721 | NCBI WGS metagenome assembly OCVV01 (sample SAMN02144230, study PRJEB22623) | gut metagenome | biome: sheep rumen | host: Ovis aries | place: New Zealand | reverse complement strand
CCATGGCCACGATGGAGCCCCACGGCAGGCCGACCGAAGCGTCGGTGTCGCCGAACGCCACGGCAACGTTGCCGAAGCCGTCAGCCTCGGGATCCCAGAAGCCGCCGACGTAGAGCATGCCGATGACGCAGGAAACGATGAGCAGGATAACCGGGATGATCAGATCGAGCAGGTTAGCGCGCTCGACGACGGCTTCTTCCTCGTTGCCGAGGGAGCCGATGTTGCCGTTGCGGTACGCCTCGAACTCGGCCTTGGCCATCGGGCCGTAATCGAAGCCGAGCACGCACAGGCCGATCACGAACACGATTGTGAGCAGCGAATAGAAGTTGAACGGAATGGCCTGGATGAACAGCTGGATGCCGGTCACGCCCGTGTCGAGGTCGGACGCCGTGGCCGAAACCGCGGCTGCCCACGACGAGATGGGGGCGATCATGCAGATGGGCGCGGCCGTAGCGTCGATGATGTAAGACAGCTTGGCGCGCGAGATCCTCTGCTCGTCAGTGACGGGGCGCATGACCGCGCCGACCGTCAAACAGTTGAAGTAGTCGTCGATGAAGATGAGAACGCCCAGGCAGAACGTCGCCAGCGTGGCGCCCGTGCGCGACTTGACGTGCTTGGCGGCCCATGTGCCGAAGGCAGCCGACCCGCCGGCCTTGTTGACGAGCGCGACCATGATGCCCAAGATCACCAGGAAGATGAAGATGCCGGCGTTCCACGGGTCTGAAATCGCGTTGATGAAGCCGACGCCCATGGCGTCCTCGCCTTCGCCGATCTCGCCCAAGATGATGTAGTTGAGCGTGTCGACCGGGTTGAACTGGGCAAGCAGCAGCGCGCCTACGACGATGCCGACGAACAGAGAGCTGTAGGTCTCCTTCGTGATCAGCGCCAGGACGATGGCCACGATCGGCGGCACCAACGCCCAGAAGGTTCCGATAAACTCCATGTGCGAACTCCTCCTCACAATCGAACAGGCCATGATCGCTCATGGCCTGTTGAACTTCGGAGTGCGCCGAATGTCCGCGCGGGCCATGATAGCTCTCCACTTCAAGCGGCAGTGCCCCGGATGTTCTCCGACGCCCCAGATACGCCAACCTCGGAAACTGATGGCGCTCTTCGGCGGCATCCCCTTTCGCCTCCGCGCCTTTCCGGGCGTGATGGTTGCGGTTGTCCCGCGCCCATGCGGAGGCTACTGATGAAGGCCGCGCCTCTATCATGCCTGTTTGTCAAATAGTTCCGCCATTATATATGAGCGAACGACGAATCAAAAGCTGAAACGGCAACGTTTCGGGGAGTTTAACCAGGAGAGGGCGTTTTCGGAGTTGACTGGCCGGGCAGGGGGGGAGGCGGCGCTTCCTGAACTGGCGCGGGACAGTGTGTAACTTATAAGAGTCAATATTGGTACATGAAATAATGTATTAATATGTCATGCGCGCCAACGGGACGCATGCGTTTCGTTTTGCAGCGAATTTGAAGTTAGGGCTATTAAAAACGTAGTAAAAAGACAGTGTCTGGCGATGTGGGTGGGATGCTTTTTCCAATGTACCGAAAGTGTCACCACGATGAACAACCAGGTGCTAGAATGAAACAGGCAAGGCAGAGCCGCTAAACAATAAGTTAATTAGTTACATTATCGCCTACGGTGTTTTGGCGCACTGATATGGCGACTTGTGCATAAGTGTAACGAGCTCGGCAATGTGCGGGCTCATAGAACGAGAAGGAAGGCGTTACACAATGAAGTTGAAGGCATCGGTCGATTATGGCGTACGCGCCATTTTGTATCTCGCTATCAAGGGCGATACTTGCTCGTCGCGAGAGATCTCCGAAGAGATGGCCGTGCCCCGAGATTACCTGATTCAACTTGCGCTTCGCCTCCGCAACGCCGGCTTGATCAAGGCCCGTCCCGGCAAGAACGGCGGCTATGTGCTGGCTCGTCCGGCTTCCGAAATCAACATCGGCGACATTCTCGACGCCTTCGACAGCGATCTCAAACATGTGCGTCAGCCTATGAAGTCGGGCCGTAACGCGAGCGAGTCTGCCAACACCGTGCGTAAGCTGCACGGCGTGGTCGTCGCAAGTCTCGAAAGCTACCTGGGCGCGATTTCGGTGCAGGACCTGGTGGATATCGCCGTGAGCGAAGGATCTGCGGACGATGTGCTCATCAAGGCCCTCGAACAGGAAATCGATCGTCTCCGAGCAAAATAACCCAAGTTGCGCGTTGCTCGAAATTCGAGTATTATTCACCCTTACATAAGGAGGAGTGACCGAGAGGCCGAAGGTGCTCGCCTGCTAAGTGAGTAACGGCCACAAGCCGTTCTAGGGTTCGAATCCCTACTCCTCCGCCAGTATGTCGAGGCCCCCAGCAATGGGGGCCTTTTTAACAAAGGGGAGGTCCCAGGGGCTGGGATTCGAACCGATGAGGTCGATTTCCGTTAAGCGGACAGCCCTGTGGGCTGTCCGTAGGAAATCGGCGCGGAGGCTTTAGCCGGAGCGCGTGATTTTCCGCGAAGCGGAAAATACGGAATCCCTACTCCTCCGCCAGTATGTCGAGGCCCCCAGCAATGGGGGCCTTTTTAACAAAGGGGTTAGCATGGAGAGCATCGCGTACTACGACGGCGTCATCGGGTCACCTGATGAGCTGGTCATTCCGTTCAACGACCGTTCGCATTTCTTCGGCGACGGCGTCTACGACGCCGCGATGGGCGCCAACGGCAAGGTCTTCGCCGTCGAAGACCACCTCGACCGCTTCTATACGTCGGCGGCCCAATTCGATATCAACATCCCGATGGGCAAAGACGAGCTCAACGAGCTGCTCCACGAGCTGCTCGCGCAGGTCGACGACTCCATGTGCTTCGTGTACTGGCAAGTTACGCGTGGCGCAAGCCCACGTAACCACGTGTATCCCGAGAACATGCCGGGCAAGCTTTGGGTCATGATTCGCCCCGAGGCGCTGCCCGACCCGAAGGTCCCGCTCAAGCTGATCACGCTCGAGGACCGTCGGTTCGCCTACGGCAACGTCAAGACGCTCAACCTGATGCCCGCGGTCAAGTACTCGCAGGAAGCGCTGCGCGCCGGCGTCGACGAGGCCGTGCTGCATCGCGATGGCGTCGTGACCGAATGCGCCCACTCGAACGTGCATATCCTCAAGGGCGGCGCCTTGTACACGCATCCCAACGACGAGTTCATCTTGCGCGGCATTGCCAAGACTCGCATGGTGCAGATGTGCCACCGCGAGAGCATCCCGGTGATCGAGCGCGCGTTCACGGTCGACGAGATGATGGGTGCCGACGAAGTGCTCGTCACGTCGTCGGGCAACTTCCTGTCGTTCGCCGACGAGGTGGACGGGCGGCCCGTCGGGGGCAAGGATCCCGAGACGCTCGGCCGTCTTCGCCGCGCGATTTACCAGGATTTCATTGACTATACGGGTGCGACGAATCTGTTTTAGTCAAACGTCCAGCTCGTCAGCGTGCCCTTTTCGATCTCGACCCAATACGCCTCTTCCGCGAGGCGGGCGAGCGGGTCATCGTTGTGCGAATCGGAGAAAAACCGCTCCACGCGGGCGTCTGGGTACTGCTCGTGCAGCCGCGTGATCTTCTCGTTGCCTGAGCAATTCGGCCCCAGCGTGCAGCCTGTATGCGGGTCGACTTGCGAGGCGATGAGCTCGAGACCGCGACGTTCGCAAACGCCGCGCAGCAAGAACTCGGGAGAGGCGGATATCACGAGGTCTCCCGGTTGCGGATTGCAGGGCCCTGCGATGAGATGCTCGTGGGATCGCCAGAAACGATCAACTTCGGATTCGATATCAGGCACACGGGTCAAGAATCGGTACAGAGAACCTTTGAACCGCGTCTTGTCGATGACGTGCGCGCCGAAACATGCCGCTGCAGCGATGCCCGTGCGCGGCAACGTTGCAACGACGCGCGGGTACCGTCGCGCGCACCATTTGAGGAAATCCGCCGTGGAATCCCCCCGATAGAGCGTTCCGTCGAAATCGTATATATCCATGCGCACAGTATACCAAGGCCGTGGTCCCGACCTTGCCCCCTGGCGCACGGCGTAACGTTAATTCATGGTCAATTAGGTCAAAAATTGTCTTGCATGCGTGCTTCAGTGTGGTAAAGTACGCACCATGCAGACGCTGAAGGGACATATCGTATCGCGATGGGCGCAACAGCCGCCCATGTCCCGACGTAACGACGCCTTCACCTCCATTTATTATTATCGATACCTCTAGCACACGGTTTTCCCGGTGCTTTTTTATTGCACCGCAGCGAAAGTCGTGTGCGAACGTGTATGAGCGCCCAGGCGCTTTTTCGTTGTTGTGCAAACCCGATTGGTAGGACCATCATGATTTGGAAGATACTCGTACTCGTATTGTTCGTCGCCATCGCGATCGGCGTTGGCGTGTATGCCCGCCGTTCGACTTCGAGCGTCGACGGCTTCGTGCTGGGCGGCCGCAACGTCGGCCCGTGGCTCTCTGCGTTCGCGTACGGCACCAGCTACTTCTCGGCCGTCATCTTCGTCGGCTACGCCGGCCAGTTCGGTTACCGTTACGGCCTCTCGGCCACGTGGGCAGGCATCGGCAACGCCATCATCGGGTCGCTTCTCGCCTGGTGGGTGCTCGGCCCCCGCGCCCGCGAGATCACCCATCGCCTGCAGGCTACGACGATGCCCGAATTCTTCGGAAAGCGCTACAACTCCAAGGCGTTGCGCATCGCCGCAGCGGCGATCATCTTCGTGTTCCTGATTCCGTACACGGCATCGGTCTACAACGGCCTGTCGCGTCTGATCGTCATCGCGTTCGGCATCAACGTGCCCTACGAGTACTGCATTATCTTCATGGCGGTTGTGACTTGCGTTTACGTCGTGCTTGGCGGTTACATGGCAACGGTCATGAACGATTTCATCCAAGGATGCGTCATGCTCATCGGCATCGTCGCCGTCATCTGGGCGGTCCTCAACGGCTACGGCGGTTTCTCCGAGGCGGTCATCTCGCTGTCGCAGATCCAGGCCCCCGACACAGCCATGCAAGGCGCCTACACGAGCTTCTTCGGGCCTGACCTGTTCAACCTCTTGGGCGTCGTGGTGCTCACCTCGCTGGGTACGTGGGGTTTGCCGCAGATGGTCCAGAAGTTCTATGCCATCAAGAGCGGCCCGGCCGTCAAGCAGGGCGCCATCATCTCGACCGTGTTCGCGTTCATCATCGCGGGCGGCAGCTACTTCCTGGGCGGTTTCGGACGCTTGGCTATCGAGAACCCCACAGCTTCGCAGTTCATCGAGTACAACCCGAAGACCGGCGCCATTGTGTACGACTCGATTATGCCGGCGCTCGTCTCGAACATTCCCGACATCCTGCTCGGCGTGCTCGTCGTGATGGTTCTCTCGGCTTCGATGTCGACGCTTTCGTCGCTCGTTCTGACGTCGTCATCGACGCTCACGCTCGACCTGATCAAGGGCAACGTCGTCAAGGACATGAGCGAGAAGCAGCAGATCAGCTGGATGCGCGTGCTGCTCGTCGTGTTCATCGCGCTTTCGGCCGGCATCGGCATCGTCCAGGTGCAAGGCTCGCTGCCCTTCATCGCCCAGCTCATGGGCATCTCGTGGGGCGCGCTTGCCGGCGCCTTCCTCGGGCCGTTCCTGTGGGGCCTGTACTCGGGCAAGATATCGAAGGCTTCGGTGTGGGTGAGCTTCATCGTGGGCGTCGGCCTGACGACCGGCAACATGATCTCGGGTCTCGTGGGCACGCCGTGGATCGCGTCGCCCATCAACGCCGGCGCGTTGGCCATGATTCTGTCGATCGTCATCGTTCCGGTCGTGAGCCTGTTCACGCCGAGCGTGCCGTTCGAGATCAACCCGCCGTCGCCTAAGGGTGCGGGCGACCTCGCATTCGAGGCTGCCACCGCCGGCCAGGAGATTTCGGCGCAGACGAAGGGCAAGGGCATCGAAGGCGCCGCAGCCGACGAAATCGCCATTCCGCGCGGAGGCAAGCGGGACTAACGGGTTTACTCGAAAGGGCTCGCACGGGCCTTAAGCTCAAAAGCGGCGGAGGCTGGTTGGAATGGTTTCCAACCAGCCTCCGCCATTCGTTTCAAAGCTCAATTTACTTTGCGGCGAACGTGCCGGCTTTCTCGTCGTAAGCGATGGGCTTGGTGAGGTAGCCTTTCTTTTCCATCCATGCGAGCACGGGATCGACCATGGTCGCCGTCGGCAGCTGCACGGCCGGATAGGCGCTGATCGGGTAGGTGTCGGCGATTTCCGTCGGGAGGTTCGCGTTGTCGATGAGCACCTCGCGGTACGACTCGGGGTCGTCGTTGACGAGTTTCGCCGCTTTATCCCAGACTTTCTTCAAGGTCTCGACCTGCTTTTCGAGCTCGCTGCCCGAGATCTGGTCCGCACGCGAGATCATGACCGATTGCGAGAGGTTGTCGCCTTGGGTGTCGTCTGCGATCAGCTTGCAACCGCTCGCCTCGCCGAGCGCGAGAAGCGTGCCCGGCAACGCCGCTGCCGCCGTCTCGCCCGAAGCCATGGCTTGGTAGCGCACGGGCAGCTTCTGCAGCTCCTCGACGACGATCTGGTCGTCGGGAATGCCCGCGCCTTCCATCAGCTTGTCCATGACGTACTCGAGGATGGTGTTGCTGCCGACCCCGATAGGCACGCCTGCGAGATCGGAAAGGCTCGTGATGGAGCTGTTGGGGCCGACCATGATGCCGAAACGGCCCTGGCTGGCCTCGGTTCCGAGCGTAACCCATTCCATTTTCACGTCCACGCCGCTTGCGAACATGCTCGCCGTGACCATGATGTCGGTCATCGCGAGGTTCACCTCGCCCGATGCGACGCCGGCGATGAGCTCGGTGGCGGACTGGAACGTCACGATGTCGACCGTGAGGCCTTCCTCTTCGAACAGCTTTTCAGATTGCGCCACCAAGAGCGGCAGAAGGTCCTCGGTGGCGAGCGTGCCGACGACGAGTTTTGTGTTGACCGTACCGTCGCCGCCCGTTGCCTGGTCTTTGTTGCCCGAGCACCCCGCAAGGCATGCCAATCCGACAAGCCCGGCGGTGCCGAAGAACGCGCGTCTGCTGATACCCCTTGCCATGATCCCTCCTGAATTGAAAAAATGAGCTACAGACAAGCTAAACGGGGCGAGCGGCCCGAATCAATGAACAACTCGGGCCATCTTGTTGATTTTGGATTTCAGATACGCGATTAGCGGCGCTTGAAGGTGTCTTTGAGGGCTTCGCCGAACGCCTTCCTGAACGCTTCTGCGAAGCGGCTTGCGATCGATTCGTTGATGATAGTCGCCTGCGCGACCTCCTCGCCGTAATGCGGGTGGTTCTTCAAGAAGATGCGATTGCAGATGCGCGTGATGCCCAGCCCGACGAGCGTTGTCGCGAGGAAGCTCGCGAACAGCTCGATGACGGGTACGTTTTGCTCGAACAGCGCATAGATGGTCACGATGGCGAAGCCAATCGACAGGATGCCTGTCAGCCACGTGAACACCTTGATGAGTGTGCCCTTTGCCCGCTCCGACGAATAGCGGAACGACATCACGACGTAGACAACGGCCGCGATGAACGCCAGGATGGCGAGCAGCGGGAGTATGCGCGAGAGTCGAGCGAACAATGCTGGCATGGCTTCTCCTATGAGCTGACGACGATGGCGCGTGCTGAGCCGAACGAGGTTGCGCGTGCCCAAAGCCCGCGCTTGCGCGCGTCTGCGACAACCTGGCATGCGGTTGCGAAGTCGTCGCAGACTGCGAAGGTGCACGACCCGCTACCGCAGAGGAGCGCGGACTCGACGCCGGGCTGGCCTTCGAGCCATGTGCGAATGTCCGCGAGTTCGGGCATGAGCTTCTCCGACGCGGGGGCGAGGTTGTTGAAAGGTTCGATCTCGTCGGCGCTTTCGGCCGTTTGGGCTTGTTCGGCGATTGCGTCGGGTATGGCAACGGGGCTTTCGTCGAACGTGCGGTAGGCGGCGCCGGTTGAGACGCCCCCGTCGGGCTTCACGAGCGCGACCGAGCGCTTCGTGGGAGTGAGTGCGCGGACGAACGTACCGCCGGTGCCTTCGAGGTGAGCGCATCCGCCGCGCAGGAAGAATGCGACGTCGGCGCCTGTCTCGCGCGCGGTCTGCTCGATTGCGGGATCGTCGGGCGCGAGCCCCCAGAGCTTTGCGGCGCCGACGAGTGCGGCAGCGGCGTCCGACGAGCCCCCGCCGAGGCCCGCTTGCGCGGGAATGTTCTTCTCGATGCGGATCTCGATGGCGCTGTCGTCGAGGCGTCCGACCTTCTCGGCGAGGGCGCGAATCGCCTTGCAGGCGATGTTGTCTTCGGAAGGCAGGTCGGGCACCTCGATATCGCCGCGTGCAACCATGCGTGCCTCGGGGCCTGCTCCGCCACCGGGCTTGCGACGCAGATACACCACGTCGTGTAAGGTGAGCGCATGCATGATGGTGGTCGCGTCGTGGTAGCCGTCATCGCGGCGCTCGCCGATGGCGAGGTGCAGGTTCACCTTCGCGGGGGCGAGCACCTTCGTCCAGCCTTGGGCGCGGAACTCGTCGAGCTCTTGCAGGGCAATCGCGTCTGCGGTTATGTCGGTCGTATTGCCGTCGCGGGAAGGGCGGCTTGCCGGGGGCGTGTCGGTCATTTCTTCCTCTTGTTCGCAAAGAACGTTTTTAGTTCGTCGGCGCATTCGTCTGCGAGAACGCCGGGCGTTACCTCGAACGTGTGGTTCAGCCGCTCGTCGGCGTTGATTTGATACAACGTGCCGAGCGCTCCCGCCTTCGGGTCGGGTGCCCCGTATACGCATCGGCGTATACGGGATTGGTGCATGAGCCCCGCGCACATGATGCACGGTTCGAGCGTGACGTACACAGTGCAGTCGGAAAGCCTCCATGCGTCGAGTTCGCGCGCCGCGTCGAGCATCGCGACGAACTCGGCGTGCCCGGCGGGGTCTTTGGCCCGCTCGCGCCGGTTGCCCGCCCGCGCAATGATGCGGGGTTCGGCGAGAGGCTTGCGCGTGCCACGGTCGATCGGCTCGTAGACGACGACCGCGCCGATGGGCACTTCGCCCGCTTCGGCGGCCTTGCGCGCCTCCTCGAGCGCGATTCGCATGTAAGCTTCGTCGTTCATGTTCGTATTATAGGATGATTATGCGATGCACCACTTAGAATCAACTATACTGTTAGCTTGTGTTCAACAAGGAGGAATGGCCGAGTGGTTGAAGGCGGCAGTCTTGAAAACTGTTGAGCCGCAAGGTTCCGTGGGTTCGAATCCTACTTCCTCCGCCAGACAGTTAAAGCCCCCATCAATGGGGGCTTTTCTTGTTTGGGGGTGTTGCCGCTGGACGGTAGGATTCGAACCGATGAGGTCGGAGGCCGTTAAGAAAACAGCCCATTGGGCTGTTTTTAGGCCGACGGGCGGAGCGCTTCAGCGCGGAGCCGTTGTTTTGAAACATAACCCGCATTCTTACTGAGAAATAAAAAAAGTCGCCGTGAAGGCGACTTGGTTTGAAAAGCTGGCGCGCCCTGTAGGATTCGAACCTACGACGCCCTGATTCGTAGTCAGGTCCTCTATCCAGCTGAGGTAAGGGCGCGCTTGAAAACAGCTTGATTATTGAACCACTCCACACCGCGCGAGTCAACGATAACTTTGGTTCCGCACACGAAAAGTTCACGTTACTGGATGGCAACGCGTTTCATGCGGTACGATAATGTCTCTCGAACGTAACGTCCAAATCAAGGTGGAGGCGCAGCATGGGCGATAAAGGTAACGTAAGCATCAGCTGGAAGACGTGCATGCGGGTGGCTATCACCATGCTGGTCGTGTTCCTGTGCGTCCGCTACTGGGGTGCGATCGAGGGGTTCGTCGGGCTGTTGCTCGGAGGCATGCTCGCGATCTTCGCAGGGCTCGTCATCTCGTACATCGTGAATATCCCCATGCGCTTCTTCGAGCGCAAGCTGCCGGGCCCTACTGGTGACGGCACGCGCAACCGCGCGTTGTCGATCGCACTTTCGGTCGTGTGCGCCGTCGCTGTCGTGCTGCTCGTGGCGGCGTTGGTGATTCCGAACCTCATCGATGCCGTGGTGACGTTGGCGCAGTCGGCGCCTGGCGTCGTCGAAGCCATTACGGAAAACGGAGTTCTGTCCTCGTTCATCCCGGCGACGCTTCTCGCCCAGATGAAGACCATCGACTGGCAAGCAGTCGTGAATGACATCGCAAACTGGCTGCAAATGGGCGTAGTGAGCTCGTTCCCCCAGATTATGTCCCTCGTCGGGCAGATCGGTGCTTGGTTCATGGGCATCATCCTCGCCTTCTGGTTCCTGGGCGAAAAGAACAAGCTCTCGAATAACGCGCACGTCCTCATCAGAACCTATATCGGGAAAAACGCCGACGAGAGCTTTTCGCGCGCGATCGCCGTTGCGGACAAGTGCTTCCACGGCTACTTCGTGGGCGCAGCGCTCGAGGGCGTCATCTTCGGCAGCCTCGTCGCAGTTGCTTGCACGTTGGCCGGTATGGACGAAGCGTTCATGCTCGGCGCACTCGTAGGTGTCATGTCGCTCATCCCCATGGTCGGCGCCCTCATCGGCGCGATTCTCGGCGCCATAATCATCCTGGCGACCTCGTGGGAGCAGGCGCTCATATTCCTCGCTCTGTTCTTCATCGTGCAGCAGATCGAGGCGAACTTCATTTACCCGCGTGTCGTCGGCAAGCATGTGGGCCTCACCGGCATGTGGCCGCTCATCGGCATCACGCTCGGCGTCGCGCTGTTCGGTTTCGTGGGCGCTTTCATCGGCGTGCCGCTCACCGCAACTGTCTTCCGCATCGTGGAAACGGATCTCGAGCGGCGTGAGCAGCTTCCCGAAGACGAGCTGAGCCCGCTCGAGAGGCTTCACAAATCGCTTGCTGATTGAGAATGAACGGGGAGAGGGTTGTCTTGCCAGCTCATTCCGAGCGCTGGCGGGCATCCTTGATCGAGAGGTCGTAGATGAGGTGCGCGAGCTGGCGTGCCGACGTCGTGCCCGGGTTCGAAAGCCACTCGGAAATCATGAACAAAGCGCCTGAGATAGTGTATTCAAGCAGCAGGTCGATTTCGCCTTCGGGGCGCCCGCTGCGCGGGGCGATGACATACTCGCGCCAAAGCGGCTTGAGCCGTTGCTTGAGCTCGTGGACGAACGAGGGGTCTCCCCGGGTTCCGAGAAGTACCGTGATGTAGGGTTTGTTGCGCTCGTAGTACATGACCACGTCGGCGCAGGCTGCCACGAGGCTCAGCTTGCTCGAGTCGCTGCGCAGGTTCTTCATGCAGCTTTCGACGCACGCGGTCATGCCGTCGAGCAACGCTCCCTCGATTGCCTCGAGCAATTCGTACAAATCGTGATAATGCAGGTAAAACGTTCCTCGGTTATAGCCGGCCGTTTCGCAGACTTCGCCGACCGTTATCTTCTCGATGGGCTTGTCGCGGTAAAGCCGCCAGAAAGCCTCCTTCAAGTCGGCTTTGGTGCGCTCGGTTTTCTCGGGTCGTTTCCTCATGCGAAGAGGATAACATGCGAATGATGCAGGGTGCTTGGGCGCCCGAATGCGCATCGGTTTCGCAGGTATAATGAACGGACGGAAATCGGAAGGAACCCGAGGGGGGATTGTGAAACGGACGCTCTTCACGCTCATTGTCATGGCGGCGTTGCTGCTGCTGCCTGCGCAGGCGTTCGCAATTCAGCCGGGTTATTCCGTCGACCAGATGTCGACGGATCTGTACGTCGAAACCAACGCATCGGTTCATGCGATCGAGCGGCAGACGGTCACCTTCGAAGGCGAATCGCGCGGGCTTGTATGGCATCTGCACACGCCCGGCGAGTACGAATCGGTCAAGATCTCGTCGTTGCGTGTAGTTGAGCTTGGCGACGAAGGCGAGGCAGTGGGGGAGTGGCTCTCGCTCCAACTTATCGATTCGGATCCCGATACGCAGGGGCTCAGGCCTGGCGACGGTGCTGATGCGGCGTTGCGCGGCGACGGCGTGCAACCATGGTATTCGTACAGCATCTCCGACGGAATGGTCAGGTGCTATTTCCCGGCGAGCCAAGGCACTTACCTCGTCGAAGCTGATTACACCGTGACAAACCTCGCAAACATGTACCGCGACGTCGGCGAGCTGTATTGGCGCTATGTTCAGAGCGACATGCCCGTCGACGTGCACGATGCGACGTTGCGTATTGCGTTGCCCGTGCCTGCGGGCGCGGAAGTGATACCTGGCGCCACGGTCAGGGCATGGGGCCATGGTCCTTCCGACGGCATGTTCTCGATCGGCGAGGACGGTTCGGTCGTGTTCCACGCCGATTTGGTTCTTGCCGGGCATTACGCTGAGGCGCATGTCCTGTTGCCGTCATATTGGCTTGATAACGTCTCGCTCGGTTCGCCTGCCCGACATTCGGAAGCGCGGCGGCTCGATGCCGTTTCAGATGAAACCGACTGGCTCGACCAAGCTGCCCGCGGGAGCATTTGGGACAACAAGGTCCGTATGCTGTTCGTGCCGCTCATTTCATTAGCGGCTCTTGTTGCGATTGGCGTGGCGGTAGCGTTCAAGCGTACGGTGCGCACGCGTCGTTGGTTCGTGCGCATTGCGGCGACGCTGGGCATAGTGGCGCTTGCCGAGCATGCGTTCTTCCGCGAGCCGATTACGACGGTTCTGCTTTTAGCTGCAGCGGCAATCATCGCACTGCTGGCGATTTTCCTGCCGCGCGAAGACGAGCCGGCGAATGAAGGCGAAACGGAGGAGTCATGAGCCAAGGTATCGACAACGTGATTCTCATTGGGATGCCCGGTGCGGGCAAGTCGACCTTGGGGGTCGTGCTCGCCAAGATCGTCAACAAGCAGTTTCTCGACGCCGACCTCGTCATCCAGAACAAGTACGGCAAGACGTTGCAGACGCTGATCGATGAACGGGGTGCGGAGGGCTTCATCGCGCTCGAGAACGAGACGCTTGGAGAGATAGAGGTGGCCAACACCATCGTGGCGACGGGAGGTAGCGCCATTTACTCCGACGAGGCGATGGGGCATCTGAGGGAAATCGGCACGGTTGTGTATCTCGAGATATCGTACGAATCGCTCGTCGAGCGATTGGGCGATTTGGGCGAGCGCGGCGTCGTCATGAGGGGCGGCGGTATGACGCTGCGCGATCTCTTCGACGAGCGCAAGCCCCTTTACGAACAGCATGCCGATTTGACCGTAGATGTCGACAGCCTGAGCATCACCGATGCGGCTCGAAAGGTCGCAGCCGCATTGGGCCTCTGGCAGTAAGCCCTCGCTTGGATTCGACCAGACAGCTTACCTGGTAAGTGTCTGGTTGGTCGGAGAGGCGGCCTAGGCGTGCTTGAAGAGGCCGCTGATCTTGTCTGCCAGGAGGCGGCCGACTATGACGGCTTCATTGGCGCCCATGCGCTTCGCGGGTTCGACGTTCTTCTCGAAGTACAGCATGCAGGCGATTTCGAGGGGGTTGCCCTCGGCACGGCGCTTCTCGCAGAGGGGCTGTAAATCGAGCAGGGTGTGGATGACAAGGTCGTCGGACTCTTCGTGGTCTACGCGATCGTTTGCCGCGATGAGCAGGCGGCTCGTCTGGTCGGATACCTCGACCGCATCGCCGGCGACGGCGGTTTGCGTAGAGGGACGCTCGCCCGACATCGCCTCGACAGCGCCTGAGAGCATGCGTTCGGGGTTGATGAGGTTAACCAGATCGCCGAATTCCTTCTGCGCAAAGGCAAACGCGCTTTCCTCTTCGCATACTACGAATAGTGGGACCTCGCGCCCGAGCTCCTGCAGCAAGGGGGCGCACACGAGAACCGTCTTGATGGCCTCATCGTCGCTCCGCGCGGAGACGAGTACCGCGCGTGCGTTTTCAATCGAGCAGAGGCTCAGGTCGTCTGTGCTGTAAGGGCACCCCTGGCGATAGATGGCTTTCGTCTTGGAGAACGCCCCGAGCTTGAAATCGAGCTCCTTGCCGACCTCTATGATGTCGCGCGCCTCTTCGAGCACCACGATGGGCTCGACGTGCTGGCCACGCTCATTGTTCTGGGCGAGGCTCCGCAATATTTCCGCGGTCATTGGCGTGTACCCGAGAACCAGCACGTGCGGCCGCCGCTCGAGAACCTTGCTCCCCGCGTGGGCGAGATCTTCCAGGTACTCTTCGATGCCTGTGGTGATGATGCCGACGAGCGTGCTGGTGAACACGATGCCGAAAAGCGTGACGACGAACAGGACCGCCTTCTGCCCGTTGTTCGCCTCCATGCCGGCGATCGTTCCGCCGTCGAGTGCACAGAGCGTTGCGTTCCAGATCGAGGTCAGCAAGTCTCCATCGGGGCTCGGCACGAGCGACAGGATGAAGCCGAGGATGAGGCAGAGCGCCACCGTGACGATGGAAAACGCGATGATGCGCGCAGCGGTGCCTCTTACGAGCAAGTTGTGGAAATGGTAGCCCGCTCGGCTCAAGATCGAGGCTCGTTCTTCTTTCATTCCGCTAGACCTCCTGGCAGTTGGGTTGCATGAGAGAGCATGGAAGCATGCAGGTTAACAGGCTAGAAGCCTATCACAACTATCGAAAGCGCGATTGCGGCAAGTTGTCTTTTGCCTGTCAGCAAAAAACGGTGCCGATGGAACCCATCGGCACCGTGTCGTTTCTGGCGCCCCAGGGCCGATTCGAACGGCCGACACCCGCTTTAGGGGGTGTAATTCTGGGTTAGTGCCAAAATCGCTTTTTGCCAGCGCGACCGACCCAAGCTCATGCTCGCTCGCGCGGAAGAACAGGAGCGCTTCAATGAGTCGCGGCCTTGTCCTGCGACTCATTCTTTGCACAACCGCCTTTCCAGCATATAGAACTGTCCTCTGTGTCTCGCATATGCGTGAGGACGCGGAGCTGAGCCTATCCTTTCGCTTCTGTTTCTCCCTTTGCATGGAAAATGTCACAAAATCCGAGATTTACAATTCCTGTCGCGTACCTTAGGCCAAATAGCCCGTTTGCGGTATCGTCCCCAGGAGTTATCTCAGTTCCGCATGAGGGATCACGAGGAAGTGAGCATCATTAATTTGTAAAAACCAAACTTTGTGACAAATATGGGTCGATTCTTGAATAATTTGTACCTCAAACTCCGATAGGCCGTACGGTTTTGAAGGCGCGCGGAACGACTGCTCGGCTGCCGACGAAAAGGCGGTGCCCGACGATTTCGCCGGACACCGCTTCGTTTCCGTGGCGCCCCAGGGCCGATTCGAACGGCCGACACCCGCTTTAGGAGAGCGGTGCTCTGTCCCCTGAGCTACTGGGGCGTAGGCGGTATTGTACCAAACCTGCTAGCCGTTTTGGCTAGAGTTTGCGCTGCTCGAGCTCTTGCTCGGCTCGGGCGTCGGTTGAACTTGCTGCTCGAACGTGACCGACAGGCTCACGTCGCCCTTGACGTTGTTGATGGTCACGTAGTTCACGGCACCGTACGAGTTGCCGTTCGAGTCGATGACGCTGGCGATTCTGTAGCCGGAGTTGGCCACGATGCTGAACGTGACACTCTCGCCATCCTTGACCTGCGTGCCCTCGGGGGTGACGTAGCCGCCGGACGCATCGTTGACGTATGCGTTGGCGTAGTAGTACTGCGCGCCCAGGCTGACCTTGAGACTAATAGTCGCATCGGCCTTGGCCTTTTCGCCGGCAGCCGGCGACTGGCTGATCACGCAGCCCTCGGGCACGTCGTTGTCGGTTGCGTAGTCGACCGTGACCTTGAATCCGGCGTTGTTGAGCGTAGCCGTGGCCTCGCCTTCGTACATGCCCTTCACGTCGGGGATCTTGATGGTCTCTTCACCGGCGGAAAGGATGTAGACCACCGTCGAGCCCTTTGCGACCGACTCGCCGGCGGCCGGGGTCTGGCGCATGACGTGGTTTTCCTTAATCGTGTCGGAATGCTCGGCCGTGCCCGCCTCGAACTTCAAGCCAGCCTTCTGCAACGCGGCGCGCGCCTCGTTTGCGGACATGTCCGTGAGGTCAGGCACCGTGACTTGCTCGACGCCCTTCGAGACGGTGAGGTTGATGGGGGTTTCCTTGGGCTGCATCGTCCCGCCGCGCGGTGATTGACTCATGACCGTGTCGGCGGCCACGGTGTCGCTGTATACGTATTCGACGTTGCCGACCTTGAATCCAGCTTGCTCGATGGCGTTTTTCGCATCGGTGAGCGTGCTGTTCGTGCAGTCGGGCACCTCGACGCTCGCCTCGGGGGCGTGGCCCAACAGGAAGTACGAAAGAGCTGCCACGACGGCGAGAGCTGCCACGACGCCCAGGCCGATGAGGAACCCGCGGCGTGTCTTGCCGCCCTTGTTGCTGCCGTCGTCGACGGGGCCCGTCATGGTGATGCGCCCGCTGGGCTGATGGGTGGTATTGAGCGGCGTGGTCATGACCGATGTCTTGTCCTCGTTGAACGGGACGTTGGGTATCTCGGGCATGGCGCCGCCAATTGCCATTGTCTCGGCGGTGCTGAAGCCGCTGACGTTGACCTTGCGCCCGGCAAGGTAGTCGTTGAGCGCATGGCGCATGTCGCGTGCGGTCGCGAAGCGGCTGTTCGGGTCTTTCGAGATCGCCTTCATGATGATCGACTCGAGGCCGAGGTCGATCGCGGGGTTGATCTCGCGGGGAGGAACTGCCTGTTCCTTGACCTGCTTGAGCGCGACGCTCACGGCGTCGGGGCCGTCGAACGGGAGCTTGCCAGTGGCGGCTTCGTAGAGCACGATGCCCAGCGAGTAGATGTCGCTTGCGGCGG
>OCVV011249777.1_pt1 | contig 16769 bp, 12 predicted proteins | sample 1539721 | NCBI WGS metagenome assembly OCVV01 (sample SAMN02144230, study PRJEB22623) | gut metagenome | biome: sheep rumen | host: Ovis aries | place: New Zealand | reverse complement strand
TTACCTTCACCAGCGTCTACTGTACTAGCTTTAACAGCAGTTGCAGTAGCTTCTGAGTTTGAAGTAAACCATGCATAAGTTGTTGTTGTTACAGATAAGGCTGCAACTCCCATAGCAGCTGCGCTTAGCGCAAGTTTTCTAGTTAAATTCTTTTTCATTGTTTTTCTCCTTTTGACAAATCGTCTAATTCTTTAACACTAGTTTTTGAATGGTGCTATAACCATTTTTTATTGCCATTTGGCGTACAAGTCATATTCTGAATCAAAATCAGTAACTAGTCTATTAAAATCAAATAACTCTGTATAATCTTTATTATACCATCCTTCAAAAATTTTGTTATCAGTTGAAGTTGGTAAATATATATCCGTAGGAGTTACATAATCATAATAATTTCTAGTTAATGTTTCTTCTCCATTGTGATATGTTACCTTTTTCAGTTTTTCAAATAATGAGCCTTCATTTGCTGTAAAGGACATATCGATAGATAGGACAGAACTTATGATTGCATCGAAGCAATCAGCATCCCATCCTTCAAGCCAATAAGTAAATGTTACTTTTGTGCTTGTTAAGTTTAAGGTATCTAAATCACATATTTTAGATGCCTCAATACTATTAAAATCCTTAAATGTATCAGGAATTTTATAATAGTTTAGTGGTTCGAACTTATTATGTTCATCTTTTTGATTATTAACGTATGTGAATGCTGCATTTTTACTTGCGTCGTATTGACTTGCTAATTTATACAATGATAAATAGTTTTTACTATTTAAGTCGGTTGCATAACTACCAAGCCCCATGTTTGGTTCATAAAATTTAATCGTATTATCAATCTGAGTAGTGAAACGCATTGCGTTTGCACCGTTTATTGCAAGTCCTTCATAACCTTTAGTATAACTAATTGGATCTCCTTTGGAGTCAACTGTTGTTAGAGATGATATCAAATAATCCGTTTTAGTAACATCTTTACCAGAAGTTTTATTCTCACCGCTTATCGAAAATCTTTTGATTCTATTTCCATCACCATCATAGTTGAAATCTGTTGTGTTGAAATATACCGATACTGGTTCAGATTGAACCTTAGTAGCTTTAAAGTATAAATCCAATTGAATATAATTACCGTTTGATAATTTAGTTTTTACTAAATCAAATTTATCTTGGTAAAAATTAATTCCATCTAGAGTAGTTACTGGCTTAAATGCTATTTGTGAGAAATAATCTTTAATATCCTTTTGTGTCAAATTAACTATTTCATTATTTGAATTCACTATTTGACCATCTGAATTGTAAGTATATCCAAGATACTTTACTACAACTGCTTCTTTAATTTCATTTTCACTAAGATTTGATGAGAAATTAACTCCATCTTTTGATACTGCAATACCATTACCAGTATGGACAGTTAACTGCATGTTTTGAACATATGTGGCAAGATTGACACTCATCCATGCATATGTCGCAGCTATTGATGTAATAATTAAGGTAATTAAAGATACCATCAGTAAGATGAGTTTTCTTAAATGGTTTTTCATAATTATGCCTCATCACTTTCAGAATACAAGATAATGTTTAGGTTAAAGTTAATTGAACCACCTACAATTTGATCATTACAATCAGGATCTTGTCCCTCAAGCCACAATATCAATGTGAATTTAATAACTTCGTTTGGTTCTACGTTATTAATTACTCTTGAGAATACTACATCATCTGATTTAAATGCTGTTGTGCTAGGATATTCATATTGACCATAACGTTCTTGATATTCCTTATCACTTATATTGTCCTCTTTTTGATAAATAGTACCGTTTAAATCATTCTCACCTTGGAAAAACCATATCCAGGCTGCATCTTCAACGCCCTTTGTAGCTTGAGCAATTTCAAGATCAGCTTTTAGAGATATTGATTCTTCTGACATGTTCATCAAGTAGAATGTATAACCTATATAGGATTTATCATTTGATAGATAAGTTCCATTTGTTTTCTTTACATAGTCTTTTTTTATAGCCATGTAAGGAACATTTTTAGCATTTTCTAGTGAATCACACATCAAACGAGGTTGATAACTTGCAAAGCTCGGATCGGTCGATAAGTAGATTGAATGCTTACTAGCTTTATCTGACATTGAAATGGTAAATGAACCTACGTGTTGACCATAGTATGTTAACAAGGCTATTACACCAAACAAACAGATAAAGATAAGCAACAAAGTAGATACGACTCTTCTTTTAGTCCAAATCTTTTTAACGGTAACGACACCATAATCCTTCATAGGTTCACCTCCTTTTATTCATAAAAAAAGTTGCATATCAAATTTGAATTGATGTGCAACTGGCTGCCATATTATTATAATATATAAAATTCAGGCCCTATAGCTTTGCGTCCGCCAAATTTCTTTGGAGTTGCTTTTTAACTTTTTATCGCAACTGGCTGCCTCGACTGGTTGAGGCCCTATAGCTTTGCGTCATAAGATTGCTCTTATTTTGCCCTGATTATATTAAATTATGACATAGTATACCTATGTCGACAATATTATAGGCATTTTTTATAATTTTGTCAACATATTACGCTAAAAATTTTTCTTGCAATTCAAATACTTTTTCTTTTTATTTTATTTTTTTAAACATTACCATTAATATCGTTTGGTGCTACTCCAGCGTTAATATTATCAAGACCTTTTTCATTTTTCTCAATAATCGATTTATTATCTTGTGCTAAATTTTCAAGTGGAGTAGAGTCTAATGGCTTAACATATGCTTGACGAACAAGTTTCTTCCATGATTCTGAGTGAACATAGTTTACTATATCAATACCAGGGAATGGTTTAGAGAAATAATAACCTTGTGCAAAATCGATGTCATTATTAATGATGTATGATAAGTTATCTTTGTTTTCAACACCTTCTGAAATAAGAGTTCTGTTTGTTTTCTTACAAGATTCAACAAGCATTTGTACATAACGCTCTTGCATTAGGTTATCCTTAGTATCTGCTAAGAAATCCTTATCAAGTTTTAATATATCGATAGGTTTTGTTTCAATTTGAGTAATTGAAGCATAGTCAAGACCAAGACCATCTGTTGAAATTAAGAATCCCATATCACGAAGTCTTAACAAGTTAACACGTACAGCATTCATCTTTTCAAACATCGCATATTGAGCAACTTCTAGAATAATCTTATGAGTATTAGCATTATATTTCCTAACAATCTTTCTAAAGTCATCACTCATACCCTCTTCCATCATTTGCTTAACAGATAAGTTTAGAGTGAACTTAATATCTTTCTTAGGGAAAACTTGTTCAACTTCTTGTTGCATACGAATTACTTGTTCAAGTGACCAACGAGCTAAGTATACAATGTCACCTGATTGTTCAAGTACTGAGATGAACTTAGAAGGTGGAATGATACCATGAATTGGGTGGTTCCAACGAACTAGCGCTTCAAAACCAAAGATTGAATTATTCTTTAAGTCAAAGATTGGCTGATAGAATAGGGTTAATTCTCCCTTTGTCATGGCATTTCTTACTTCGTTGAAGTATTCCAAGTTTCCAGATTCCTCTTCCTTTAATTCGTCGTAGTAAATAATATATTTATTACCACCTTGACGAGAAGCAATATAGGATGCTAGTTGTAGGTTTGAGAATAATTCCTTAAATGTAACACCGCAGGTAGGATATGTCGCAACACCAATTGAACCTGTAACAGAAATATTTTCATGAGATAACACTTGTGAGTTATCAGATACAAGGTCTAGTAATCTTTCTGATGCATCTTGTAAATCATCATAATTATATTCACGCTTATCGAAGACTAAGAATGAATTTTCTTCAAATTGAGCAATGTTAGCTTGACCTTTATACATACGAACTAAACGTTCAGCAATAGAACGAACAACATTTTGTGCAGTGTCTTCACCAACAACTTGCTTTAGAGAAGCAAATTCATCAATTGCAACATAGAATAATGTAAATGTACCATAGTTACCAACTTTTGTAGCATATGTATTAATTGCCTCTCTCATACGAGTCTTAGGAAGTAATGTATCAACTAATACGTCTTTTTCTTCATTTAAGATTTCGTTTTCTTTTCTTATACCATGTACAAGAAAGACACACAACACAATTGTTACAACAATTGCTAATCCAGTAAGTACCATTGCACCGATACTAGTAATTAATATCATTATTCATTTCCTCCTTCTTCAATATTTTCATCTATAACAAATCCTTTTTTAACCATTTCAAGAGCATCCTCAAACGGAATAGCTTTTGATACAATGTAACCTTGGATATAGTCAGCACCAAATTTTTTTAAGTATTTAACTTGAATAGGTGTTTCTACACCTTCCGAAATAACTTCTAGATGAAGTGACTTCGCAAGTTTAATAATTTCGGCTTCAATAATTCTTGATGCTTCGTCACTGGCTAGGTTTTTAATGAATTCCATATCTGTCTTGATAATATCAATAGGCAATTCCTTTAAGTATAACATTGAAGAATAACCTGTACCAAAGTCATCAAGGTGGATTGAGAAACCATTTGCTTTTAAGATATTTAACTTTGAAATCATTAGATCATAGTTTTGCATAAGGTATGTTTCTGTGATTTCAACGCAGACACTACCAGGCTTTAACTCATTCTTACGATATTCAGTTAACAATTCATCAATAAAACCGGCTTGCATAAGTTGGGCTGGAGAAACGTTAACAGATAAGTGAACCTTATAAGGTTCAAATGATTTTGCAGCTTGGAATACTGATCTATTAATAATTCTACCTATTTCAACGATATCACCATTCTTTTCAGCAAGTTCAATATATTCTTGAGGTGAAACACCTTTATATTTTGGATTATGCCAACGAATAAGTGATTCAAAACCAGCAATACGTTTTTGCTTCAAACTATATTGAGGCTGATAATACATTACGAATTCATCATGTTCAATTGCAAAGTGCATATCCTCTTCCATTTGTTCATGATATTTAACATAAATTTCAAGGTTAGAGTCATACTTAACAAGAGATGTAGAAACTTGTTGATTTGCACGATTTAGGGCAATTGATGTTTTACGAAGTGCATCATTTAAATCAAATGATGTATTCAATACATTTTTAAGTTCATAAACACCGATTTTTAAATGAACACCAACTGTTGATTTAGTAAGTGCAACAGGACGAGTAAATAAACCTAAATATTTATTAAGAGCTTCATCATTTTTTTGATATGTATCAATCAATAGCAACATAAGTGTGTCATTATTATCTTGATATAAATAACCATTATTTAAATTATCCTTAATAATTTTTACAGAGTTATTTAATAATGTATCTCCTGAAGCATAACCAAGTGTTTTTGAAACTTGTTCAAATTCAACAATTTTAATCATTGCAAGTGAAACTTGTTTATTCAAGAATTCACTCTTCATAGATTCAAAATTCTTAAGTAAGCTGTTTCTATTAGGTAAATGAGTGATAATATTTGTTTCAGTCAAATCTCTTAATTGAATTTGCTTCTTATATTCTTCTGTTACAATATTTGCAATAATAATATAACTAGAATATTGAGGAACAGCCACGAATTCAGCATATGCTTCCTCACCATCATCTTGAGTATATGAGGCAATGAAACGAGCATGGTGACGAAGAGATTCGGCAAATGTTCCACCATCGACAGGTTTGAAAACGTCAAATGTTGAAACTTCAATACCAAATGTATCACGACCACGACCAAAGTATTTAACTTTACCATGCTTATTAACTTTAATAACTGCAATACCACGACGACTTGCTTGACGACGACGTACTGTGAAAAGTCTATTACCACGAAGAATTGTTAAACTTAAATCAATTAAAATAACTATAAATGAGCCTGTTAAAATAACACGATAATAGGCTGTAAGATTACCTGCTTGATTAATACGTTGATTAAAAGGCGTACGGATATATATTCTAAATAGATACAAATTATTTTCTGTTATTGTACCATCTTGCATGACAGGAATTGATGCAAGTGGAGAAATTCCTAAATAATAATTATCACTTGCAAGTTGTCTACTTTCAAAATTAATTTGAACAGCATAGGATTCGTTTCCTTCTTGCATAATATCCTTTAATTTGTTTTTTTCAGTATCGCTTGTAGCATATGATGATTCAATCATTTCAAATAAAGAAGAGACATTACCAATATTTCTTCTAGCATATACAGCGCCAGTGTTAGATGCGATACCAACACCTTGGTTATCTGCAATAGCTTCACAATTATTAATTGTTTTAGCTAAATTTAATTTCAGATATCTATTTGAACTACCTAAATATGAATAGATATATAGAGTGCTTTCTTTAGAACCTTCAACAAGATTTTCAGCACCAATAAAATAGTCGTAATTGTTTAATGTGTAAGTTTTTGATAGTGTAACGACATCATAACCAGTGCCATCTTTAGCATAATTATTTTTTTCTTCGTTTATCTTTGATGCAAAACCAACAACATCACCATCAGTATGAGCTGCAACTGAATCATAGACTGAAGTTAATAAGGTCGCATTTATGAAATTTGTATATATAAAGCTTGTGACAATCATGAACACAAACATAATTATCATCGCAATTATATAAGGCATGAACTCCCTAAGTCTTACTCTCACAATCTTCGCCTCTTTCTCTTCTCAAATAATAAAAGCCAGTTACATTAGGTAACTGGCTGCCTAATTCAGGCCCTTTAGCTTTGCGTCATAAGATTCCTCTTACTTTGCCATTTGACAATATTTTAGCAAAATTACAAATTATTGTCAATTCTTTGTCAATAATACATCTTGCAAAATATAAAATTATTTTAAAAAACTCTTAAATATATTTCTATACTTAAGAGTTTCATTTTTATGCAATTGTTTTCTTAATAAAATTACCAACGACTCTTTTAACAGGGCTTATGGTAATAAAAGCTTTATCATCATAAGCTTTTACAATTTTTATAACTTTTTCAACTTCGTATGTAGACACAACACAATATAGTTCCTTATGAGCTTCATGTGTATATTCTCCAACTACATTCATCATTGTTACACCACGATTTAAATCATGCATAATTTGATTACTTATTTCTTCATCATGACTTGTAAAGATATTTAGAGCTGAATATGTATAAGCTGTATGTATCTTATCTGTAACTAGTGAGTTAATTATCATACGAAGGCATGTATATAATGTGATAGTCCAGCTTCCTTGTAGGCAACCACCACCAAAAACAGCAATAAGAATATTTGCTGTTAAAGTAAACATACCTATTGAAACGCCTTTATGCAATGCAACAGCTTGAGCAATTGTATCAATTCCACCTGTTGATGTACCAAACTTAAGCGCAAATCCTGCTGCAAGACCAGATAATAATCCACCCATTAAAGCTAAGGCTAATACATTAGTAATTTCTCCAGCTTGATTTCTTTCAACAAATGGACTAGTTGAAGCTGGTGCTACAAGAGATACAACAACTTGTATTACAACAGCAATTGTAGAATATAGCGCAAAGTTTTTTGAAACATACTTAAACCCAATTAATAAGAAAGGGATATTTACAATAAATACAGCAAGAGCTAAATAATAATGATAATTTTCACTTGCTATATCAATTTTATTAACAGCATAAATTGCACGTAAAATTAATTGAGCAAGACCAGTAGCTCCACCTGCATAAAGCTTAGCAGGCTCTAGAAACCACATGGTCGCAATTTGTAACATGATATTTGCAAGAATTACAACCGCAATTCTAAATATCATATCACCAGTTTTAGTGGCTAAAAACTTTTTCATTATCTAATGTTATCTCCTGGATTTAATTTATCAACATTTAATAATTCAAGAGTAGTATCAGCTGCATCAGACGCACATAGTAACATACCATGTGATTCTTCACCACGAAGTTTTATAGCTTTTAAGTTCTTAACTACAACAACCTTTTTACCAACTAAATCATCTGGATTATAGAATTTTGCAATACCAGAAACAATTTGTCTAACTTCGTTTCCTAAATCAACCTTAAATACTAATAATTTATCAGCCTTAGGATGCTTACGAGCTTCTAGAATTTTACCAACACATAAATCAATCTTTTCAAAATCTTCAATACCGATTTCTTCTTTTGTTAGATTTTGACTTAAGGCATCACTTAAAGCATTGGCTTTTTTAGCTTCCTTTTGTCTAGCCTCTTGTTCTTTATAAATTTCTTCAAGAACAGCTTTAGAATCTAGACGTTGGAATAAGTTTTCATATTCTCCAATAGTGTATTCTTTTTCTAATGCAAAATCACCAACTTGATTAAAGCTTGGATTAGTAAGATTTAAGAATTTATAAATCTTCTTACTAGTTGATGGCATAAATGGTTCTAGCATTAATGCACCTTCCTTTATAGCTTCTAATAAGTGATATAATACATTTTCAAGTTTAGCTGAAGCATTAGGATCTTTTGCAAGAACCCATGGGGCAGTTTCATCTACATACTTATTAGCACGACGTAAGAACTTCATTACATCTTCGATTGCATCACCAGTTTTGAATTGGTCCATATGATTTACTAATGCATTACGAGCTTCAACACTTGCTTCTTCTAATTCTTTGTCAAATTGAGATAATTGACCATGATACATTACATGACCATTAAAATACTTATTAGTCATCGCAAGAGAACGAGATACTAAATTACCAAGAGTATTAGCTAAATCACTATTGTATCTATCAATTAATAATTCATAAGTAATATTACCATCTTGAGCAAATGGAATTTCATGTAACACATAATATCTAACAGGATCTACACCAAAACGAGATACAAGGTCTTGTGCATAAATAACATTACCTTTTGACTTTGACATTTTATCATTTCCAAATAATACCCAAGGATGACCAAATACTTGGTTAGGTAGAGGTAAATCTAATGCCATTAAAATAATAGGCCAATAAATTGTATGGAATCTTAAAATGTCCTTACCAATTAAATGGATATCAGCTGGCCAATATTTTTTAAACATCTCTGATTGTTCATCTAAGCTCTTATCAGGATTATATCCTAAACCTGTGATATAGTTGCATAATGCATCAATCCAAACATAAATAACATGCTTAGGATCACTTGTTACAGGAATACCCCATTTATATGAAGTACGTGAAACACACAAATCAGGTAAATCATCTTTTAAGAAATTATTAAGCATTTCGTTCTTTCTTGATTCTGGTTGAATAAATTGAGGATTAGACTTAATATGATCAATTAGACGACTTTGATATGGTTTTAAACGTAAGAAATAAGATTCTTCCTTAGTTAATTCAACAGGTTTACCACAATCAGGGCAGCATCCATTAACTAAATCTTTTTCAGTGTAATATGATTCATCAGCTACACAGTAGTAACCTTCATAGAATCCTTTATAAATGTCACCTTTTTTTAGTAAACGTTCAAAAATCTTCTTTACTACTTCCATATGATAACTATCAGTAGTACGAATAAACTTATCATAAGATACATCCATTAGGTCATAAATCTTCTTTAACTCACCACTTACAGCATCAACGTGAGCTTGTGGAGTTACACCTTGGCTAATAGCCTTACGCTCGATTTTTTGACCATGTTCGTCAGTTCCTGTTTGGAAATAAACGTCATATCCTTCAATACGCTTCATTCTACAAATTGCATCAGCCAAAATAGCTTCATATACATTACCGATATGAGGTGTTGATGATGTATATGCAATTGCAGTTGATAAATAGAATTTCTTTTTATCCATAAAATTACCTCGATTCATAATTTAATTATACCTAAATATTATATACCAAACAAATAAAATTAAAAAGTGTATTTTTTTCGCAAAAAAAGCCTGAAATTAATCAGGCTTCATCTGATAAATATTTTATTGTGAATTCTTCTAGACTAATAGGTTTAGAATAATAATAACCTTGAATAACTTTGCCACCAGATGCTAAGACTATATCTTTTTGTTCACTAGTTTCAACACCTTCACAAACTATATCAAGTCCAAGGGATTTAGCTAGTTCAATTGAATGAAATAAGATTTGATTCTTATTTTGAGAAGCACCATCAATTAGTGACTTGTCCATCTTTACAACATCAAAGATACCACGACTTAAAAGATCAAGATTAGAGTAGCCAGTACCAAAATCATCCATATCGATTCTATAACCTAAGCTTCTTAATTTTGTAACGGCTGCATATACATCATCATAATTATAATTAAAGCTTGTTTCTGTAAATTCAATTTCAATATATTTGCTGTCAACATTGAAACGACGACGTATTTCATCCACTTTATCAATATAATTTGAAACATTCTTAAGTCTTCTAGATATGTTTAGTGAGATTGGCACAATTTTTTTATGGTCTTGCTTCAAAAGTTTTAAATATGCTATAACTTTTGTTGCTACATATAAATCAAGATTTTCAATTAATCCATTTATTTCAAGAAGATGAACATATTGACCTGGAGGTAATATATCGCCATCCATATGCCATCTAGTTAAAGCTTCTGCGCCGATAACTTTACCACTAAGAGCGTCAATCTTTGGTTGTAACACAATTTCAAAATCATCATCTTTTATAGCACGTTCAAATCGAGAAATTATATTCTTATTTCTAATATATGTTTTTTCAAGAGTAGAATCATATATTTTATAAGCATCAATAGAATTTCTACCAATATCTAGAAGTGCTAAGCGTGCTTTATCTATACATACTTTCGCATTTACATCATTATTATTGACATAAGCACCAACAAGCATTTCTATTGCAATATCGCCTAGTAGCCCTTTAGTTTCATTGTTAAACTCTTTAATCAACTTTTCAATCTTTAATTTAGTTATTTCATCATTCTCATATTCAAACGCTGAAATAAAGTGATCACCATTAGCTCTACCATTCAACAAAAAATTTTGTTGTAACAATGTCTTAGTTACAACGCGAAGCACATTATCTCCTGCTTCATAACCGTAGTTGTCATTATAATATCTAAATTTATATAGATCTGTATAAATAATGACATATTTCTTCTTTTTGCTTGAATTAATTAATTTACCAAGACTAGAAATAGTAGATTTATAATCATGCAAACCAGTTAAATTATCTATATTCTCTAAATACGATTTTTCGTTAGTAACAAAGTAATTATAAATATGTAGAGATAAAATATTTGAAATAATTTTATAGAATCCAATTTCCTCTTCAGACCAATTTCTTGGGCCTTGGCACATATCGAAGCGAATAAATCCATATAAAATATCATTATACATAACAGGATATTGAACAAAGGACTTAACATTTTGGCTTTTTAAAAATTTATATAATCCGGGTTTATTTGCCAAGTGTTCAACTGAAACTCTATGAATTGGTTTTTTTAGATTAATATCTTTAGAATCATTTGTTTCTTCTACAATCTTTTTGACATATTTTTCACTAGATTCCTCAACCAATGGATTAGCATATACGGCAGTAACCTTATCTTTAAATGCAGATGTATGTTGATAAAGCGTTATTCTATCTAATTGGAAATATTCTCCTATTAAATAAAGTGCATCCAAAATAGATTCTTTAAAATCAACACCGCTTTCAAGTTTATTGATAAAATCACTGATAAGAGTTTCAAAAATTAGAGTATCACGATATCCAAAATCAGATTCAGTTTTTTTATCAACTGCAATATTAGCATGTAGTTCTTGTTTATAAATAATAAAGCAGTTCTTTCCTTTTCTCTTTCCTCTATATTGAGCTTTATCAGCTTTAGTAAATAGTTCTTCATATGTATTACCATCAAAAGGATAACGAGATAAACCACTAGTGATAGTTACTTTTAAATTCTCAAAGCCACTACCAGTTATGGAATTTCTTAATATAACATCATCTGTAAATGAACTAAAATCATGATGACGAATCTCTTCATACATTGTATGCATTTCATTCCAAATATTGTTGTAATCAGGATTATTATAATTAAGAATTATAAATTCATCTCCACCAATTCTACCAACATAGGAATTCTTAAAATTCTTTTTGAATATTTTAGCAACTTCTTTTAAAATATGATCTCCAAACAGATGACCATAGACATCGTTTATAGTTTTAAAATTATCGATATCAACAATTATCAATGAGAAAGGTTTAGGATTATCATTTTCTAACTCATTGTTCACAATAGATTCAATTCCGTTTTTTAAATAGAGTCTAGTTAATGGATCAACAATATGGGTAGGATTATTTTTATTGTCAACACGTTGGAACACAAAAATAACTTTATTTGGATCACTAGTCTTAGTCATTTTAATGGTATAATCCAAATCTTTTCCACTTAGAGATTTAACATTAAATCCAAGAGGTATTTCAATATGATTTTGATTTAACCAAGATAAATATTGACTTTTTTCAAAACTATCTGGGTCAACACCTTCATAATCACATAATCTATCAATAAATGTAGAATAGTCTAGATCATATTCAATTTTATTTTTATTATAATAAACTTCTATTATTTTTCTTTGTTTAACATTTGCTACACCAACTATACCATTAATGTAATCTAGTAATGCCTCTACATTTAATTCCATTATCTTTTCCTTCTTTTCCCTAATTAAAATATCTCTTTGTAAGTTGATTATATCATAAAGTATTTGCAAATTAAACCTGCAATCGTACTCAAAAATATGTCATGATATAATTTAACAAATAAAAACAGAAAAAAAACATCGACAATGTCGATGTGATTATCTACTATTTTTAATATCAATATATTGCTTATATAGTTCTTGCTTATTTAAATTAAGCATACTTGCAACTTCTTTAATTGCATCTTTTGGCTTATAACCCATATTAATTAAAGAATCAATTTCTTTAATAGGATCTTTAGCAACAATTTCTTCTTTATAACCTTCAACTATAACAACCATTTCGCCCTTAAGTGAATCAGCAATATCAATTAATTCAGTAATGTTACCTCTAATGAATTCCTCAAATTTCTTTGTTAATTCACGGCCAATACAAACATATCTATCTCCTAAAACCTCTAACATATCAATTAAGCATTCCTTAATTCTATGTGGTGCCTCATGGAAGATAATAGTTGATTTTAAATATTTGTATTCTTCTAGTTCTTTTTTTCTCTTTGTTGTTTTACTATCAAGGAAACCAACAAATGTAAAAGGTTGTGGTGTTATACCAGAGGCAATTAAACCTGATATACCAGCACTAGCACCAGGAATTGGTGTAACTGGAATATCATGTAAAATCGCTGCACGAGCGATATCATATCCAGGGTCACTTATTACAGGTAAACCCGCATCAGAAATAATCGCAACATTTTGACCTTCTAGCAATTTATTAATAATTTCATCTTCCTTAAGTTCTTTATTAAACTCATGGTAACTTAGTAATTTAGTGTTGATGTCAAAATGTTGTAATAAATACATAGAGTTTCTTGTATCTTCGGCATAAATGACATCAACACTCTTTAATGTTTCAACAGCTCTAAAAGTCATATCCTGCATATTACCAATAGGTGTTGCAACTAAATATAAAATTCCCTTATCCTTTTTATAAGAATAAATACGTCTCATTAGTATTTAATCTCTCTTAATGCTCTTTCTCTAATATCACGCAATTCGTACACAATACCAATTAATTGTCTTCTCTTTTCTTGGCTAATTGGGAAAGCCTTTTGAACTTTCTCTAAGAATGCATGTTCACTTGTATTGTATAAATCTTCTAACATTGAAATTTCTACAAGATTTAAATAAACAATATTCTTAACAACCTCAGCCTTGTCTTTGAAGAATTCTAAGCTTTCTTCAACTGACTTACTCTTTGTAAATGTGTACTCATCAACTACATCACGACCAAGTTCACCATTGATCTTAGATAATAGTCTCTTTTCTGCATCTGTTGGATCTCCATCAATGTCAATCATATAGATTGCAAGATCCAAGAATTTTAATTTTTCTTTTCTAGTTAATAAACTTAAGAACATAGAAATCACTCCTTTATTACCCCATTATATATGTCAATTATCTCACCCTGATTGCAGGTTTCTTTAGGGTGCACATATAAAGGCCTTAAAACCTTTAAGCCATCAGGTTTAGCATTAAGAATTCCTTCAACTAAAACTTGATTGCTTTCGCTTGATTCATTTGGATAAACGAATCTAATTCTTTTTGGTTCAATATGATATTTCTTCATTGTAACAATAATATCATTTAACCTACTAGTCCTGTGTACGATTGCAAAATATCCTCCGCTTTTTAGCATTTGGCTTGCAACATGAGTAATCATATCAAGATTTGTTTTAACCTCATGACGACAGATTTTTTTTACCATACTAGGATTAGTATGAGAAGATTCATTCACTTTAAAAAAAGGTGGATTAGAAATAACAAGATCAAATGAATGTGATTCAAAATGATTATTTGCATTTGCTAAATCATCTTTAATTAAATGAATTTGGTCTTCCTTCATATTTATTTTAACACTTTTTTTTGCTAATTCATATAGACAATCTTGGATTTCAATACCGTAAATAGTAGCATTAGTTCTAAGTGTTAAATATAAAGGAATTGGTGCATTCCCAGTACCTAAATCTAAAATACGTTTAAATCCTTGTTTAATTGTTGCAAAATATGCAATCAAATTCGAATCAATGGAGAATGTATTTAGTTCATCATCTTGAACGATTTGAATCTTAGGAACACCTAATAATTCATGTATTACTTCCATTATTCCATACCTTTCAACTCATCATTTGATTGTTCTACTGGACGCTTTTTGCGTCTTATAATCTTAACATCATCAAATGTTGGATAATCAAATGAATCATCATCAAGATATTTAACCTTGCAAGTTCTATTTAAAACATCAACAGATAATACTTTAGCCTCACCTTTTGATGCCAAAACAATATCATTTATATCTGGTGCATTTTTTCTAAGCTCTGTATAAAAATCATTTTCATAGTTGATACAGCATAAAAGCTTACCACAGTTACCGCTTATTTTGGCAGGATTTAGTGATAATGCTTGATTCTTAGCCATTTTAATTGATACATTATCAAATTCAGTTAAGAATGTTTTGCAGCATACAACTAAACCACATGGACCAATACCACCAATTTCTTTTGCACCATCTCTGCTTCCTACTTGTCTTAATTCGATACGAGTATGATATGACTCAGCAAGAAGGCGAACTAACTCACGGAAATCTACACGATCCTCAGACTCAAAATAAATAATAAGCTTTTGCCTATCTAGAGTGTATTCTGCTTGTAATACCTTCATATCAAGTCCTAGACGCAAAACATATTGCTTTGTTGTACGAACAATTTCAGGAGCTTGTTCCTTATTCTTATTATAATTTTCAAGATCCTTGTCATTAGCTTTTCTAATGATTTCTTTCAATTCACTTTCAAGATCCTTTTGATTAATCTCAGTAATATCTCCGTTAACCTTACCAATTTCAATACCGCGAATTGTTGATACAACAACCATATCGCCATTTGCTACATCAATATTACCTGGTGAAAAATAATATCTTTTACCTGTTTCTTTAAATTGTACTCTTATAGCTTTCATAATATACCTCTATAAAAGATTGAACATTAAGCCTGTAATAATATTTTTGATTGATACATTAGTGTTATTTAACATATTAGAAACACTATATAAATAATCAAGACTCTTTAAAGCTTTTTGCTCATCTATTCTTTCTATAAATTTAGATAACTTATCTGCGTAGGATACTAACTTAATAGAAACATTTCCTTTTAACAAATATAGCATATCTAAATATGCAATAATTAGTAACTTAATATAATAATTGAATAAATTTATATCAAGATTAAGCTTAGATAAATCATTAAAATATTTAACTATTTCTCTATCTCTTTTCAAATTAAAGAATTTGTTAAACATGTCAATTACTTTTAGCATATAAGTGTTATTTGCTAATTCTTTTCCATTTTCTAAATCATTAGTCAACAGACTAATTAATAGGGCAACCTTTTTATCTATTCCTTCTTTAACAAGTAATTTATAAACAAGTTCTGTTGATAAATCCGCAAGTTTGAATAATTGGCAACGAGATAAAATTGTTGGCAAGAGAGCTGAGGCATTTGTAGTTAATAAAATGCCATAAACTCCCTTAGGTGGTTCTTCAATAAATTTCAACAAGCTGTTTTGACTTGTAACATTCATTTTGTCTGCATCGTTAATAATATAGACTCTATCTCCATTAACCTGACTTGTTTTAGAAAATTCCTCTTGGAGATCTTTAATTTGATCCTTTTTAATATTTTTTCCGTCAGGATAGATAGTAAAGACATTTAAATGCTCATCAGCAAAAATTTGTCTTGATACGTTACTATTTAAATCTACTTTAGAATCAGAATATAATAATGCCGCAAAATAATGGGCTAATTCATTCTTACCAACTCCCTCATCACCTTCGAAAATATAGGCGTGCGCAAGTCTTCCTTTTTTATAGGCATTAGTTAAGAAGTCTATTAAATTTTGCTGATTCTTTAATAAATCTAAATTCATAATATACCTACTTTAATAATTCAACAATGCAATTGTATACATCTAGGACTATTGAATCAATATCACGTTCTCCATCAATTGTTTCAATACGTTCTGGATACATTTTTGCTAAATCCTTATATCCTTGATAAATTCTATCGTGAAAATCTAATTTTTCTCTATCAAGTCTATCAGATTTGTCTCTTCCCTTTAATCTCTCTAATCCA
>OCVV011261737.1_pt1 | contig 16773 bp, 8 predicted proteins | sample 1539721 | NCBI WGS metagenome assembly OCVV01 (sample SAMN02144230, study PRJEB22623) | gut metagenome | biome: sheep rumen | host: Ovis aries | place: New Zealand | reverse complement strand
GATTTCGTCCTGGCTTACCGTCAGCAGTGATGATTTAGCCTGCATTATGCCCTCCTCGCTTCTCGTTATCGCGTCGATATATTCCCCCTGCCGCTCGTCGTCGGCGTAGGAAAGGAAAAGGCCCCATTTCCTTCGTTCGTGAAACATCCTGTTTCACTCACTTCGACAGAATTTCGTGCAAGCCCGAAATTCTGTTCTTGCTCAAACCCTGCATCCATGCAGGGCATTTTTCTGTGTTTTTCACTAAGTCCAAGAAGATTACATTCAGCTTGCCTGCAAGGCGGGTGCCAGTGTCCTTCCTCACAGTGTACCACGACAGGGGCGAATTGTCATGTCTCGGCAGCACCTGTCCGCCACCTGTCAGGCGAAAAATGCCGCTCCGCCGTGGAGCTGTGGCGCAGCCAGTGCGGAAGCACCGAGGGTTACTGAGCAGCGGAAGGGCGGCAGCTGGATTATCTTGCGCAAAAAAATATAAATTCTGACACTTCCCGAAATGAGAAAACTTTTCTGAAAACCGTCTACCTACCAATTTGCCTGTTCTGATGTAAAAATTAAAGAGTATAAAAGGATGACTGTCATTATTTCGCAAGGAATATGCAGCCCTATAACAAAAAGCCAAAGAAATTAATAAAAAAGGAGAAAATTATGAAAAGATTTCGAAAGGCAATAGCGATGATAAGCACGCTGTTACTGCTTGGATCTGGCTTCTTCGTATCATGTGCTGGCGATGATGACGAGGATGAAACACCTAAATCACAGCCAGGTAGCGGTCAGCAAGCCGGAACTGGCGGCGGCCAGACCGGAGGCGGCGGTCAGCAAGGTGGCGGTGGAGATGGCACAGAAACAATCACGCCAAAAGATTTGGAATCTTATTACAAAGAATATTTCTTCGGTGGTGCCGCTGATTCTGTGAAAGTGACGGCAGAGAGCGAAGGTAATTGGGATGCTGGCTCAGAAAATATATCTAATGATGATGGCTCCGTAACTATAACAGCTGGAACAGGTTGGGGAACTACACCTACTGTATCTTGTGCTGCTTATGGAAGCATTACACCAGGATATTTTGCTCGCTACGAATATATTGTATTAACAGCAGATTTGGCTAATTTTACTCTTTCCGAAGGTGATGGTAACAATGGTGCAAATATAAAGCTGGCATTACCTGATGAAATGGTAAAACTTGCTTCTTATGGTACGACAAACACAAATGGAACTGTGACTTACATTGTTCCAGTTTCAAAACTTACATCTGCTCTACAGGCAACACAGATTGCAATCATCTTTGGTGGTTCAGGAACAGTAAAATTCACAGAATTCTATGTGACAGCAAAAGAACAGCCTGCCGCAGATTATTCACAGCTTAATGCGGCGCTTACTTCTGCTACCGAAGCAAAAAACGCTGCTGTAGTTGGTACAGAACCGGGAAATTATTCTCAAGAAGCTGTTGATACTTTGGCTGCTGCAATAAAAGTTGCTTCTGACCTTGTTGATGCAAATGCTTCTACTCAGGCAGAAATTGACGCTGCTCGTACAACATTGATTGCGGCGCTAAAAACATTTAAGGATTCGGCTGTTTCTTCATATTCTGCACCAGATTTGAGCACTTACTATAAAAAATACTTCTTTACTACAGATTCTAACCTTCCTAACTTCGAAATTGCTAAATCTACTTGGGATAATAATGCAATTTATTATGAAGATGATGCTTCAAAAGTTTCTAATGTAGCTAACATGTGGGGATCTAAAGGATTTGCACTTGTTTACAATGGGTTTGATGCAGGAACTTTAGCTAACTATGAATACTTTGTTCTTACATTAGATGTAAGCGGATTTAATAGTTCAAAGTTTGTCGTAAAAATCCCTGAGATTGAAAAAGAAGTTACAACAAATTGGAAAGAGAATACTGATGGAACAAGAACATATTTTGCGAAGATTTCAGATTTCTCTTCAGCATCTACAGGTACACAGATTGCTCTTCTGGCTTATGGCGAGGGTACTGTAATAATAAAAGAAATCTATGTAGCCGCAGCAGAAGATCCAGCAAATAAAGTTGTAACTGGAATTACAATTGATCCGACAACATCGAGCGTAAAGACTGGAGAAACAGTTACTTTCACCGTAAAAGACTCAAATCTCGTTGATCGCACGAGCGAAGCTGATTATGTTCTTTCTGGTGATGCTGCAACAGGTTCTTCAATTACAAATGGAGTTCTTACAGTTGGATCAACGGCTGGAAGTATCACAGTAAAAGCAACATACAAGGTAAATGAAACACCATTTGAGGCCGAGGCAACGATTACTGTAATTGGTGAAGTGACAAACTTGATTACATCTGTAAGTTTCAACAAGGCATACCTTGCACCGGGTTGGGCTGCAATTCTTGATAATGTTACATCATTGGAAGCTGCTTCAGATTATGTTTCAATAAGCGATGCAAATGCTGTAACATATAAGCTCCCAACCAATCTTGCCGGACAATGGCAGGCTCAGTTAAAAATTAATACTGATGCTGATATTTCTGCTGGTGATGAGTGGTACTTTAGTTGTAAATTATCAGGTGTAACCGGTGGATATACAATCAAATTGAATGATGATGAACAGCTGATTAAGCAACAGACAGGTATTATTACTGCTGATGGAATTACTGTTTCATTCTCTGGAAAAGCTGGAGATTCTGTTTCTTTTACCGACATCCCAATTATGTTTGATTTCGGAACTTGCACAGCTGGCGATGTTGTAATATCTGACATAACTATTGTAAAAATTGCTCCTAGTAATACAGGCAACACCGAAAATTCAGGTGAGTCTGGTAATACCGAAACAACAGAACCTGGCTCAATTGATTGGTCAAAAATTGATTGGATCGGCGCAAGTGGGGATAAATACAAAATTTCTGCTGACGGTATGACTGTAGTAAATGTTCAGCAGCCTGGTTGGGCGAGTGAGCAAGGTATTTATATGAATGGTGAAGGTGTAATAAGTGCTTGTACATTGGGTTCAGGAACTGACGGAACAGATTTTAAGATCGACGGTGCTGGAATTGTAGTTTATCTTTCAAAATTTACCAAAAAAGAAACTGCATTTACTGTAACTAATACAGGAGGAACACATAACATCGTAGTCTTCTACGCTGACGGAACAGAAAACTAAGTGATTTTTGAGAATTGTGATGGTTAAGTTCAAGCTTGGCCATCACCCTAACCAAAACAACAAGCCCCCAGCAAGCAATAGCCTGTTAGGGGCTTTTCCATCTTAGTTATTGATTGTCGGTGCTATTACATCGGGCACACACCAAGCGTTACGGGATTTATCACCTCCGACGAAATGACAAGCTGCTTTGTTTCGATTCCAGGCTTTGTTGGCGCGAGCGTAATCTTATAATAGCCCGAAAGGAGATGAACTTGCGCGGCGTTTACCGTGGTTTCGAGACCTGCTGTGCTTCTGCATTCGAGACTTGCGGCATTCTCACCGTCAATCAAAATATTTGTGACTGACTGCGACAAATCATCCTCCTCTTTGCGATATGTTCCGCTGATGTTGTACATAGCATCGTGTGCGGCATGGAGATATAGGCTTTTTCCGTCTTCAGGCAGGAATGGCTCCCCTTCCTCAACGATGACTGCTCCTGCCGGCTTTTGAATCTGGCAAGAGGTAAAGCTCTTGAAGATTTTCAGCGGTCTGAGTTCCCTTTTTGCCACTGGCGATATGCTGATAAAATCAAGAATATGCCTTGCCGCTTCCTGAAGTTCTGCTCTTGTCAATTTACCTTCCGAAAGACTTTGTGCAATGTCATCACCGTAGCAATTTTGTTCCGCCCCGTCATTGTCAACAACCATGTAGACATCGTTTCCAGAGCGAATCATGCTGCCTGTCTTCCTTATGCTTTCCTTTCCGCCATTCACGCAATCATTCATCGTTGCCCACCAGTCAGTCATTACCAGCCCCTTGTAGCCCCATTCTTTCCGCAGGATTGTCGTGACTAAATCGTAATTGCTTGCTGCCCAGTGACCGTTTATGGCATTGTAGCTTGTCATCAGGGATTTTACTTCCCCGCTTTTTACGGCGATTTCAAAGGGCTTTAGATAGATTTCCCGCAAAGCCCTTTCACTGATTACTGAATTTCCGCTGCGGCGGCAAAGTTCCTGATTGTTGGCGGCAAAATGCTTTATCGTTCCGCTTGAGCCACCCTTGTTCAGGCCGCGAAGAACTGCCGTGGCGATTGTACCAGCCAGCAAAGGGTCTTCCGAATAGTATTCAAAATTTCGTCCGTTCAGGGGATTTCTGTGAATGTTGACGCCAGGCCCCAAAAGAGAGTCGATTTCGTATTCTACAAGTTCCTTTCCTTCAAAAGTGAATAATTCTTCTATTAAATTTGGATTCCATGTGCAGGCCAGCAGGGTTCCGATTGGCATGAGGTTTGTTTCCTTGCCGGTGTCGATTCGGATTCCGCTTGGACCGTCCGAGCAGCCTGCCGCAGGAATTCCCAAATCCCGGAGCTTTTGCGTAATTCCGCCATAGGCCGCCGCAATTCCGACGGTGACTTTCTGGCTCATCATGCCCTCTCCTCGCACCATGGCCGCAAGCTGAATGTCATCAATCTGAGCTATGAAATCATCTGCGCTGGCTTTTCCAGAAAGCAGGTCAGAAAATCTGATTCCCTTGTCACCGCTGAATGGAATTTCTTTCGGCATGTTGGATTTTATTCTTTCTGAGAGGTCAACTTTAGAAACAGGTGTTTTTTCAGTCTGAATTGAAAATCCTCCATTTCCATCAGCTACAGGCCGCATTCTTTCAAATGAATGGCTTGGAGCGACAGCCTGAGTCAGTTTTTTTGTGACAAGATTTTTTTCAAGAAAAATGCCTTCCCTGCCATCCACGAGGATTTTTTGAGCGGCTTGTGCGTCATTTCCTGCAAAAAATTCATAGAGGCCTTTTTCCAGCACATAGCAGAATTCGTTTCCTGTAATTCCAGAGTCGTCATAGCTTGCAAGGTCTTCAAGTGAAAAGTCAATTTGCATATCCTGGCTCTCAGTTGCTTCAAGCAGCTTTGTCTTTTTGAATGAGACCAGTACCCGCTGGCTTTTCCCCAGCTTTCCCTGCGGAGCTTGTGCGTAAATTTGCACGACTTCCTTTCCGGGGCATTTTCCAGTATTTTTAACTTTTACGGAAATATAAAGCTTTTCACCGTCAAAATGTGCCTTCTCGACTTGAATTGTAAAATTCGTGTAGCTCAGGCCGAATCCAAATGGAAAGCGGACTTCTTCTGGGGCAAAAGTCGAAAAGTAACGGTAGCCCACATAAATGTCTTCTTGATAAAGAATGTCTCCTTCCTTGCCAAAATTTTTTGACGAAGGATAATAATCAATGTGACGGGCGATTGTGTCCGTTAATTTTCCGCAGGGGTCGGCCAAGCCGCACAAAAGTCTTGCCGCTGCCCTTCCCCCTTCCTGGCCTCCATGCCATGCAAGCAGCACAGAGCGAATGTGACCGCAAAAGTCCGGGTCATCAATCCATTCCATGTCAATGATGTTCGAAACATTCAGCACTACACACACATTTTCAAAGACAGAGCATATTTTTTTGAGAGTGTCATGTTCTTCATCAGTCAAATACCAGCTTCCTTTTTCGGCTTTATTGTCCTTGTCCTCGCCTGCCGTGCGGCCTATTACATACACGGCCTTACCGCAATTTTTTGCCGCATCCGCAATAATCTCAGCTGAAAGGGGCATTTCTTTCTGACACCAAGGCTCACTGGCCCAGCCGCCGTCGCCGTTATCAAAAGGGTTTAATTCAATCCACTTTCGATATATTTGAGCCAGCTCCCTGTCGATTGCCGGGGCTTTTTCCTTTTCAGAAATTTCAATCAGAGAATCCGTGAGATTTGTGGAATAGCTTACATGGACGGAGCCTCCAGAGCCTGTTCCGCTTCTGTAATAGTCAAACTGACAGCGGCCGAATACCGCTACCTTGTCATCTGTACAAAAAGGCAGCATAGCCTTATCGTTTTTTAGAAGAACGCCGCCTTCTTCTGCCGCCTGACACATTTTTTCTGCAAAATTCATACTAGCCTCTCTTGCGTAAATTCCGCCTAGATATGTTATCACAGCTGGCCCTTGCTATATAGCTGATTTTCTGTCGCTTTTTTTCGGTTTATGGGGGTGAATTATTTTATTGCCCTTTATTTTGTTTACACTTGTTTTTTGCTGAAATATAATAGAAGAAATGAGCCTGAAAAAGAATAAAATGCATTTTTCTCGTCGCGTCGTTTTTGTCTTTACGCTGATTGTCCTTGCTCCACTTTTGCTTTTGTACGGCGTTACGATTTTTCTCATGAATTTGCAGTCAATCAGGGGACTGGAAGCTCTTTGCAATCTTGAAGTCCGCATGAACGAAGACAAAATTTACGAAAACATTCAGGCCTATGAGCTTATCGACAAAATGATTCGTGCCAACGGCGACCTCCTCCTTTTTATCACTTCACCTGAAAACCGTGATGAAAGCGAAGTAATCCGTACCGTAAAAGAAGAAAGCTTGACCTTGGAGCGAATTCTTTCTGTTGAGCCGTCTCTGTATGCAATCCGAGTCTTCACCAATAGCGAATTGGTGCCAGAACGATTTCCTGTCATCATGCACTCTTCACGGGAAAATCTTGCCTCACTGTCTTCCTGGGAATTCAATTATCAGGCGAAATATCTCGCTTACATGGACTCTCAATCCCTGCCCTCTGCCTGCCTCACCCGGGAACTTGTAAACGGAAAGCGATCAGTCGGCTGGGTTCAGCTTTCAATGCGCATGGAAGATTTTTTCCCTTTTTTACGCCGTTCCCCTCCTCCCCATCAGAATGATTTCATTTTTTCACTCTCAGAATCAAATGGCGAAAAAAGGCTTTCTCAAATTTCCTGTCAGAATGCCGCTCCGGGTCGGGAAAAGCTTCTTTCTGAAAAGGAAATAAAAGACTTTGGCAGGCAGATTTTTTCTGGCTCAAACAAAGAAAACACAAGGCTTCAGCTTGCAGGAAAGCGTTCCGTGGCGGCCTGGAGATACCTTCCAGAGCTTGGAATCGTAATCGCCCACACTTGCGAGACTGCCATGACACTGGGCTATGCGGCGACAGTCACTCTTTTGGGGCTGCTTGCATCTGTTGTCGTCGGCCTTGGCTTCTTTTTGATTGTCCGCCACACAGCAAACCGAATGTTCCGGGGAATTTACTCCGTGATGAATGGAATGCGCCGAGTTAGTGCAGGAGATTTGAGCGTGCAAATTCCGGTAGATGCCTCAAATGAAGTTCGGGAAACCCAGCAGACCTTCAATGCCATGACGAGTCAGCTTTCGGAGCAGATTGAGCAGATTACGACAGAGCAGCACCTTATCGCCGATACTGAAATGAAGGCAATGCAGAATCAGATTAACGCCCATTTCTTGTACAATGTTCTGGAGACAATACACATGCAGGCCGTTCTTGCTGGAAATGATGATATTTCGCAAAGCATCCTTACTCTTGGCAAAATGATGCGCTACTGCCTTCGCTGGCGAATTCACACGGTTACGCTCGAAAAGGAAATGGAGTACATTCAGTCATATGTTTCCATTCTGAATATACGAAACGACTACGAGGTTCTTCTTGAGCTTGATATTCCTGAAGAGCTGAGCGAACTGAAAATTCCAAAGATGATTATTCAGCCCTTTGTTGAGAATGCCTTTGTCCATGGAATTGAGCCGCTGGCAAAAGATACGGTAATCAGAATTTACACTGAAGTTGACGAGGCTCACAAAAAAATCTGGCTGTGCGTAAGGGATTTTGGAGCCGGAATGAGTCAGGCAAAAGTTGAGGAAATCCTGTCTTATCTTGCTGATGAAAAGTATGAGCGGGACAGTACGGGCAGTATCGGCATAAAAAACATTCAGCAGCGGCTCACGCTCTTTTATGGAAATGATTACAGACTTGAAATCCAATCTGAAGCTGGCGAAGGCACCCTAATTCGTGTCCCCTTGCCAATTGAAGGAGATATGCGATGACAAAAATTTTAATTGCAGATGACGAAAAACTGATTCGAGCCGGAATCCGAAAAATTCTCTCAGATGCCCTGGATGAGACCGTCTCTTTTATGGAAGCCAGGAACGGAAGCGAGGCCTACGAAATTTGCCAGAAAGAGCTCCCCGATGTAATGATAACCGACATCCGTATGCCGGGCATGGACGGTCTGGAACTTATGAAGCATGTCTCAGTTCTGGCTCAAAAACCTGCAATAATCGTGCTTTCTGGCTTCGATGACTTTTCTTATGCAAAAACTGCCATCGATAACGGGGTAATAGCTTATATTTTAAAACCAGTTGACGAAAAGGAACTGCTTCAAGTCATGGAAAAGGCCCTGAATTCAGTCCGTCGGGATGCAAAAAAAGAAAACGAGGAAAGGCTGCGCTCTTTTATCAGCGAGGGGCATCTCTCAGAGGACATAACTTTTGATGCCGCCCAGTTTGCAAAAGAAGGCATGTATTGCGTTGCCCTCTGCTCTACCCTCTGCAACTGTTCTGACGGAGCTTTTTTGAACGGTGTTTCTCACTACATTATTGAGCAAAAAAGAGGCTACATGCTCTTTTTGGTTTCACAGAATTCCCTGGACCTTTTGATTTCAAATCCGGCACTTTCCCAATGTGCTATGGGCATCAGCCCGCTTTCAAAAAACATTTCTGACCTGCGCCATATTACCCAGGAGGCATTTGTTGCCCTTCTCCAGAGATTTTTTGCCCCAGAAAGTCACGGAGCCTTCCGCTTTCCCGAGAATCATACGCTCCCTGACTTTACGGAGCTTGATACTAATTACGACAAAGTGATTGCAAACATTGACCTGCTCAACGAAGAAGAAGTCCGCAAGGCCGTCAAAAAATTCCTTGATTTTGATGCCCTTGAAGAATGTGATTATGCCCAATGCCTCTTTTATGCCTACAATAAAATCATCAACGGACTTCTAAAACGCTATCCCAAATTCCATCCGTCTGACACATACCTTTATCTAAAAGGCCTTATGATTGAAAACATAACTCATGTGGCCACTCTAAAAGAATGGAAAACCTATGTCCTCGATTACATCCTCTATCTGCTGGAACTTTTGCGTAGTCAGCAGGGAAAATACGCCTATGTCACCAAAGCAATTGCCTACATCAGCCAGCACTACAAGGAAGACATTACCATGGCCACCGTCGCAAATTATGTCAGCATGAATTACACTTGGTTCAGCGAAAAATTCAAGGAGCAGATGGGCGTCAATTTTAACGATTATCTGAAAAGATTTCGAATGGAACAGGCCAAGCTGCTTTTGGGAAAGGGCACTTACAAAGTCTACGAGGTTGCTGAGAAGTGCGGCTTCAAGGATGTAAAGCATTTTATGAAAACCTTCCGGGAAATGAACGGAATGAGTGCCGGAGAATGGTCGAGATTGCACAGCGGAGCAGGGGTATAAAAAGAGGGCATGTAGACAACTCGCCAATTATTGCTTAAAATAAAATTTAATCAGCTTTGCTAAGAACAGAAGATGAAATGACTGTGATTAAAAAAAATTTTTTCCCGCTGGTTTTGCTTACTCTCATTGCTCTTTTATCTTGCGGTCAAAAAGTAAATTCTGTCATTCTGGATACGGACATAGGCAGTTCCACGGACGATTTGTTTGCCATGCAGCTGCTCTATCATTATGCAGATTCAAAAGAAATCAAACTGATAGGCATCATCGTTGACCGTGAAGGCCAGGAAAACGCTTACCTTGCAGATTTAATGAACACTTATTACGGTTACGAAGAAGTTCCCATTGGCCTTGTAAAAAATGGCATCAAAAATCCCAAAGTCTGGATTGATTACAAAAAACTCCCGGAATGGGAAAAGAAAAATGCAGACAAAACAGAAGGAAAAAATCTTATCTTTCCTTATACCTGCTATGATGAGTCATACCCGGACGGCTACAAATTGTACAGGGAGCTTTTGGCGTCCCAGCCCGATAAATCCGTCGTTGTTTGCTCGATTGGTTTTTTGACCTGCCTTTCTCAGCTCTTGAAGTCACAGGCGGATGAATATTCTGATTTGAATGGAGTAGAGCTGGTAAAAAGAAAAGTGAAAGCGATTTATTTAATGGGCGGAGTTTTTGGCGATGCAGTTGAAAGAATTGAATATAACTTTTCGCAGGGAATAGATTTTGTGCAGGATTTTTTTGCGCTTCTGCCTTCCGAAGTTGACCTTATTTTTTCTCCGGGCGAAGCCGGGGATGCGCTCGATTATAAAGTTGAAAATGTGATTTCCGATATTTCCTGGACCGACACTCACCCGATAAAGCAAGTTTACCTGAATTGCAATTGTAATACCGGCCAAAAAATGTGGGATGTGCTTCCTGTCATTAACGCAGTAAAAGGTGATGACTGGTTTCTTCTCTCTCCCCGCGGAAGAGTAGAAGTATTAAGAAACACAAGGACAATTTTTACCCCAGACCCAAAAGGAAATTACCGCTACCAGATTCCAGGCGACGAGGCATGGGTCCAGAAGATTTTCGCAGAGATAAAAAAATCATACGGAAGGAAGTAGATGTGGGGAATTAAGCATCCAAATACAACACTTGACTTTTTACCAAAAAGCAATACACTAAAAGTGGATAGCCCAATAAAATGCGCTTAAATGGGCTTCGCATTAGTGCGAAAAACGGACGGCGCCCGTTTCTATCTCTTACAACCGCTCTTCTTGGCGTTCCCAAAGGAGCGGTTTTTTGTTTTTACCACTTTTTCTTGAAGGATATCCTGTCTGCACATCGTAAAAGTCATTATTTTTAGATGGTGTGAGTTTTACTATGGCAATGTGGTTTTTATCAGTATAGGATTTTACAAGAATTAGTGAACCATTTTGACCTTGATAAATGGCATCATAATTCTGGCAGGTATCTTCAATAAAATCTCGTGCTGTGGTGTATCCGCATTTTAAAAGAGCTTCTTTCCGTTCTGGGCGTTCAATATGTTTTTCTCCATAGTTGCCTTTTGCCCCGTCTGCTTGAGTACCTTTACGAAGTCTGATTTTTTCAGATTGTCGCTTTATAATTTTTGCAATTTCTGGAGGAATTTCACCAAAATCTAGACTTCCGGTTTTTGTGAGAACAAATTCGCCTTTATACTGTACGGATTGTATAGATTTTTCAATCATTGATAATTTAGTTTAGTATAAATTGTCGGATTATTCTATACAGAATTGTACAAACACAAACGCCGGCTCCCCAAACAGGAAAGCCGGCGTTCATTTATCGATGGTTTCGACATGCTCAACCACCATAGTATCGAATCCTACAGCCTTACTCCTTGTAGTTCCATGTTACTGTGGCAGGACAGTTACCTTTCCAGTAAGAAGACCATGTATCTGGAGCAGATTTATATCCCTTTACATAGATATTTGCCAAGCCCGTACAGTTATTAAATGGGCTGTGGCTTGGAGAACTAGGATTAATTACAGTTACAGAAGCAGGAATAATTATTGACGACAATGATGTACAGTTGCTAAAAGCGTTGGTCTGTATTTCTGATACTGCATTATGAAGTGTTACAGATTGCAAAGATGTACATCCCTCAAAAAGGTCATAATTGATGCCGGTTACTTTTTGAGGAATAACTATGCTGGTGAGTGATTTACAATTTTGGAAGGCACTATATTCTATAGTTGAAACTTTATCACCGAATGTAACAGTTTTTAGACCAGAACCTTTGAATGCGGAGTATTTGATGGTAACAATGCTATCCAAAGAAATAGAGGTAAGACTTGAACAATTTAGGAAAGCCTCAATACCAATAGTCGCAGCATTTTCACCGAGTGTAACAGATGTAAGTCCTGTACAGTTTTTGAATAAATCTTGGGATAGAGTGGCAACTAATGGTGGAAGTACAATGCTTGGCAAGGCGGTACAGCCAGCGAAAGCATAACTATCGATAGATGTAACATTTTTACCGAAGGTAATAGATGATAAGCTTGTACAATCCGAGAATGAACTGCTGCCGATAGTTACTACGCTGTCAGGGATAGAAACGGTTTTTAAGTTCTTACAGCCAACAAATGCAGAATTAGCAATAGTGGTTATTGTGTCAGGAACAGCAAAAGAAGTAAATCCTGTATTGCCAAAACCATCCAATGTGGTGATGTTCTTAGAAAGAGTTACTTTTGTAAGACTTGTACAGTCTTTGAATGCACTTGTTCCTAATGTACATACGCTGTCTGGTAAGTTAATAGTGCTTAGGCTTGTACAACCATAGAATGCACTGTTACCGATTGTAACAACAGATTCTGGAATAGCAACAGATTTTAAACTGCTACAACTATAAAATGCAGATTCGCCGATTGTTACAATCGATTCAGGGAGAGTGATAGATTTCAAGTTATTACAACCGTAGAAAAGTTGTTTTGGAACACTTGTTGCTTTTGCAGGTAGTTGTATTGTTGTAAGTGATGTACAGTTATAGAACACACCATCTGCTAATGCCGTATCATCTGGAATAGAAACATTTGAAAGAGATGTGCAGCTTTCAAATGTTCTGTTTCCCAGGCTTGTAACGCCGTTTGGAATAATAATTTTAGAAAGTGATGTACATTCTTCGAATGCATCATAACCTATAGTTAAAACGGATGCTGGCTCAGAAATGGTTATGTCAGTAAGGTTTGTGCATGAAGCGAATGCATAAGAGCCAATACTTGTAACATTTTCTGGAATGGTGATTTTACCAAGTGATGTACATGATTCAAATGCTTCAGAACCAATACTGACAAGGCTTTCAGGAAGACTTACTGTTACGAGTGACGAACAACCCCAGAATGCATGATTGCCTATGGATTGTACGCCCTCATTTATTGTTACAGAAGTCAATTTTTTATTTGCATAACTACTGCCATTTGAATAATTATAGCTAAAGGCATAGTTTCCAATGGCTACAATTGTTCCCGGAATAACAATAGACGAGAATGTTGTGTTTCCAAATGCCGATTCACCAATAGTTTTCAAATTTGATGGAAGTGTAATAGTTGCGATACTTGTGCAGCCGAAGAACGCATAATATTTTATAGCCGTTACTGTTTCTGGCAGGTTAATATTTTGCAATGCAGAACAATCCTTAAAAGCAGAATCGTTTATAGTTGTTAGTCCGTTCTGTAGTTTTGCGCTTTTAAGTTTTGAGCAGCCATTAAATGCGCTGTTTGCAATTAACTCTACAGTATTAGGCAAGGCAATTGCTTCAAGACTTGTACAGTTATAAAATCCTTGCGAAGGTATACTCGTCAGTCCTGTAACATGGCTCAAATCAAGCCGTACCAACTTGGTTTTATTTGCGTTCAGCGCAGTCTTTAATGTGTCAATTTGTCCTGGGAGCAATTCCCCAGTAATTGCAATTAAGAATGGTCCTGCTCCAGTCTGTTCGCTAAGATAGCTGGCAAAATTATCTACGCTTACTACTTGTGCGGTTTCACCATTCAATCCACCAGAACCACCCGTTGCAAGCAGTTCCCAATTGTCGTTGATATAGATATATGAGTTGCCGTCTTCGGTGTTGTAATATGCCCAATAGTCGCTCGGATTTTCAGGAGCTTCGGAAAGAGAGCCTTTCCAGACAATACTAGTGCTTATATTTGCATTTGAGGCTTCCGGTAATTCTTCCCAATCTGTTCCATTGTAAATGTATGATTTTTCAAATGTAGTGTCATAATATGCCCAATGTGCCTGTGGAGATTCTGGAGCAGCCGTAAGAGAGCCTTTCCAAATAACATCAACAGAACCTTGAGCCAACACTTGCCATATTGTTCCGTCAAAGATATAAGAACAGCCATTTGTTGTGTTGTAGTAAGCCCAATACTTTTCAGGATTGTTCGGTGCAGTGTTGTATGCACCTTTCCAAATCATTGTAATGCCGTCTTTTCCCTTATCGCCTTTTTTACCTGCTTTTGCAAGCAGAGTCCATTTTGTACCGTCGTAAATATAAGAGCAACCATCAGTTGTGTTGTAATAAGCCCAGTACAGTTTCGGTGAAGCAAGAGCAGCGTCATCTGCAGATTCGTAACTTCCTTTCCAATAGATAGAAACGCCGTCGGTACCGTTTGAACCATCGCTTCCGTTCGTTCCGTCTTCCCCTTTGTCACCTTTTGCACCCGCTTTTGCAAGAAGCGTCCATTCTGTGCCGTCATAAATATAAGAACAGCCATCAGTTGTGTTGTAATAAGCCCAATACAATTTCGGAGAAGCAAGAGCGGCATCTGCCGAAGATTCATAACTTCCTTTCCAAGAGATAGAAACGCCGTCAGCACCGTTTGAACCGTCACTGCCGTTCGTTCCATCTGCCCCTTTGTCACCTTTTGCACCCGCTTTTGCAAGCAAAGTCCAGTTTGTGCCGTCATAAATATATGAACAACCATCAGTTGTGTTGTAATAAGCCCAGTATAGCTTCGGAGAAGTAAGTTCTGTTGCATCCGCAGATTCGTAACTGCCTTTCCATGTGATCGTTACACCATCTGTTCCGTTTACACCGTCAGTACCATTTGTACCGTTCGTTCCGTCTTTGCCATTAGTACCATCTTTACCATCAGCACCATTTGCACCCGCTTTTGCAAGAAGCGTCCAGTTTGTGCCGTCATAGATATAAGAGCAGCCGTCGGTTGTGTTGTAGTAAGCCCAGTACAATTTCGGTGAAGCAAGTTCTGTTACATCCGTAGATTCGTAACTGCCTTTCCATGTGATTGTTACGCCGTCAGTACCATCTTTACCGTCCGTGCCATTCGTGCCGTTCGTTCCGTCTTTGCCATTGCTGCCATCTTTACCATCAGCACCATTTGCGCCCGCTTTTGCAAGCAGAGTCCATTCTGTGCCGTCATAAATATATGAACAACCGTCTGTCGTGTTGTAATAAGCCCAATTCAGTGCAGGTTTCTTTAATTCATTTGCGTCAGCACTTGAATAACTTCCTTTCCATACAATGCCGTTTACATTATTTGCTATGTCAGAAGAACTAATATCTTTTGTTCCGAGCAGTTCAGTCTGTCCGCCACTTACATTTACGATTTTCCAAGGCAAACAATAGTCGCCTTTCATAATGATGACCTGATAATTTGTTGCAGCCGGGATATTTGAGATAGTAAAATCACCAGTGTTTCCTGTGATTGCCATATAAGAAGTGCTTTCTATGAAAACAAAAATGCCTCTGTTGCCTGTGGAAGCGCCGTCAAGTGTAATTGTGCCGGAAATACTTCCTGTTGCCGTTAATTTCAAATCAGAAGCACTTATGCTTTGTGCAGCCCGCACAGTAACATTTGTCTGTACAGCTTTTTCTGAAGAAGAATCAGATGAAGCGTAAATCGTGTATACGCCTGGCGCAACATTGGTAAATTTGTATGAGCCATCCTTACTTGTGGTTGCATGACTTACTTGTGCGCTCATAACTGCGCGGTAAGAACATGCAGATCGCACTTGTGCAGACTGAAATAAATCTGCGCTCAATAAACCGTCTGTTGGAGAAAGCGTCACCACGATTCCCGCATGACTTTCTGCGTTCGTGTACAAAGCTTTTCCGCTGATACTACCATAGGATTCTGTTGCGTTTTCACTTTCTGAATCCACATTTGCATTACATGCAAAGAGTGTGACTGAAAGCATCGCAAGTAGAATAGATTTAAGAATTCTACTCAAAATCTTTTTACTCATTTTATAGCTCCTTTTTTTACTGAGATTTTTGCCACTTTATTTTATTAACTGGGCAACAGTTCATTATATCACATAAAGTTGGGTAATGGTTGACTTTTAGTAGAAAAATGGGCAATTTTCTTTAAAAATTCGCTATTATGAGTGGATTTTGGCAAAGAGTTGACGATGAACTTGAGTTTTTAGGAATAAATCGTGCTTCGCTTGCACGAGAATGTGAGTTTAGTCTAACAAATATTGGAAAAGGGTTAAAACTCGATAGTACGCCTTCCGCTGATACAGCTGTTAAAATTGCCTCAGTACTTGGAGTTTCTGTAGAATATTTGGTGAATGGTGTAGAGAATACAAAATCAACAGAAGTACTTGAATCAGAACAGAATCAACTTCGACTTTACCGCAAACACAGTGAAATCATAAAAAAATGCGAGCAGCTTTCCCCAGAAAAAGAAAAAATACTTATATTGGTTGCTGATAATATGGAAAAAAGCAAAAGTACTTTACCGGCACAAGAAAACATCGAAGCCTAACGCAAACACAAAAAACGCCGGCCCCCACAAGGAAAGCCGGCGCTCCCAAACTCCGCATCCAAACGAGCGCAAGAACGAAAGCGCTCGATGCGGAGGATTTCTTTACCCTACAGTGTTACACCATCTTTGAAAATCGCAATCTCACGGTAGCCGTTCTTTTCGTTCTTGGTGACGGCTCTTCCCGAAACGATGTCGATAATCTGCTGCAAGAGGGCATCGCGGACTGAATCGCTTGGCTCGTCCAGAAGGCGGGCTGCGTCAAAGTCAATCCAGCCGTGCTTGTTCTGTGCCAGCGGGTGATTTGTAGCGATTTTGACTGTCGGAACAGGGGCACCAAGCGGCGTTCCTCGTCCTGTTGAGAAGAGGATGATGTTAGCTCCTGCAGCTGTCATGTCTGTCGTTGAAACGATGTCGTTACCCGGTCCTTCAAGCAGGGTGAGGCCTGTAACATTCTGTGGGAGGCGCTCGCCGTACTTCAAAACGCCTGTAACAGGAGCCTTTCCGCCCTTCTGGACACAACCCAAAGATTTGTCTTCGAGAGTTGTGATTCCACCGGCCTT